>Ga0302119_10000589_pt1 | contig 16440 bp, 8 predicted proteins | sample AG5_Tmax_MG_FD_203114 | JGI IMG/M metagenome (GOLD analysis project Ga0302119, IMG submission 203114) | Marine microbial communities from Western Arctic Ocean, Canada - AG5_Tmax | ecosystem: Environmental > Aquatic > Marine > Oceanic | place: Canada: Western Arctic Ocean | collected 2017-10-01 | reverse complement strand
CAGATTTCCAGCACCCCATTGAAACTGCTGGCCGATCGTTCGGGGCAATGGAAGTGGGGCGTAGCGCAACTTCAACAGCGAGGAGAAGTCGCGGCGGCACTCGAGATCGCCATCTCTGGTGGCCTCGTCGCCGAAGCGCGGCAACTCCTCACTCTCGGCGCTCGTCCCGAGGAGGGTCGAATGAGCCTACAACTGGCGCGGCTGCTGGGGCAGACGCACTGGCAAGGGGAGCCGCTGATCGACGAGGGTACCGAGGATGGAACGCGGTGGCGCGCCTCGATGGGGATCGACACGCTGTGGCGGTCGATCCCGCCCCGACCCGATCGGTTGCCGCCATTGAGCAGTGCCCTGGAACGGCTCGATGCCGGTGACGAGTCCGCTGCGCGAAGGACCGTCGCCCTGTGGCGGCTGGCAGGTGGCGGCAACAGCCACCAGGAATTGAGCACCCGACTCATCCTCGACCAGCGCAAACCGACCTGGCTCGGTGCCGACCGCCTGCCCGAAAGTATCGAGCGACAATTGCAGCAATCCTTCCGTCCACAGGATGCCCACCTCGCAGTCTCTGCAGCGCTGCGCGCCATCGAGGGAACCCCTCTCGAAGCGAGGCTCTGGTTCCAGGCGGGACGGCTGTCCGACCAACCCGAGCAGATCCAGCGATCGATGCGCATCCGTCCGCGAGGAGAGGTGGCGGTGCAATGGTCGCCGGGAATCAACGCTCGCTGGAACCTTCCCGATGAGTTCACTCACCTCTCCGAGGTCTGTGATCCCATCGCCCTGCTACCACCGACCTCCTTGCCTACGGCGGGCGCACTGATGGGTAGCGTCGCCGGTCTACCGGTTCGAAGAGTGGGGCTCCCCCCCAGCGATCGACATTACCATCTCGATCATTGGCAACGGCACTCGCCCCGTGCGGATTCGATCGCCGGGAAAATCGACGAACGCGGAGTGCGGCTTCGCATCACTGACGGAATTTGGCTTCGCGGAGATGATCGATCGCTGCAAGTGATCGATACTTCGAACCCCGTAGAACGAGTGCTGATCCGGTGGGTCCCGCGCGAGGCCAGTTCGCTGCTCGATCGGGATGGATTGCCCAAAGCTGTGATTCTCGACCAGATCTTCGGATCCTCAGCCCGACAGGAATGCCTTCGAGTCGCCACGGTTCCACCACCGATGGAGTTGGCGATGCAAACTTTTGGCGAGGACGCTGGTCGCCGAGTACGGTCTACCGAATCGATGCGCTGGATCAATTTCAGGCCGGCGGGGAATCAGTCTTGGTGGGTCGATGTGGCCGGTGTTTCGGGGTTATTCACCTCCGAAGCAGCCGCCATTGCCCCTCGCTCGCTGCCGCAGGAAACGATGCCAGCCAGTTCCATCGAGACCTTTCCTGGCCCCCTCCCAACCTCCCATCTGCACCACCTTGGAACCCGTCGTCACGGTATCGAACCCACCGCCAAGCACCCATCCATCGATGCCATCGATGCACCACAGCCACTGCTCCCCAGCGGCGAACGATGGCTCCTCTCGGCGGGTCACCGCCAGCGGGTAGTGCTGACCGACTCGGGTCTGGTCGGCTACTTCGAGAGCGGGGCATCGCGTGCCTCGTGGTGGAAAGAACTGCTCACCCCACCGTTACCCGGGGTCGGCGGTTTCGCACCGCTACCGCCAGCCACCGTCCACCCTGATTTACCTTGGGCCGATGGCGCCACTCCGCGGCTGATCGAAGTCCACGACGGTGACGGCGCCCGGCGATTTCTACTGCTGGCGAACCGCCCAACCATCATCGATGGCAGTCTGGACCCGCAGCCCTCCGAGACCTTTGCCGACACCCATGCCTTCGCCGGTGGCACCATCGACGACGATGGACAGCTCTGGCTGATCGATGCGGGCGGTCAACGACTGTTGAGCCGAGCCGGGAGCGAACCGTTACCCCGCTCCGGTGCCTATCAGTTGATTGCGACCGCCGACAAGATCGTCATCCTCGGCATCGAAAGAGGTCAAACGTGGCTGATGCAATTCGACGGCCACACGCTGCAAGAGTTCTCACCACCACCACTACCCGACGAACGGGATCGACCTCATCTTCGGGTGGCATCTCTGGCTCGCTGGGGAGATGAAGTCTTGCTGCTGGCGGACCGATTGTGGCGGATCTCGAGCGACGGGAAGAGTCATCAGGCACTGACTCCGGCTCCAGACGATGGGGTCTACAGGCCGGTCCACTGGGTTCAATCGGCTCCGAGAATCACTCACGCTCCAAACGCCTCGACCCTCATCGAAATCGACCGCCCCTGGGGTGTGACCGAGATCTGGTGCACTCGATGAGCGCTGCTTCATCCCTCGATCACTCCCGGCTGATCGAACGACTCGCCGGTCGATTGCGCTGGAGAGATGCGATCAATGGAGTGTCCTCCGGCCAGGGTCGTGGTTCACGCAGTGCCGCCAGTGGCGAGTTCGACAACCACGCCCGGTGGTGTCCCGGGGATGATCTGCATCGGCTCGACCTGCGAGTCTGGTTGCGCCTCCGCCAGCGCTGGACACGCAGTTATCGCGACGACAGTTCGGAGCCTCTGACCATCATCATCGATGGCGGAGCCTCGATGGGCTTCGGCGACAAACCACAAGCGGTGTCGTGGACCTGTGAACTGTTCCTGGCGGTGGCTCGAGCTCGTCGCGATCCTCATCGATTATGGATCCTCGACGGCGGAAATGCGCGAGTGGCCCTTCCTGGCGATCGCGCAGCAGTGGCGACCCGAGGAGATCTCCGTAGCGCCCTGCAGCGAGTGGAACCGACCGGTTCGGGACCAGGAAGAGTGGTGATCATCTCCGATCGCATCGTCTTCGATGATCTCGATGACCAACTGCAGGGACTGAACCGCTGGAGAAAACCGATCTGGATCAGCCCCTGGCTTCCCGAGGAGGTCTCCCCCACCCCCAGCGGTCAGGTCCGACTGGAGGCCAAACAAGAGCCTCCCTGGATCGGCACCATCGATCGCTCCAGTTGTCAGAGATATCGTGAACGGTTCGACAGGTACCAGCGTGCCCTGCACTCCTGGCTGACTCGCCGCGGGGGATCCCATCTTCCGCTCGATGCCTCGCAGCAAGGAGAGGCGCTCTTACGACCACTACTGCACCGCAGTGGCCCCCTCGAAGTGGTCTCCGGATGATCTTCGAAGTCGTACATCCTGGCTGGCTACTGCTGACGCCGTTGTTCCTTCTGATGTGGTGGCTCCAACGCACTCGCTGGATGGCGGGAACCACCACGTTGGTCGTCCCCAGTACCTTGCTATGGCACCGAGCGGTGCCTCAGCAGAGTCGCGGTGTGCCGATCCGAACGTTGCTGTTGGCACTGGCGCTGCTGTTCACTGCAGCGGGACCACGCTTGCTGATGCCTGACCCGACGGTGATCGGCGCACGCCGAACTCTCGACCAGGCGATCGTCATCGATGTCCGGATCGAGTCACAATCTCGCTGTGAACTACGCATCGGAGATGGTCCAACAGAAACCCTCATCCTCGATGATGGCGAGGCTACGGTGAAGATCGACGCCCCTCCCCCCGGCACTCCCATCGTGGTTTCCTGGGAGCATCACTCGGCGAGTTGCGAGGTTCCTCCGGTGCGGCGACCGATCTCCATCCAGGATGGTTCACAACTGGAAACGGTCGCGGCAGTCCTCTCGGTGCTGGAACAGACCGGATCCGTCATCCTCGACGAGACCGACCCCGATCTGCTCATCGTCAGGGGAATGGCGACCTCCAGTTCTCGCCCCTTCATCTCGTTTCCAGCGGCGCCGACGGATCTGTTCCTGCCCCGGGTGGTTCCAGCCTCCCCGGCTCCAGCGCTACTCGAGGGGCTGCATCCTCGATACTGGACCATCCTGCACGGTCAGGTGGCCAGCGGGATTCCGCTGCTGATCGATCAGCAGGGCCACGGACTGATCGGTCGCTCCGATGATGGGTTCCACTGGGGATTCCTGCCCGATGATGGAGACCTGGGGCGTCGCTCCGACTGGCCGGTGCTGTTGGGTCGAATGATCGAGGAACTGGTGCCCACTGCGACTCGCAAGCCACCATCATTGCCAGCGATGGCGAGCGCGCAACTACCGCTGATCCTGGCACTGCTGCTGGCGCTGTGCGGATCGCTATGGCTCGGCCGCAGTGGTCTTCTGGCGACTTTGCTGATCTGCGTCGCCATCGCAGTCGGACAGCTGCCCACTTCGGCGCGCCCATTGATCGGTGACGAGACCCTCGAGCAGATCAGTGCGACCACCGATGCCGGGCGATCACTGCAGTTGCTCGACAGTGCCTCACCGGCGTCCCCCGATCTGATCCAGCGAGTTCAACAACGAGGGGTCGGTCTCACCCTGGTCGCCGATCCGAGCCGACTCAGCGATTCTCAGATCACCCGCGTCCGACCGGGTCAGCGATACTCCATCGAGGGCTGGAAATCGGCAATGGCGCTCTCGCCGCAAGGCACCACGACCCGCATCGAGTGGCCATGGATCGCCGAGCAGACTGGAGTCTGGCTACTGAAACGTGAAGCCCAGCAGTCGCTCGGTGATGAGAGCGATCGGATGGTGGTGATCGTTGAGTCATCGATCCCTGCAGCACTCTGGAGCGATCCCGAGGCCATCGCTGCAAAGTTGCTACCGCAGCCGGAGTTCTCGCTGGTCGGGGGTATCGGCCACTTCCCACAGCCGGCGGCGGGATCCGTCATCGTCTGGAATGGAAGCTCCATCGGGGCAGAGCAGTTCGAAGCGCTGGAATCCTGGATCGAGCAGGGGGGCACCTTTCTGGCCCTTCCCGCCGATCGCTTCTGTGACGATGAACCGACCCGCGTGGGTCTCGAGCGTATCCTCGCCACTGCGATCCCTGCGGCACCCGATCCGCCTCTGGAGGATCTCGGAGTGTTGTTGCTCGATCTCTCCGGCAGTCTCTCGGGAGCATCCTCCACGATACTACTCGAGGGGACGATGGCGCTTCTCGATGGCTCCCCGCGAAACAGTCGCTGGGGCATCGCAGGCTTCCGCGATCGACTCGACTGGATCATCGAACCGGGGACTCCGATCGATTCCTCGTGGCTCGAGCGGATCCCCCCTCAGATCACATCGGGAGGTGGAACCGATCTTGGTCAAGCATTGCGACAGTGCCGGGATGCGATGGTCGACCATCCAGGAGGTCGATCGCTGGTGGTGATCACCGACGGGCGCACGACACCAGACGACTGGATCGCCATCGGCGACTCGTTGATGAAGGCCGCCATCGAACTCGACATCGTACTGGTTGGAGATTCGATCGAACGATCTGCGGTGGAACAGCTCTGTCGTCATTCCGGGGGGCAACTCCATCACGCTCGAAGTTCCAATCATGCCGCTGCTCTGCTGCAAGATGCAGTGCAATCGACAGAACAAGGCTGGCAACCGGTGGACTCACCAGTACTGGTGTCCGCTGTCGATCGCTTCATCGAAGCGGGCCCGAGGCTTCCACCAGAACCGAGCCGGAGAGTCGCCATCGACGCACCATCGCGTCACCCCGATGGAAAGTGGCTGTGGGTCGATGGCAGTGGTGCGCCGATCCTGGCGATTCGCCCCATCGAGAAGGGGATCAGTGCGACCTGGTATTCCGGCCTCGACCGATTCAGTTTGCCCGGATCAGTCGACCAAACTCATGCCCATCTGTCGCAGTTGTTGGCAGCGGCTGCAGAGCAACGCCAGCCACGGCACCGAAGAGGATTCGTCACCCGATCTGCCAGCGGAATGCCACAACTGTGGTGGTCTCGACTGGAGGGTGATCCTCTCTCGGGGGAGGTCGCTGGCGGTCTCGTGGGGAGCGAGGAGACGCGGCTCCAAGGTCTGGCCATTCCCGGAGAGATCGGGTTCGTGGCGCCGCTCCCATCGATCGCCGGGACTACCCCACCGTCGCCGATCTGGTGGAGACAGGGTCCTCACATCGATGCGGCATCGATTCCTGCTGGTGGAACTGCTCGGCGCTGGCGCTCAGTACTGGGCGATCGAACGCTCGCCCCAGCCAGTCTCGGGGCGCCAGTCGGGTGGCTACTGGTACTGGCTGCAGCGTCGTTGCTCAGCAGCCGAGTGCGTCAGGAGTGGGATCGTCTCCTGCAATGGGATACGGCTGCGGAAGCGGCCCGGAACCGTTGAACAGTGTTTGCAGTATCGCCACAGCATCGGAGATATCGATGCTTCCATCATCATTGGCATCTCCTGCGTCCTCACAACTGAGCTGGGAGGTGTTCCCGAAGAGCAGATCGAGCAGCAGGATCGGATCGCTGATGTCGAGGGCGGAGTCACGATTGACATCCCCACGGATGAACATCTGTGGACCAGAAGGGGGCGGGACGATGGCCGAGCCGGGTCCGCCAGGACTGCCGAGATCGCCCGATCCATAAGGGGTGGTGGCGCTGATCCAGACGGCTGGATCATTGGGATCGGGCGCCAGCAGGTCGAGAAGTTCCGCAGAGAATCCGGCCAGGAAGGGCCAAGTAGCGGAAGTGTACATCACTCTCGCTCGCTCTACCGCGAGCGGATCGATCAGGACCACTTCATCGATGCTGTTGGCCAGGATCAGATTTCCTCCGTAGACGTAATCTGCGACCACTCCACCGTTGGTCACAACATCTCCATCGCGAGCCAACACGAGAAACTCCAAGGGTGCGATCAGTAGGCCTGCGGGGGCGTTGATCTGATGAAGATCGATATCGTCATCGCGAATTGTCCAGCCGTTGAGATCGACGGTGGCGCTTCCTCGGTTAAAGATTTCGAACCATTCCCCGACCGCATCACTGACCACCGAAGGATTCGGCATCACCTCCGAGATGACCAAGTTCACGGCGCCGGGATCCGGGGGGGGTGCTCCACACCCCTGGCCAGTCAGCGGCACCGCTGACACGGTCGAGCCGGTGGCACTCTCATTGCCCGAGACATCGGTCGCAGTGACCTGGTAGTGGTACTGGGTTCCGCCATCCACTGTGGTATCGATCAGGCTGCTGACAGACCCGCTGGTAGTGAGCAAGGTGAACGGTCCCAGAACAGCGGTCGATCGGTAGATGGAATAGCCCGAAAGGTCACTCTCGGTGTTGTCTGCCCAGTCGACGGCGACCTGGCACTCTCCAGCCACCGCCGAAAGGCTGGTCGGAGTCGCCGGCGGTGTCGTATCGGAGGTGGGACAGATCCAGATCTGACAGATATATTCGGGATGATCGATGTAAGGGTTTCTATTTCCCTGGTATCCAAAAACCACATCATTTCTCAACTGTTCCTCGGCACTGACCGGATCCTCGATGTGCCACTCGAGCAGGGTCGAGAGTAATCCCATGTAGGCGATACTCTGATTGGCCGATGTGTTCGACACGATCTGCGAACGATTGTCAGTCAATCGGAGATCCGGTTCGCTGCAGCCACTGATCGAGTGAGTGTCTCCCTCGTACCGCGTCTCCATGTAGAAGATCGATCGTGCCGCATCCCCTCGACGATCTTCCCACACTTGCCACGATCCGGAGTTTCCGGCACCACTACCGAGATTGGTGAAGGGTGTGCCTTCGGCGGCCCAGGAGGAACAGCCGGTCAAGCACCAGTCATAGGGACGATTCCCTCTCGCCGAGTTGTAGGAGGGGCTGGCCGCATGGAGATGGTGAGCATCCGAGTATGGGTAATTGCAGGAGTTGTCATTGGTGTAGCCATAGGATGAAGGCCAGGTGTGCTCCCGGTTCCAGCCATTGGTCGTGTTCTGTGCGGACCACGGGACCGAGGTGTTGCGATAGAAGGTGATCACATTGGCTAGATTGGCTGGATCTTCGTCGGCGGCACCGACGATGTCCCAGGTATCGGTCGCAGAACTGGTGTAGGGAAATCGCTGATGATCATCGATGATGAGGTGCAAAGCCTGGCGCAGGGATTCCCCGACCAATCCATTGGCTGGATTGTAATAGCCCGGCGGTGGGTCCGCCTGCAACGGTCCTGCCGACAGCAGGCAGAGCCACTGAAGCCAGATGCCGATGAGAATCGTAGGTGTCCGTTTCAGGACCATTATCGTCCGATCTAGGGCTCTCTGAAGTCTACCTCAGTCCCCAGAGGGGTGAGAGACTTCTCCAGAAGTGACTATCTAGTCCATACTACCACTTTACAAAGAAAGGCAGGGTCATTTACCCGACTCCGTGCTGGATAGGCGACGAAGTGGTGAAGCCTCCTGAAGACCTCGTACCGGGTAAATGCCAGTCTATTGTCAATCTACGATAACGTAACAAAAGCGAGCAGCGATCGTTTACAAAATTCCTGCGGGGTGGATAATAAAACACAACCAGTTGTGTGGAGAAAGAAAGAAGGGGTGGGATGGATTTGCCGATGTCGTGGACATCTGTTCTCAGTGCGATTCTGCTCGGCGCACTGCTGCTGCTGCCTCCCCAGTTACAAGCTCAGGGGTGGGTCATCACCGGGACCGTTGCCGATGCCCTGGGGAGCCCGATTCCCCAGGCGGACCTGGATCTGTTCAACGATCTGGCCCCATCTGTAGAGATTCTGGTCAGTGGAGACACCGCCGGTCCCGACGGTACCTTTTCGATGACCATCCTCGAGGCGGTTCCTGCCGGAACCTTCTCGCTGCAGGTCGATCCCCCACCTGGATTCCTGTCGACCACCCTCTCACTCGCCCTCTCCGGAAATATGGATGTGGGAGTCATCAACCTCGGCAGTGGCTGGATCATCAGCGGAATCGTCCACGACACCAACGGCAATCCCTTGACTCCCATCGACATCGACATGAGAGGAACCAATTCCGGGTGGCTCGACTTGACCGGGGATTTCACCAATGCCGCTGGAATTTTTGAACTCACCTCGCCAGCACTGGTCGATGAATATCGAATTGTATTTTCGATGGAGACTCCCACACCGACAGTATTTCCCCTCCAGCTAGACGATGTCTTTCTGTTTGGTGACACCGACCTGGGCATAATCGTGTTGAACACAGCCTTCACCGTGACCGGTTCTATCATCGACGATACCGGAGCTCCACTATCGGGCATCGACATGAACGCCATCGATGCGCAGGGCATTCCTGCGGATCTGTTCAATGACGATTCTGATGTCAATGGCAACTTCTCCGTGTTGTTTCCGGCAGGGACCTGGAACGCGGGGCTGCGCTCAGTCGATCCCACCGCGACCCAGGAATGGATCCCACACTCCTATCCAACGATGGTCGTGGATGGACCTCTCGATCTTGGAACGGTCCAGATGTTTCCCGGCTATCACTTCATTGGTGAGGTGCAGGACTCCATTGGTAATTGGGTTGAAGGGGCCGACCTGGATGCAGAGCACTCCGCGACGGGAATCCCCATCACCGTCAACAATGACACCACCGATATCAACGGTCGATTCGACGTATTATTGCCCATCGGCTCGCTTTTGCTCGAAATCGATCCACCCCTGCTCGGTCCAGTTCTTCAGACCGTGATCGTGCCGCTCGGTGTGGTTGCAGGTGCTCCTGTCGACCTCGGGATCATCGTGCTTCCCGACGGTGTTCTGCTCTCTGGTAGGTGCATCGACTCGACTGGCGTACCGGTCGGGCTAGTCGATGTGGAACTGTTCGATTCCGCGACAGGCATTCTGTATCCGACCATCCATGAAAATGGCGCCGCCGATGGCACCTTTTCCTTTGCCATCGACCCCGGCGTTTACGATCTGATGATCATCCCGCCAGCAGCAACAGGAGTCGCTCCCACCCTTCTAGCAGGGATCAGAGTACTCACCAGTACAGACCTTGGAGATCTGGTGATGGACCCCGGTATACAACTCTCGGGAACCGTCACTGCAGCAGGAGTGGCGCAACCCGATGTGCTGATAGAGGTTTCGGATGCAGCCAGCGGTATCATCCCTGCATGGGGAACCTTGATCACGGATCCACTCGGATACTACAACGTGTCGCTGATTCCAGGAACCTACAATGTCAACTTCACCGCGCCTTTAGCCGGCGGATACGATGACCATGTCCTGACAAATCTATCTCTCGTCAACGATTTGATCCTCGACATCGACTTCGCTAACCAGGCACCGGTGGGCGTGGCCTCCTTGCTGTGCAATCCCGCTGGAAGCGCCATCGAGTTGACCTGGATCAATACAGAACCGGATTACGATACGATCACAGTCTTGAGGGAAGGGCTCATCCTCGGCCAGATCGCCGGCACAGAAAACCAGTTCCTGGACTTGTCCCCACTGGTCGGAATCCCGGCCCTGTATGAGATCATGGCCACACGCAATGGATTGAACTCCCCGAGCAGTCCTTGCAGCGTCACCGCACCGATAGTATTCGTCCGCTGTGATGCGAGCCCGGATGGCCTGGTCAGCATCGCAGATGCAGTGGCGATCCTCAACCACATGTTTACCCAGGGATCTCTGTCCTGTCTGGATGCCGCCGATTGCAACGACTCGGGAGAGATCAACATTGCCGACCCGGTGGCCGTGCTGCAGTTCCTCTTCATCACCGGAACTCCACCGCCGATTCCTTACCCCACTGCCGATGTCGATCCGACGCCGGACTCACTCGGTTGTTCCTGATCCAGACCCACTGACTCTCTCTGGATTCGGCTGGCAACGCGGTTCAGATGGCAACGCGGTTCGGAGTCCAACTGGGTTCGGAGTCCCACTGGGTTCGGAGTCCCACTGGGTTCGGAGTCCCACTGGGTTCGGAGTCCCACTGGGTTCGGAGTCCCACTGGGTTCGGATGGCAAATGGGTTCGGAGTCCAACGCGGTTCTGGTTCCACCTCCCACGTTCCGGGACGCGAACCTCGAACCTCATAATCCCTGGCGGACCTTTTCTCGATGAACTGCCTGGAGGATTCCCTCCCAGCTCTTGTCCGCCAGTTTCCTGCCGTTGAGGTAGAGCACAGGAGTGCGATCGATGCCGAGGCGTTGGCCCTCATCCAGGTCGTCCGTGATCATCATGACCAGAACAGGAGAGAGTCGATCCCTCTCGAATCGCTCGAGATCGAGACCGATCTCTTTTGCCAGCGAGGTGATGGTGGCGGCGGAGAGCGAGTCCTGAAGTTTGAACAGGCCAGAACCCATCTCCCAGTATTTCCCCTGAAGGCGAGCCGCTTCCGCAGCCAGTGCTGCATTCATCGACATCGGGTGAATCGATCCAAGAGGTTGATTTCGCACCACCACTTGCACCTGATCCGTGTGAATCTCCTGCACCTTCTCGAGGAATTCCCAGAGATCCTTGCAGCGCTCACACTGAAAATCGACGAACTCGATGAACTGGATCGGCGCATCGCTGGGCCCTCTGGTCGCTCGGCCTTCGATTTCGATGATGTGGACCGGCGGACTCGGCTTCTTCAAGTAAATCACCACGTCTGCGGCGGCCCTCATCCTCTCGGCAAAACGGGCTTCCAGCACGATCCGTCTCTCCGTTAGCAGATGAGCACGAATCGATTCCCTGATCTGGTCCAGATCACCGACGATTCGAGCACGGTTCATGTTGAAGAAGGACTCGACTTCCGAGTCTTTCACCGGCTCCAGCTTGGAATACACTTCCTGTTGGAGGAGTTGTCCCGCATCGATCCCTTGCTTCTTGCATTCCGCCTTGAGCAGCCTGTCATTGATCCGTCGATTCAACTCACCGATCTCGATTTCATACTTCTTCCAATCGTACTCGTGTTCAAGATCCTCCAGCCCTTCCTCGATATCGAGAATTTTGAGCGGTTCTTCACCCACCATCACCACCACATCATCCAATCCCAGATCGAGAGTCCTCTTTCGGAGTGGCTCCAGTTGATACTCGATCGGGATTCTCTGGCTGATCTCCTCCAGCAACGTTCGACCTATCCGGGCCGCTTGCTTGCGCAATACTGCGGCTTTCACTTCCTCGCGCACCTGTTCGAGGTCTGAACCGTAAAGATCCGGAGCAGAACGCAGTTCCTCCAGCAGTTGTTGCTCGGTCGGTGGAGACATCGATTGCATGATCGCGATCTCGATGAACTTTTCTCGATTCAATCCGAGGCTGCGGGCTTCCTGGCGAAACAGTCGGTCCTGAGTGGCGATCTGAACCAGGTCAATTCTCGCGGCGATCCGCTCGACCATCAGCGATTCTAATTTTCCACCGACCCACTGGCCCAGTTGCAACTGCGGAATCTGTTCATTTCCGATCGCTGCCACGATCCCCTCTGGGGTGATCTGTGGGCAATCCTGGTCGACCGTGATCGTGATGGGATCCTCCAACACAATTCTCTCTGGCTGCGAGAGCATCAATTCCAGGGTCAGTAGCGCAGAGATCACCAGCATCAGTTTCCTTTCTTGTGGTCGCGAAGTCTGGGAATGATCCAGCCACTGACCGGCTCGAATCTGTTTTCTGCCAGATTGACCCTGAGGACATAAGACCCCAGTGCACCGACGTGCCGAGAAGGGCTGAACGAGAGTGGAGGGGTCAGTCCGGTCCGTAACTGCTGGATTTTCTCCAACTTCTGGATGAAGAGCTCTCTACTGAGTCTTCTTCCACAGGTCTCCACAGCTTCCTGGACCAGTTTCACGGCGGAGAGCGCAGCACTCTGAACCGCAGGACTCTCGATCTTGAATCCGGTGTCCTTGGCAAGGTAGAGCAACCAGGTCAAATCCGATTTCCGACGATCGCGTTCCAGCACACTCGGAAATGAGATGTAGGTGCGCCCCCCCATCGACACCGGCAAGGAAAAGGCATCTGGCCCGAGCACGCTTCCAAGGGTGTAGATTTTCTTGGTCGAGTCGAGCACCTCTAGCCGCAAGGATAAGCGTGTTGTTTGCACACCTGAAGCGAGCACCACCACCGCTTCAGCGCCAGAATCCTCCAACGCCTGGGCGAGCAGGATCGGATCAAAGTGCCCCTCTGCCGGGACCAGTTCCAGCACCGGTTCAGTTCCGAAGATGGCGAGTTGCTCCAGTACCCCACTGCGAGCACCGTCGAAGACGGGGTCAGACGCAACCACCAGCGCCACCGGAGGTATGCGATCAGGAGTCTCGGTGCAGATGAACTCGACCAACGATCTGGACTGGTGGTAGTAACTGGGGAACAGATAATAAGTCCATGGAAAGGGTGGATCCTGCGGACTTGGAGTGGTGGTGATGGGACCGATCATCAGCAGTTTTTTTCGCGCGAGGATTTCATCGATCCCCTCCACCTTTGTCGGTAGGTGACAACCGACCAGTGCGAAGACATCCTTTTCGCTGATTTTCTCGAACGCCCGCAGTGCTCCTTCTCGAGTCGACTCGCTATCCTCAAACACCCAATCGATGGAACGGCCGTAGAGTCCCTCGGGTCCGATTTGTTGCGACCAGGCCAACAGGGCCGTACGAACACTCTCTCCCGAGCGACGATGCTGCCCTGTCAAAGGAAGGACGGTACCGAGCCTCAACTTGTCATCCTTGACACCGGGATCGAAGACTTGCTCCTTTCCCAGAACCTTCAGATAGGCTTCCAGGTCCAGTAACTGCGAAGAAGACATCTTGTAGCGAGGCATTCCAGGATGCAGTTCGACCCCGTCAGGATCGACTCCTTCAAGGATCGCCCTTCTCAACGATTCGCCGTCGAAGGCACTTCTCCTGCGCCCACTCAGTTCGACGGTGGCGGGTCGGGTCAGGTCTTGCCAGCGAATCGGCGGAGGGATCAGTCCCCCCTCACGAGTCCCTTTTCCGTCTTCACCGTGGCAAGAACTGCATGGAAAAGAGGTCGCAGGCAGTTCCAGATCCGCGTTGGTCAGCAGCAGCCGAATCTCAGGCCCGGTGGTCTTACCGGTGAGATAGATCTCCCCACCACGCATCGCACTGGTCGGTTTCGGTCCATCGGAGTCATCGCTCCCGATGAGGAGGCTCCACATCAGAGTGAGCCATAACGGCACGATCACTTTTTCGTACCCGGGTACACGGGGATCTCGAAGAGAGGAGAGTCCCTGAAAGTCAGGCCACGGCTCTCTACTTGGACCAATAAACCAAATCGGAGTTGCTCCGGGAATGAGCCGAGGCACTGGTATATTCCATCTCCCTCGGGCATGGCCGCCAATCGTTCCTGAAAGGAACCATCGAGGGGAAATAGCATCACTTGAACATCCTCAAGATCGTCGACCGGATCACCCGTCTCTGAATCGGTGACCACCACTCTCAGTGGCACCTGATCTCCAGCACGGATCTTGTCCTCTGGCTGAAGAAATTTGACGCCTACAGGAGTGAGGACATCGAACACCGGAATCTGTTCGTCTCGTTTCACTTCCACCTCGAAGCCCACCAACGCTCTGGGTTGATCGAGAAGGAAAGGAACATCGAGAATCCCCGGTCGATCGAATCGAACATAGGTCGAGTATTCTCCAGGACCCGATTCTTGAAGCGATCGATCCATCACCAGTACCCCGCGCGGGATTCTCTTGTAGGTCTGGAAGTTACCCATCGATGCCATCATTCCCTCGACGTAGTAGTAGATCAGTTTGTCGGCAGAGTTCCCCACGAACATCGAATTCCCCTCGGGAGTCGGTGCCAACAACGAGGTGATCTGTCTTCCTGCGGAAGTACTGTCCATCGCATTGCGTCCGATCCCCAGTTCTGTCACGACCAGTTCATTGCGACCGAGGCGATTCAGGTCGACCAGGATGATGTTGGCACGCTGGGTGTCGTGAATGTAGGCGAAGGAAGAGGTACAGATGACACGGTCAGGCGCGAGCGCAGTGGTGATCGTGTCGACCAGTTTCTTCGAAGCGGTGTCGAGGATCGCCACCTCACCTTCGCTGGGACTGGCGAGAAAGGCGAAACGCCCCGTGGGGTCGATCGAGACATCGACCACTCCCCTGGGAATCTCCAGGCTTCGGGTCACCTGGGCACGTTCAGGATCCACCACTCTCAGTCGATTCTCGTTGGCGCAGGCGATCAAAAAACGAGCCGCCAGCGGCGCATACTGGAGGGCGAGGGGGGTCTTCCCCACCTCGATCGTACGGACCCGTGATCGATCATTTAGATCGACTATGGTGACGGTCCCATCTTCGGTATTGGTCGCTGCTAGCCAGTTCGAATCGGGATCGACCGCCGTGACATGACGTCCTTTCCCGAGCGGAATCCTGGGGCCCTCTTCGAGGGAGATCAGATCGATGGGAGCCAGCTGGTCAGTCCCGTCGAGAGAAACCCATGCAATCTCATGATTCTCCTGAATCAAGACCTTGACCGGTTCGGTTCCCTCCCCGAATTCAATTTTCTTTTCGATCTGAGCACGAGTTAAATCGATGATCAGCAGCTGACCTTCATCCGGCAAGGTCACCAGGAGTTTTTCATGAATCTCGTCGAGTGCCCAGTCGACCGGATCTCCAGGGATTCCAATCAGGTTGCGAAGCTTGGTGATGCTAAAGGAGATCTGCGGGTCGATGATGGAGATGGAGCGATCGCCATTGAGTACCAGCAAGTAGTACTTGTTGAGATCATGATCCGCAGGAACGCTGATCAATCCTCCGAGAAATTGCGAAATCAAGTCCTTCAGTTGCTCTTTGTTCGGTGGAAATTTACCATCGCGAACATGCATCCAGCTGAGCGGATGCAATCCGCTCAATGGCTCTCCTGAGTTGGCATCGCGAATCGTGTAAGTCACCCTGGCATCGACTCCCTGACGAAGTTCGGTGGCTCCATCCAACGGTTCGATCTCGAGTTGAATCCGCAGCCCCTCGACCACCTGTTCCTGGATCAGCGAATCCCTGTGCGGCGATTCCACAGATTCCTGGCCGAAAATCGGAGATGAGACGGAAATGGGATCGAACAGGAGCCCCGCAAGCAGGAGTATCCAGAAGATGAAGCGCAGCGGCTGGGGCCGCCGCTGGGTGTGATCATTCGACATCGGATCCTCCGGGAGGAATTGGGATTAACAATACCCGATGTAAGTTTACAACACCTCCGCCGAGACCACTACCTCCCACCCCGAATCAGGGGCAATTTGCCGCTCCTACGCAGCCCAGGGCGTCACTGGTGGGATCGGCTCCGCAACCAGGGAATGGAGCAGTTGGAGCCGTTCCAGTGCCAAAAATTGCCGCCAGGCCTGAAACTACATCGGCCAGGTTCACGGCAGAATCGTCGTTCACATCCAGTGCCGAGAGGCAGTTTACGGATCCATTGCCGAACAGGTACTCCAGCGACAGCACCGGGTCCGAAATATCGAAGGATCCATCGTTATTTCCGTCTCCTCGAATGAACTGAGGTAGGGCGGCCACCACGATGTACCCGACCCTGTTGAGCACACTGGTGCCGCCTGGCCCGGTGACGCTCAGCGAGACGTCGTAGTTGCCGGCAGTCGCATAACTGTGGCTCGGGTTCTGCAGCGTCGAACTGGCGCCGTCGCCGAAGCTCCAGCTCCAGCTGCTGGCAGGGCCACCGCTGGAGAGGTCGCTGAAGGCGACCGTCATCCCGACGGTCCCACTGGTCGGAGTGCCGGAGAAATCAGCGATCG
>Ga0302119_10000587_pt1 | contig 16446 bp, 10 predicted proteins | sample AG5_Tmax_MG_FD_203114 | JGI IMG/M metagenome (GOLD analysis project Ga0302119, IMG submission 203114) | Marine microbial communities from Western Arctic Ocean, Canada - AG5_Tmax | ecosystem: Environmental > Aquatic > Marine > Oceanic | place: Canada: Western Arctic Ocean | collected 2017-10-01 | reverse complement strand
CTTACAGGCGCACCAACTGAAGATGTTGGTATTGAAATTGGTCGTGGCACTTCAGCAAACAAATTCTTAACGTGGAACGAAACAGACGACAAATGGACAGTCGGTTCTGAAAGTTTTGTAGCAGGTACGTTTGAGGGTAATCTAACAGGCGATATCACGTCAGCAGGAACAAGTACATTTGCACAAATGGATTCTGCTTCAGTTGATATTGATGGTGGAACAATTGATGGTACAGTAATAGGCTCAAGTTCTCCTCAAGTAGGTACATTCACAACTCTAAATGCTACAACAATTAATGGTGCTTTAACTGGTACAGTTACTAGTATTGCTAATCACGACACAGATGATTTAGCAGAAGGTACGACAAATTTATATTATACAGATGCAAGAGTTACTACCTTATACAATACGTTACACAATACCGCAGATGCAGGAACATTAGACGGACAAGATGGTTTATACTATCTAGATTACACAAATTTTACGAACACACCAAGTTCTTATCTGACTTTCAATACAGATTTCGATACAAGACTAGTAACTAAGTCAACAACTAATTTAGCAGAAGGAACTAATTTATACTACACAGATGGCAGAGCAGACGCAAGGGCACAATTAAAAGTTGATGCTTTAGTTGATGGCGCATCAGCGGCCTTTGATACATTAGTAGAAATTCAAAATGCAATGGCAACTGATACTGAACTCACTTCAGCAATCTCAGGACTTAATCACGATACTCTAACGGGTTTTGTTGCTAACGAACATATAGATTGGACATCAGCATCAGCAGGAACTATTAATCCTAGTAATTACTCAAATTCAATTTATACAACATTTAATACAGATTTTGATACAAGACTAGCAACTAAAACTACTGCCGATTTATCTGAACTTACGAACAAGTACTTTACAGATGATAGAGCAAGACAGGCAATTAGTGTTTCTGGTGATTTATCTTACAACTCAACCACTGGTGTTATTTCATCAAGTGGACTTGCTTCTTCTACAACAGATGACTTAGCAGAAGGCTCAACTAATTTATATTACACAGATGCTCGTTGGAATACTAAGATGACAGCCGCTTCTACAAGCGATTTGTCAGAAGGAACAAACTTATATTATACAATCTCTAGAGCAAATACAGATTTCGATACAAGACTAGTAACTAAATCAACAACTAATTTAGCAGAAGGTAGTAATTTATATTATACAAATTCTAGAGCATGGACAGATTTCGATACAAGACTAGTAACTAAATCAACAACTAATTTAGCAGAAGGAACAAATTTATATTACACAGATGCTAGAGCAGATGCACGTATAGACACTTGGGTTGGATTAGCACCAACAGGATTAGATACATTAGTTGAATTATCAACTGCATTGGGCAATGACGTAAACTTTAGCACAACAATAACAAATAGTTTAGCAGGTAAAGAATCAACAATTACAGCAGGCACAACAGCACAATATTGGAGAGGCGACAAATCATTCCAGACGTTAGACACGTCAGTAGTAACAGAGAATACGAATTTATACTACACTGACACAAGAGTTAGAGGGGCAATATCAGTTTCTGGTGACTTATCTTATAACTCAAGCACTGGTGTTATTTCAACACAAGGACTTGCTTCTTCTACAACAGATAACTTAGCAGAAGGCACAACAAATTTATACTACACCACTACTAGGACAAACACAGATTTTGATACAAGACTAGCAACTAAGTCAACAACTAATTTAGCAGAAGGTACTAACCTATATTGGACTACAGCACGTGGCCAATCAATGTTTGATACAAGACTAGCAACTAAGTCAACAACTAATTTAGCAGAAGGTAGTAATTTATACTATACAACAGCACGTGATACATCACAGTTCAACACAGATTTAGCAACTAAAGACACAGATGACTTAGCAGAAGGTAGTAATTTATATTGGACTACATCACGTGGTCAATCAATGTTTGATACAAGACTAGCAACTAAAGACACAGATGACTTAGCAGAAGGTAGTAATTTATATTATACAACAGCACGTGATACATCGCAGTTCAACACAGATTTAGCAACCAAGTCAACAACTAATTTAGCAGAAGGTAGTAATTTATATTACACAGATGCAAGGGCAGAAGCAGTTTCAATAAACAATCTCGTAGAAGATACAACACCACAACTTGGTGGCAACTTAGATTTAAATACATATGACCTTACTACAACAGACCCTACAGTTACATTAACGACAACAGCAACATCGACTACAGCACAAGGAACTGTTGGCGCATCATCAGAAACAAATTTATCTAACACAGCAGTCACAGTCAATACAGATGACAGTGATGTTGGAAATGCGGTGAGCAGTTACATTACTCTTAGTAGCACTGAAATAACTAATTTAGGATTTGAAGGCGATATATCATTAACTTATTTTGGTGCCGCGGCACCAACTAGTAATTTCGTTTGGAGAGATGCTGGAGACTCAGCAGAACAAAACGACATGGTTGTTGTTTATTCTCCACCAACAGACGAATACACATTTACATTACCAACAAACGTATCATTACCAACAAACTCAACATTGCCATTTAATTCACTTGATAATGATATTTACTTCAAGCAATATGCTTATGGAGAAATGACAGTAACAAGTGCAACAACACTTACTGGTTCTACTATTCAACTTAGAGATTCTAATGGATTTTATATTGACAAAGAACATGTAACAGTTGCTAGTTTAGGCGCTTCAAGTTATAAGATTGTTTTCTGGACACACGATGTGAGTGCGGGAGATGTTATTGACGTAATAGCGGCATCAGCCCAAACAGCAACTTTCGAATGGGGTACTTCTTCATTCTCTGAAACTGGATTAGTAGCAACTGCTGAAAGTTTCTCTTTACTATCATCTACAAATGATATATTTGCAATGGGTGATTTAGAGTTTACAACAGGCAATGTAACAGGCGAAGTAGTGGGAACATTAATTTATGATTCTCCGAGTAATAATACTATAATTTCTGGATTAACTACAGTTACAATAGACGGAACTGGATATCAGTCTGCATTAACAGTAACTGATGTTCCTCTTATTTTTACTGGTAATGCGGGAACAACAGAAGAACTTACTTTAGTAGTTGGTTCAGCCACAGACGCAAGACTTTGGTTGCTTAATAGTACTGGAAACTTAATTTATAAACTGCCAGGTACAGACGGCACACCAAATCAAGTAATGAAGACTGATGGTTCGGGTGATATATCTTGGACATCATTAACAACAGATGATATACCAGAAGGCTCAACTAATTTATATTATACAGATGCTCGTTGGAATACTAAGATGGCAGCCGCCTCTACAAGCGATTTGACAGAAGGAACAAACTTATATTATACAGATAGTAGAGCAGATGCAAGGGCACAATTAAAAATTGATGCGTTAGTAGATTCGGCTCCAGCGGCACTAGACACATTAAATGAATTAGCCGCGGCATTAGGTGATGATGCTAATCATGTCACTACAATGACTAATTTGGTTAGTGCCAACACTACATTAATCAATAATCTTAATCACGATACTTTAACTGGCTTTGAGCCTGATGAACATATTGATTGGTCATCACCATATGCAGGCATAATTGATGATACTAATATCATTTGGCCTGCTAATATTGTTCGTGATAATAGCCACCAAGCACTTCATTGGTCATCTGCATTATCTATTTCTGGCAATATTATTACGTTAACGAAAGGTGATACTAGCACGGAAACAGTTACCGTTCCAGACACAGTATACACAGCGGGCACGGGTATTTCTATAAATGGTTCTAATGTTATATCTAACACAGCAAGTGCGGTTGACATCACAGGAAGTATAATTCCAGCAACAGACGACACATATGACTTAGGAAGTTCTGCTAAAAAGTATTCTAACATATATGGTCATTCAGTTCACGCAACATATGCCGACTTGGCAGAACGATATGCAACTGATGTTCCTTATGAATCTGGAACAGTTGTAGTATTTGGTGGCGAGGCAGAGATAACAGTAACTTCAGAATCAAAAGATGTTTCGGTTGCTGGTGTAATTTCTACAAATCCAGCACTCAAGTTAAATGCAGATGCTGGTAATTCAGAAACTCATCCTTATGTAGCATTGAAAGGAAGAGTTCCATGTAAACTAATTGGTCCCGTATCAAAAGGTGATTTAATTGTCACCGCAGATAATGAGCCGGGTTATGCTCAAAGTATTGGCAAGAATGACGCAGGTCATTCCGTGTTTGCCAAATCCATAGAAACAGACTTAACAGTCGGTAAAAAACTCATAGAAGTAGTTATTCTATAAGCACTTAATTATTAACTGTAAGTATTGCTTTTTAAGTCATTACGATAAATACTAGTGTAGCAGGAAGATAAAGGGTCCTGTTATAAATTCCACGTAGAAGATGAAAATTTATCTTCTACCAGGCTAACCTTTGTCTTAGTCGGCAGGATGTTTTACTATAAGTTAATGATATTGCTTATAGACATTCTTATTAACACAATAACTGAATGGAAACATTCTTAAATATTTTATAAAATAAAAGACGGGAGAAAAATAAAATGGCAGCATATGCAATTCAATTCCGACGTGGTACAACAACTGAACATTCATCATTTACAGGTTTACTGGGTGAAGTTACAGTTGATACAACTAAAAATACAGTTGTAGTCCATAACGGTTCAACAGCGGGTGGATACGCCCTGGCACTAGAAGGTGCCGCAGTATCAACAACTACGGGTACATACTCAAGTAATGTAACTATAGGTGGAACACTTGGCGTTACGGGTTTGACAACTATGTCAGGCGCGGCAGTGGTAACTGGTGATTTAACAATGACTGGTCACATATTACCAAGTGCAAATATAACTTATGACTTAGGTTCATCAAGTATGATGTGGAAAGACATCTACGTTGGTCCTGGTTCATTATATGTTAACGGCAAAAAAGTTATCGAAGATGACTCTGGCGCGATTAACATTACAACAGATATAAATGAAGACCTTAAAATCACTACAAGTGGTACAGGTACTTTAAAACTAATTTCGGCAAATGGTATTAATCTTACTGGCGAACTTGGTGCAACTTCGGGTGATATTCAAATCGGTGACCACATTGATATGAATTCATCATTAATCAAAGAACTAGCAACTCCAGTTTCTGGTACAGACGCAACAAATAAAACTTATGTTGATGACGCGGCATCAAGTGCAGTAACTGATGGTTCAAACGCAGGTTCATTTACAACTTTAACAACTTCAGGAAACGCTATTGTTGGTGGTAACTTGACAGTTTCGGGTACAGCAACTTATGTAAACACAGCAAACGTAACGTTTGAAGACAACATGTTTGTTCTTAACTCAAACGCTACTGGCACGCCTACTCAAGACTCAGGTTTTGAAGTAGAACGTGGCGATTCGTTGAATGTTCAGTTCCTATGGAACGAAACAGACGACAGATGGTCAACTGGTGGAAATGATTTCCATTCAGGTGCTACTATTACAGCAACAGCATTTGTTGGTAATATAACTGGTGATGTAACTGGTAACACTGCTGGTGTTCACACTGGTAATGTAACTGGTGATGTAACTGGTTCAATAACTGGTACAGTTTCAAGTCTTTCTAATCATCTATTAGATGAAGATGGAATGGCTTCAAACAGTGCATCTAAAGTTCCTTCACAGCAATCAGTGGTTGCTTATGTGGCTTCACAGTTAACTACTCAAGACAATACTGACGAAATGACAGAAGGTTCAACTAATTTATATTTCACAAACGCAAGAGCCCGTACGGCAATTAGTGTTTCGGGTGATATAACTTATAACTCAACAACTGGTGTTATTTCAACAACAGGTCTAGCAAGTTCAGATACTGATGATTTATCAGAAGGTTCAAGTAACTTATATTATACAGATGCTAGAGCAGATGCTCGTACGGCAGTTGCAACAGCAACTAATACTACGGCATGGGAAGCACATTCAGACGCCTCAGAAGCGGCAGCAATCGCTTCAGCGGAATCAAAAGATATCGCACGTATGGTAACTTCAGATGCTTACGCAGATGCCTCAGAAGCGGCAGCAATCGCTTCAGCGGAATCTAAAGATATTGCACGTATGGTAACTTCAGATGCTTACGCAGATGCAGCCGAATTGGCAGCAATCGCTTCAGCGGAATCAAAAGACATCGCACGTATGGTAACTTCAGATGCTTATGCAGATGCAGCCGAATTGGCAGCAATTGCTTCAGCAGAATCTAAAGACGTTGCTCGTATGGTAACTTCAGATGCTTATGCAGATGCCTCAGAAGCGGCAGCAAAATCTTTTGCTACAGCGGCTGATACAACACTACAAGGTACATTACAGGGTAATATCGATGTCGAGAATGCTCGTATTGATGCTATTCTATTGTCAGCAGATGCAGATAAAGATACATTTGTAGAAATCGTTACACTTATCAACGCAGTTGATACAACAAACGATACGGCATTAGGTGCAGAAATTGTACTTCGTGCTTCTGGCGATACGGCGGCAGTTGCCTCAGCAGAGTCGAAAGACGTTGCTCGTATGGTAACTTCAGATGCTTATGCAGACCAGGCAGAACTTGACGCAATTGCGTCAGCAGAGTCGAAAGACGTTGCACGTGCCTCAACAGCAGTTTCTAATATTGCAACAGCAAAAACAGAAGCAATCGCATCAGCAGAGTCGAAAGACGTTGCTCGTATGGTAACTTCAGATGCTTATGCAGATGCAGCCGAAACGGCAGCAATTGCTTCAGCAGAAGCGAAAGACGTAGCACGTGCCACAACATCGGCAAGTGACATTGCTACAGCGAAAGCGGCAGCAATTTCTACAGCGGCAGCAACAGCGGCCTCATTAGATACAGCACAAACAACTGCAAATAAACTTGTTTGGGAAGCATACGCTGACCAATCAGAAGCAGACGCAGAATCTACAGCGGCAGCAACAGCGGCCTCATTAGATACAGCACAAACAACTGCAAATAAACTTGTTTGGGAAGCATACGCTGACCAGGCAGAAACAGATGCAGTCGCAACAGCCTCAGCAGATGCAACGGCTAAAGTTGCAGTTCTTACAGCAGGCGCTTCAACATCATTAGATACATTACTTGAAATTGCTAACGTAATGGCTACTGACACTGAACTATCTGACTCAATCGCGGCTCTTAATCACGATTCTCTATCGGGTTTTGTTGCTAACGAGCATATTGATTGGACAGCAGACCAAGGTGCAACTAACGTTCACGCTGGTAACTACACAGATACTAATACTACTTACTCAGTAGGCGATGGTGGGTTAACTCAAATTAACTTTACATCAGCAGACAACAGTAAGTTAGATGGTATTGAACTACTTGCTAAAGATGACCAAACGGCATCAGAGATACTTACTCTAATTAAGACAGTTGATGGTGCAGGTTCTGGACTAGATGCTGATTTACTAGATGGTAACTCAAGTGCATACTTCACAGGTTATGCAGATACGGCTGAAACTGACGCAGTTGCAACAGCGGCTACGGCAGCACAAGTAAAAGTTGACGCTTTAGAATCAAGTTTTACTCACTTCCATAGTGCAGTTCAATCTGTTACAGCGGCACAAGAAACTGACAACACAAGTTCAACCACTGACTTTACGTTTAGTGAATTGACTAATGCTAGGCATTATGTTCTTTTCATTAACAGAACGATGATGAGAGCGGCAGAGTATTCAGTATCAGGTACTACAGTAACAATCGTCTCGGGCATAATTGCTCTAGATGACGAACTAGAAGTCACAGGCTTCAGTTCATAATATAACTAGACAAAAGTAGGGAGTCCCAAACTCCCTACCTAGTCTCTATAATGGAGACGCTGGAAGATACGTAATAGTATGATTCCTCGTGCTAGTTCAAACTCAATACAATAAAGGAGAGTTAAAATGGGAAGAAGAAGAAAATTTAAATCAGGTGGTAGTGAATCAGAAGTAACTATCGACAAAAGTAAAAAATATAAGTGGGACAGCAAAGGTGACTTCGTTGAATTTACTGGTGACCCAGGTGCAAACGAAATTACAGTTTCAGGTTCAAAATCGTCTTTAAGACGACTTGCGGAAATAGAACGTAACATTGGAATTCTAGCCACAACACTAACAACATCAGACGATGGCACAGATGATGGTAATAACGCATCATTTAGTAAAAACGTTAACCAAACAACACGTTTCAAGAAAGCGGTTCGTTTGGATAAGACATTGAACATGCAGGATACTATCGACATGAACGGTGACAAAATCACTGAAGTCGGTACTTGTACATCAGGTACAGACGCGGCAAATAAAACTTATGTTGATTTACAAATCTCTAATTTAGGGGACACAGCACCAGCGGCACTAAATACGTTAAACGAATTAGCGGCAGCAATGAATGATGATGCATCATTCAGTGCAACAGTTACTAACTCTATTGCTACTAAACTACCTAAATCAGGTGGTACAATGTCTGGTAATATCGCAATGGGTGGTAGTGATATCACTGGTGGCGGTGACGCAACATTTACTAACTTCCATGGTCAAGCAACAACGGCAAAATATGCCGACCTTGCAGAAAGATATGCGGCTGACGCAACATATGAAGAAGGTACAGTAATGTCATTTGGTGGTGAAGCAGAAGTTACTTCTGCTCAAGGTTATGGTTCAACAGCAATTGCAGGCGTAGTTTCAACTAAGCCAGCATTCGCAATGAATTCAGAAGCCGGTTCATCTGAAACTCATCCATATATTGCTCTACAAGGTCGTGTACCATGTAAAGTAACGGGTACAGTTTCTAAAGGTGATATCCTAGTTGCATCTGAAGTTTCAGGTACAGCAACTAAGTGGTTGGAAAGTTCAGTAGACCCACGTATGACAGCATATGTTGGTATTGCTATTGAAGACAAGACTACAGATGGCGAAGGCTATATTGAAGTTAAAGTAGGTAAGTAATTATCAATTAATACTTTTACAAAGATACTCAAAAGGGAGCAGAAATGCTCCCTTTTTTATACAAAGTTTTTTAATTATTTGAATATTTTTTTGATAGTTCTACAAAAGTTTGTAGAACCTTTTGGGTCAATAGGTAATGAGTTCTCTTCAATCCAAGCAGGAAACGTTTCAAACAGTGTTTTCCACTGAATCATCTCATTATACAAATCTACTATTCTCTTTAGATGTTCGCTAGTGTTAGGATAATTGTGTTCAGTTTTTAACTTATTGACACGTTGTTTACATTCAGCCAAGTCATCAATATCTCTATTAATTGCTACAAATATTTTTTCAAATGATTCTATCTTGTTGAATTTATTGATAAGAAATTGATGATGTTTATTTTTGGGTTTGCCGTCATAAAGAAACATAATCTCTTGTAAATCATAATACAATGCCTTTACTGGATTGATACTTTCTCTGTATCTTTTTGTTATTTCTTCAATAGCAAATTCTGAACCCTCAGTTGATAGATTCTCCAACACACTTATAGCCAATATATTAATACGTTGACTACTTGCTGATAAAGCCTTCTTTGATTCTTCTTTAACTTTTGCGATTACTATATCTACAAGACGTGCCTCGGTAACATCTAAATCTCTTTTTAGATATTCTACTTGTCCTGGGCTTGAATTAACGATAGTTCTTCTTAGACTGTCCGTTACTCTTTCGCCTTTAAGAACTTGCTTACAGTCGCGGATAAATCGTTGCTTCTCTAAGTTGATAATATGATTCACTATGTCTCCTCTAAACTTCTCTCTTTCAGTAGTATTTAGGATGATTTAGTGACTCTCAAAGTGACGATATAATGTCTTTTATTATTTTTAGTCTTTTCTTTCTAAAGAGAGTACGTCTAGTACCAGGATGTAATGGCTTAGGTATATAATTAGTTTCTACCCATGCGTATCCACCTGTTTCGTTATTTGTTTTTGGAATGAATTCTTTTTTAACTAATATAACAAAAGAGTAATAACTGAATTCCCCAGTTCTTGTATGATATTGGTCTAATGGATATATTTTGATAACATCATCTTCAACACTTAGAGATATTTCTTCAGTTAATTCACGTAAAAGTGCTTGAGCAATGTTTTCATTTTCTTCTACTTTGCCACCAAAGAATCCCCAATTTCTAGGAAATGAGCCGTTTATTGTTCTCTGTTGAAGAAGTATTCTATGTGTGTCTTTTGCAACTATACAACCACCTGCCGCTCTTATTCTTGATTCTTTCATTATGGTGTAGTTACTACTAATTCTAATCTCCAGTATCCACCTTCGTATATTCCTTGGAATGTATCTGTCCATTCCCCTTTCTCAAACTTAAATTGTTGTGATGAATATGTATTTGTTACATAAGCACGTGTACTGTAAGCACTTGCGTCAAAACTAAGTACCCATGCGGTTCCATTATATTCTATAATGTCATTTGCTGAAAGTTCAATACCCCAAACACTACTGGCTTCAGCGGCATCTAAACTTAAATATCGTTGACCTACTGCTGACGTTGGTAACCCAGAGAATCCAGGTTTGGCTGTTGATGCGTTGAGAATTTTATCAACTGATGTAATTGTGTTTGTCGGCAACGTTGCTGGGTCTATTGTAAATATTAATGTATTATCAACCCCAGTAGTTGTTAATGTGCCAATGACATCAGCATTGAGGTCATCTACTTCACCATGATACTTCAATCGAAGTCTTGATACTCCACTGTCTAATGTACCATAATCTTTAAGAACAGTTTCCCATGAAATGTTATTGTCATAATTTCCATTTGCATATGGACTACAGATTACACTTCCTCCACTCTCAAATACTCTCAGTGAGTAATTGTTGGGGGTCACGATAACACTTGATTGTGCTTGTAAATCTCTAAAGAACTCAAACGCATCTGGGTCGTAATCAAGTGTATCTAAATCACTATATGTATAGATGTTGTTGATAATATTTCTAACTACATTTTGTCTTGTTACTTGTGCTGGTGGATTAATCCAAATAGGAATTTGAAAAATCATTGTTGCAATATCAATTTGGTCTTCAACTCCTGCTGGTATTCCTCTGCTTGTCCACTGTAAGTCAGTCATTTCTACTACTGTAATAGTAGTCCAGTCTACTGGATTATCGTTGTGTTGTATTTCTAATGCTGGATTAAACAATACTAATATTTGTTCAAGTAGTTGAAGTTTTTGGTCTGTATTAGAAGTCCAAACATCAACTTGCATATTCAGTAAGTAAGGAACTGGCATTAATCGTTTTACACTATATTTGTTCCCCGGCTCATTAGTATAAGATTGAGTACCATCATCAAATTTTCTTTCATTAACACTTACAGCATCATTGAAAAATGGTTCTTGTAGTCTTTGTCTGTCTGGTTGTAAACTTTGAACATGAGCCGCAATAAATGGTGCAGAGTTTACTACGTTCTCAGAGTTTCCTTTGAGAATAGTTGCCGCCATACGAGATACATCTCCGTATCTTGCTGGCACTCTGATATAATAATCAGTTATCCCGTCATCTTTTTTGCTTCCAGTCTTAATTGTGAATCCACTGAACATTCTAATAAATTGTAGAATATATCTTCGAATCTGATTGTCATAGAAATGATTTTGTGCCATATTAGTCTACCTTTGGTCTTACTGCTTTTGACAGATTAACCTTTGATGTTATAATAGTACCATCATCTAGTTGCACTGTACCTGCATTATTAATAAATTGATTATGTAACGCATGTCCAACTTCCCATGCTCCATCATCATCGTTAATTCTGTACCATTTACTATCTCTGTATTGAAATAATCTTGATGGTGTGTAGTCTGTTCTTAAGAAGTATGAATCAACACTTGGAGAATCTGGAAATTCTTTTCCATATGCCACAGTTGCGTAATCTACATCATCTGGATGATTACTTGGTGTTGCGTACATTAAATTGTTTGTTCTGTAGTCCCAGTATTTTCCAGGAACATTGTCTTGTGCCTCAAGTACAATGGCATCAGTAATTTGAAGTTCTTTATTGTAAGTAGACAGAATATTTTTTAAGTCTGCCGCATCTTCGCCTGTACCAAGAATATCTTTGTATTCTTGTGTGTCTTGTAGTTGCTTACAACGAACTCGCCATACATGTGGCCACCAGCCAGCGTCAAATCCTTCAGCACTCTTTGTTGCTTCTTGGACAACCCAATACTGATTAACAGCATCTGGGTCTTCGCCGTCATTTCCTTCTAGCATCATATCTTCACGCATATGAGGAAGTTCGATAACATCACCAGTCATTAATTTTCTACCCAACATATTTACCATTTCATTTAAATGTAGTGTGAACACTTGCTGGTCGTTACCTAAGAACATACCGAATTGAGATAATTCGAAATCTTGGTCAGATACAGTATATACGCCTCTTAAGTCGTATAAATCTTTTTCATATTTTCTATCTCGATTCTCTAAAAAGAGTAAATCCTGTATTGCAGGTGACGCCGGGTCATATTCTGCCGCAGTTTTATCTTGTGACCCAATATACTTATGAATCAGTAGTGATGTTCCGCCGTGGTCAAAGTGCGCCTTAACGGTTTTATCAATAAATTTATAATCGTTACCCTTTTTAGGATTCCAGAGGCTTAGTCTTGCCATATTAAATGTTCTCCATTATTTGACTTCTTACTGTATTTATCATATAATAGTATTATATAATTCAAAAACTATAAATAAACATTTAGGAAGGTATGAATAATGTTAAATCATGATAATCAAGGATACATCTCCATAAAAGAGATAATTTCTCCATTTGCAGTAAGACAGTTTAAGTTGTGGGCAATAAACCCAGCGAATATACACCGTGGTAACGCTGTAAATGGGGTATACTACGCAAAACATCGCAAAGGTAGAGAATATAACGTCTGGTGGAGTAAAGAGCCACCTAGAGAGATGTGGCAACCTGTAGTAGATAATTTAAGCAGATATATTGATGCGATGTTCAAGGGTAAAGAATGGAACATCCATATTGTTGACACTATTACGACTAGACCTGGAAGTCAAAAGATAAGGGCTCATATTGATACTCCTTATAGATTTGAAGATTTTGCTCGTTTATCAAATGATGAACTATTTGGTGTACAGATTATTATTCCATTAGATAACTTCACATTAGAAAATGGCGCAACATGTATTTTACCTGGTTCACACAAAAGTAGATTTTATTATAAAGATATAGAAGAGAACCAAGAAGAATATAACGACTTGTTAACGACAGAAGGATTTCAATTCGTTTCTAATCCAGGCGATGCATTGATATATAATTCAAGAACATTACATAGTACTATGCCAAATAAGAGTGATGAATTTAGAAGTGCAATGCTAATAAATGCACTTGATGTAAATCTAATAAAAAGAATTAGAGAAGTAGATATGAATACAAAAACAGCAAGATTTGATAATAAAACGCAAAAAACTTGACAAAATGATAGAGTTGACATATAATATCTGTTTATATTGATATATAAAAAGTATGAGGGACTTGTGACAACAACAATGATAAGACGAAAAAAGAAAGCAACGAAAGGAAAATACTCTGACGAATCGTTTATAGGCTCGGAGCCAGATTGGAAAGACGCAGATAAATGGTCAGGAGAAAAGTATTACAGAGAACGTTCTCGTGTTTCTTATTATTACGGTTATTACTTTAAAACAAAAGATTTTATTTCTTGGGTAACGGACTGGATGTCCTCTAATGGATATTCAAAAGAAGATATCAGGTCATACAAGTCAGCAGAAGATTGGCGGACTAAAAGTACACTTGGCGGATATGTCAGAGCATTATCTAAAGGAATGCCAGACAATCACGAGGATGTTTCAGCATATATGAAACTTATGCCTGGACTTATGGGTGACGGAATGAGAGATGCAACTATAGAAGTCAAAAGGGATATAGATTCCATTATTGAAGTTGGTAAAAAGATTAAAAAAGAAAAAGCAGTAGAAGATAAAATTAAAGTGACAAAGTATAAACCATCTATTCAACAACTTTTATTCAATAAGTCTTTAGAAATGTCAGACAAGATTGAAGACTTCATCGAAGAATATGATGGGTCAACTAAAATGTTAACAAAGTTTGACCCTCAGAGAATGCTTTTAATTGTTGATGCAAAGCCTAATCATGCTAAAATGATAGCATCACTGTATCAACCAATGTTTGACGATTTTGGTGAACTTGTTAATCCACCAAACACAAAAGATATGGATAAACATCAAAAAGATATGCATAACCAACTAAAAGAGGGATATTCGCATATGACTAAAGATGTTATAAAGAACCAGTATAAGATGTATAAAACGATAATGGATGCATGTGATAATATCGTATTAAAAGGAAAAATAACAAGAAAGCCACGTAAGAAAAAGATAGTAAGTGCTGAAAAGCAAGTCAAAAAGTTCAAATATCTAGACCATCATGCCGATACTAAATCGATTAGTGTCAATCCAAGTGAATTAATAGGAGCAAATGGAGCCGTTGTGTATAATTCTAAGACAAGAAAACTAGGAATATATCATGCACAAAATATAGACCCGATGAAATTAAAGAGAGATGGTTCTGGACTGAGTGTCAAGGGTACTACTATTCAAGGCTTCAACGCTGAAACAAGTGTATGTAAAACACTCAGAAAGCCAATTGACCAGTTAGCAATCTTCAAAAAGGGTGCTAAACGTACAATAATCAAAGAATTTGATACTATTAACAGTGTCGAAGTCAAAATGAATGGAAGATTTAATGTTCACAGTTTGATTATAAAAGTTTTTTGATAAATACTGTTATAAGTAGTTTACTATAAACGTATTGAGGTCAAACGATGGCAAAAACACGCAATAAGATAAGAAATGATGTAATTAAACAGATTAGACTGTTACTTGGTGACGGTATGATTGATATTGAATTGGACCCAGAACACTACGACCTTGCAATTGATATTGCAGTAGATAAAATACGACAACGTTCAGAGAATGCAGTACAAGAAGATTTCTATACTATGGAATTAAAGGAAGAGGTAGATGAATACTCACTTCCTAAAGAAATAACAGAAGTAAAAAAGATTCATCATCGTTCATTTGGACATGGTATATCTGCTGGTGTAGATATGGATCCATTTGAATTAGCGTATGCAAATTCATATTTCTTTATGAACAATCACGTAGGTGGCATTTCAACATATGAATTATTTGCTCAGTATCGTGAAACTCTGAACAGAATTGCGGCACAGGATATACAATTTATTTGGAATCCAACTACTCATAAATTAAAACTCTTAAGAAAAATGAGAGCAGATGAGATGGTTCTTCTTCATGTTTACTTAGAACGTTCAGACGACCAACTACTAACTGACCCATATTTAAAATCATGGATGAGAGATTACTCACTAGCATACTGTAAGAAGATGATAGGTGAAGCCCGTTCAAAATTTGCTTCACTTCCAGGCGCACAAGGTGGAGTTTCATTAAATGGTGATGTTCTCAAAGCAGATGCAACCGCAGATATAGACAAACTAGAAACTGAGTTGAAACTATATATCGATGGTTCAGCACCCCTCGGTGTTATGATTGGCTAATAAAATAGTTAATATCATTAACAAACACCTTAATTTACCCCTATATTTGATAAATAAGAGTGTAGGGTTATGAAACCCTAACAGAAAAAGCAATGAGATATTATCTCAGAGTTTAAATTAATAACATTAACATTTCTTAAGGAGAAATATTATGGCAGGAATAGCACAAAAAGGTAATGGCTTAGGTTCAACTACTACAGTAGTAGTATCTGACGCGGCAGTAGCCGACCAAGCGGCTCTAGACGCAGTAAGCGCCGCACTACAATCAGCAGGTTGGACTGTAGCAGGTATCGACGGAGCCCACGGTGGTGTAATGCACTTCGCAATACAAGGTGGACTAGATGCATCAGCATGGTCCGCTGAAGTTATGGGTCAGGCACTATCAGCAGTTTGTACTTTTTAACTAAAACTTTTAATTAAGTGAAAAAGCCCTCAATGAGGGCTTTTTTTATCTCTGTACTTTTCTTTTCCCTCTTTTTATATAAATACATATGTAAGTGATTTAACACTTACGATACTTGAGATATCTTCCAAGTATTCAAATGCATGAGAATCTTCCGTGCAGTGCCTTGAGAATTCTTCCGAGGTATAAAAAATAGAAAAAAGCGAAAAATACTAAAAATCTTAGGATTTTCTGGTGTTTGTTATTCCGTGTATAGTATATGGAATAATTATTTAAATGGCTAATTATAGGAGATAATAATGGCTGATATAAAAAACTTTGGTATCCGTGGTATAGGTGCTGATGTTCAGTTCGGTAAGTCGGGCGGTCGTGTTGTATATGATTCGGGAAATTCCCTTTTCAAAGTAACAACTGA
>Ga0302119_10000585_pt1 | contig 16506 bp, 9 predicted proteins | sample AG5_Tmax_MG_FD_203114 | JGI IMG/M metagenome (GOLD analysis project Ga0302119, IMG submission 203114) | Marine microbial communities from Western Arctic Ocean, Canada - AG5_Tmax | ecosystem: Environmental > Aquatic > Marine > Oceanic | place: Canada: Western Arctic Ocean | collected 2017-10-01 | reverse complement strand
GTGAAGGCGGATTGCGAATGTTCGTGATCGGCACCGAAGCCCGCTTCGTGAAGCGTGCGAAGGGCCGTATCACCTTCACTTGCGAGGAGGTCGGCAAGACCCGCGGAGCGATCGAGACGGCTTTGTCGAGTGGTGGAGCCGTCGATTGTGAATTGCATTCGGTTGGACGAGACGCTTCTGGTGATATCGTCTCGGAGTGGAAATTCAAATGGAATTTCAGGGCGCGGTGAAAAAATGGCCATGAGCACACGCTTCACCGAGCACGCTGGAGTCGAACATCCAATCATCTGCGGTGCGATGTATCCGTGCTCGAATCCCGAACTCGTGGCCGCAGCCTCTGCCGGCGGCGGCCTCGCCATCATGCAACCGGTGTCACTGACTTTCGTTCATGGCCATGATCTGCGCGAAGGCATTCGACTGATGCACTCTCTGACCGACAAACCGATCGGCTTCAACGCCCTCATCGAGAAGGGTTCGAAGAAATATCTCGACAAGATGTCGAATTGGATAGACATCGCTCTCGATGAGGGCATCCGCTTCTTCGTCACCTCTCTGGGCAAACCTGATTGGGTATGCGAGCGAGTGCACGCGAAGGGCGGCTATGTCTACCACGATGTCACGACCCGCAAGCATGCTCTGAAAGGCATCGAATGCGGTGTCGATGGTCTGATCTGCGTCAATGACAGGGCCGGAGGGCATCTCGGGGCGAAATCGTCAGCTGAGATGTTCGCCGAACTTTCTGACCTCGGCCTGCCTCTGATATGTGCTGGAGGGGTAGGTTCTGAGGTCGAATTGGCCGAGGCGATGGCCATCGGTTACGATGGAGTCCAGATGGGAACGCGCTTCATCGCGACGACCGAATGTAACTCGCCAGAGGATTACAAGGAAGCCATCGTCGAGGCTGGCGAGGAGGATATAGTCTGGACGAATCGCTTGACAGGTATTCCGATCTCCGTCATCCGCTCAAATCATTTCAAGCAGGATAATTCATGGTTGATGCGCCGCTTGCTGACAGGTCGTTTCAAGCATACTGCGAGGATGTTCCTCAATCTCCGAGCCTTTTTCAAACTGCGTAACTTGACCCGCAAGAAAGGTGGTTCAGCCTCGAAGAAGAAACAGTTCTTCTCGGCGGGAAAAAGTGTCGAGACGGTCACCAGTATCGAGTCGGCGACCGTCATCATGAGCCGGCTGGGTGAATCGCTCGGAGCGCTCGAAACCATCGAGGTGCCCGAAACACCAGAATCATGAGCACTGCTCGTGGCACCTGTCTCATAGGACGTGGTGGTTGAGTTGCGAAGCCGTCCAGATGACCCCGAATCCGAAGCTATCCTGTAGCGCTCTAGCGATGAGCATGAAATCCGTATCACGAGTGGCGACGAGGACACAGCCCACGTCCGGAATCATCGAATTGGCGTGCACCGCCGACTCCTGCATGATATCGCAATCACCTGGTTCGGGATAGATATCATCACCGTCGATGATCGTCCGTGGCGGGGGGTCGTCACGAGACAGCATTTTCTGTTCGGTTATACGTTCGAAGATGTGCTTGTGGCGGACGAGGAATGAATCCAGGTCGATTTCCGATTTTGCTGGCTTATCGGCCTTGAGATGGAAGCCGCCGAAGGAATTGCAGATGGCTTGCACTCGTTCCTGCAGCAGTTCGCGAGTGATCTTCTTCTTCCAGACCGCGCGATCGATGTAGATATCGTTGAAGAGAGCGAGGGCGGAATCAGGATTCTTGGCTCGATTGAGGAATTCACTATGCGCAGCCGGAGGAATGCAGAGCAGAACTCGACCTTCCTGAGCCCTGCGGCGCAGCATCCAGACGAAGGCGCGCTCGACGGTCCAATCGAATGAACCGATGCTATCCTGTGCGATTTGTTGGAGAAGATCGTCCTTCAGTGCATCGATGAGGATGTTGGTGTCAATCAGAACAAGAGGTTGGAGGGCGAGGTGATTCAGGCTTCTGCGGTGCGATACAGCGATGGTTCTGCTGTGGCGCTGGAACATCGCTTTCTGTGAGCGTACGAGATTCTGCATCTGACGAAGGTCGAAGTTTTCTGATTCGATGGCGGTCTCAAACATTCGCAGGGCGCGAATCGGTGAGATCTCTGCGACTTCCTCTGCGTTCAAGGTGATTCCCAGCACATCCTTCTTCTCGAGTTCAAGCAGGAATCGGCCGTCGAGATTGCTGCGTCTCGAGGAATCCAATCTGCGCAGCCTCCTCTGCGCAGCTAGAACGCGACCGTTGAAAGGGTCCTCCGGCAGTCGATGATCAGCAGCGTAACTGAGCGCACGATCGAGGGCTTCGAGCCTCCTCTTCACCGCCGCCCTGTCGATTCCTTCGATGTCTGGATCATCGGGTTCTCTGGCGGCGATGTATTCGATGATTCGTTGAGTCGCGATGGCGTTCTTGCCGACGACGGTATCGGCGCAGGTCCTGAGATAGAGCTGGAAGCGCGAGGTCACCGAGGCGGTCAATTCCGGGTGGCTGTCGATGAGATTGATTGCTTCCTTCCAGCCACCTGCGTGAGCGAATTCGATGAGTGATTTACGCAGCAACAGAGCCGATCTCTCGAAGTCTTCTCTAGCCTTCATGGCCGCGTCGCGATAGGCGCGAGCGGCATTGATCCTGTCGCCTTTCTCACGCGCTATCGTGGCTCGGACAATCTGGTGCGCCGGAGAACCACTGTCGTGGCTGCGGTACCATTCTTCGAGACTGAAGATGGCAGCATTGTGTTCCAAGACCAGATCGCTTGATCCTTGAATCGTGCGCATCGCGACCTCTTGTTTCGCACAGAGCAGATTGAGCGCCGCCAGAGCCGAAACCATGCGCTCGTCAACTCCGCTCTGCAGATCCATCGTCGCCCGATTCAATTTCAGAGAGTCGAGGAGTGCCATGAACAGATTTCGTTCAAGATAGGTCAATTCGGCATTGAGAACCGATTGCTCGAGAGCCTCTATGCGGTTCTCACGAACCACACCGTCACCCCTCGTTGAGAGTGCACGGCGAACTTCATTGAGAGCCAGAACACCGTCGGAATCCAATTTCTCGTGTACCGAATCCATCTCTGATGGTATGCCACTGAGAAGGGCTATGAGAGCCGAGGCGGAATTCGAGAGTGCAGAGTCCGTCTGACTCCCAGAGAGAGAGAGAATCGCCAGACGACGGGCAGCCTCGAGGCTATCGAGTACGGAGACCGCCCTGCTGGCAGGAATCAGATGCCAGACCAGTAGAGCGCGCTGTGGGAATCTGGCCGCTAACTTCGGATCGGTCAGAATCTCCCTGCTGAGTCCATCTATGTCGGCAGCCAGTGTGAAGACCTCAAGAATCTCCTCTTTGGCTTGTGAACCGCGGAGTGAGAGAATCTCAGCAGATTTCTTTCTGATGTTCAGAGGCGAAGCCTCATCGAGCATCACGGAGAGAACCAGTTCATCTTCAGAGTTCGAAAGCGTCGAGATGATGGTATCTTCGAGTCCAGCGTGACCCGATGCTCTGACGATGGCGAGAGCACCCATCATCTGCTCGGCATTCGTTATCTCGAGTCCATGAATGAATTCTGCACTCTCCTCCACTCTACCCGCATCCGCGAGTCCGTTGACGATTCGCCAGCGCAGAGCAGTCGGAGAGGATCTTGAAGCATCGGAGAGAATACGGTGACCGGAAATCAGACTCTCGATGCCTCGATCTGCAGCATCATCTGAGAAACTCGTCCATGCTTCAAGTCGAATCGCAATGGATAGGGAATCTTCGCCTTCTCGATCAGCAGCCTCAGACCACCTGTTCGTCTCACCACCTCTGACTTCCAGGAGCAGCAGATGAGAGGAAGAAACGTCTCGCAGCCCAGGGCTTTCGAATGATTCGAAGACATCGGCAGCTCGCTGATTCGAGGCGGCTGCGAAGAGCATCGCTTCGAGTAGAGCCGCATCGCCATTCATGCCGAGAAGAGAAGGATCCATCCACTTCTCCCAGCGAGAGGGTCGAGCCTTTCCGCCAAGCAGATCCCTGACGATTCTCTGGAGAGCGTGAGCCTGGTGTTGATCGAATCTCAGAGGGCAGGAATCCAGCCATGCGAGCAGTGCGTTGTGATCGAGAGGATCGAAGTGGGCAGCCTCGATCCAAGATGCCGAATCCACACTCGACAACTGAGTCACGACAGTGGGAAATCTTCCCAATTCCGCTATCAATGGAGCTTCTCTGGCCATTCGCTCCCAGACCGGATGGACTCCAGCCTCGCACTCAGTGCGCAGAGCAGCCATATCATCATCCCATAGTCCAGACCAGGAATCGCCCATCCGATGTTTCTGAGCGATTAATACTGCGAGTCTGTAGGCAGAAGAAGCATCCGAGGTGAGGACATCTTTTGGATTCGCCAAGCGCTCTTCGAGGCTGGCCATGGCAACGCGTCCACCACGTCGCCCGATTCTCTGCCGATGTCCTCTCGCCGATCTCCCAGAAGCGGCCTTCGCGTCTATCGCATCCGGCGCCGACTTGGTGGCGGCGAGCATGGCCATCGCCTTCCACTCGATGGAGAGCAGCGACCATGCCTTCGGCTTCTGCATCTCACGCTTGCGCCGCCCCTCATCCTCGCCTGCTCTCTGCAGGCGAAGGACGCACTCCAGCAGGTATTCCTCCAAGCAGAATCACTCCAACGGGCCTCGCCCACGACCTCCATACATCAAGACATCGCCTTACCTCGCAAGGCGTAAAAGAGAGGACTCAAGACCTCGTTGATGGAGCAGTTGCCATGGAGGTGATGCGGACCGCCATTCTCCTACTGCACCCTTTCGCAGCACTGCTCGTCATCCGCATATTCATGAAGCAGCGCGAATGGCGAGCTGCCAGCCGCCAACTCAAGGGGGCTGAGAGAGCGGAATCACTCATTCATCACGAGAGCACCGGCACGAGGGTGCTGCTGATGGTCATCGGCCTAATCGCTCTCGCCTTCGCCGCCAAAGCAACGACAGCCATCCTTGGCGGTGAATCACTCAGCATCGAGATTCTCAAGCCTGGGCATTTCCACGGCTGGGTCGGCCTGCTCGGCCTCACCCTGATGATTTACCTATGGATACTGGGCAGTAGAACACGCGACCTCAAATCGGCGGGTGAACGATTCGCGAAGACCCGGGATCTGCACGGACGAGTCGCTGATGTGATGGCGGTATTGGTCGTGATCCATGCATTTCTCGGATTTCTCTACCTTCTGCAGATTGTTTGATGACCCGAGTTTCCCGAAGTGCGAAGTGAGGTTCTGAACGCCACGCGTTCGACCCAGGAAACCTCACCGTTGCGCCCACATTTCCAGCCATTCAGAGAGGTTCGAATCGATGTCTTCGGCGAGCACACCACGCTCAGCTCGCTCGCCGTCCTCCAGAGGTTGAATCCGACAGCCGCAGGCATTCGCATGCCCACCGCCATTGACATCGAAACGAGTCGCTAGGCGAGTCAAATCGTAGATGCCACCATCCGTGTGAAGAAACGAATTGGTGTAGAAGGAGGCCGATACAGGATATCGCCCCTCGTCACCGAAGTCGGCCCCGACATCGCCATGGACGACGATGCAGGCATCGCACTCATCACCTGCAGTGGCAGTCACACGATAGCCGTTCGAGCGCATGTTCATGTCTTCCAATCGCACGATTGCGAGCCTGTCGACGATTTCGAGACGCTCCTCAATCGTCTTGTCAGCCAGAGCGTATCGACGCCTTTTTTCAGCCATTATCGAAGCCACGGTTTCAGAGGCGAGAATCGCTTCGACATCGTCTCCATTCTGAATCGATTCAAGAATGTGGAGGGCGACTTCATCGGAACCTCCGATGACTCGCCCCAACCAGATCATCGGATGGTCGGAGAGGAATTCATCGCGGGTCACCCCTCCACCATCCAATTTGTCGACCCAGACCATCAACCCAGTCAAATCGCTGAGATCAACCTCCTCGCCGATGATATCGTAAGCGATACGAGCGGCTGAGGGGGTTGGCCGCCAAACGACCACCATCTCAGAATTTTCTAAGTTCGTCGACTCGTCACCTAAACCCGCCTCATTCGATTGATGGTGGTCGATGCTCAAACCACATGCCGGATGGCGTGGCAGGTCGCAAACGGCGGTCAGTCCATCGATGACATCGTCGAGCATCCCAGCCCGCAAAGCGCCGGGATGCCCGAAAATCACCTCTGCATCAGGCCACCAACGCCGCAGAATCGCTGCCGTCACGACACCGTCGAGGTCCGAATCAGTGACGATTCGACGGATGTCGAGGGCGAGGGCGCGGTGAGGCATCATCACACTGCGCTGCGCCGCGCATTTCATCTGTTTGCTACAAAGAACAAGCCATTCCGCCCATTCCAGTCTAACGAATCAGGTAGTCTCACAAGATTCAACCTTGTTCAATTTATAATCTCTGACGAAAAGAAGGAGAATCGAGATATGGGGGAGGCCTATGCCTGCACTGATGGAGACCTCCTGCGGCTTCCTGCTGGTGAATTACGACAGCGTCCTGTTGCTGCAATATCCGCAAGGCCACTGGTCATTTCCAAAGGGCCACATCGAGGCTGGCGAAGACCACCACGAAACCGCCTCGCGCGAGTTGCAAGAAGAGACCGGAATACACCGGATCGAGATAGATGGAGGGTGGAGTTCGAAGACGGAATACACTTTCAGCAGGAAGGGGACTCTGGTTCCGAAGCAGGTATTCTGGTACATCGCTTCGACCGACGAGTTGGCAGTGAATCTGTCGCATGAACATCTGAATTATCTCTGGCTTGATTTTGATGAGGCCGAAGGTCAATTGACCTTCGACCAAGAGAAGGAGATTCTTCGTCAAGCGCGCGCTTATCTTCGGTCGAATGGTGTGCCCGTTTGAATGCAGTGTACCGTTTCTTGGGCAAGATATTGCGGCTTGATTCTAGCCGGAGACTGCTTTCAATCTCGCTTGCCCAAAGGCGTCCACAGCGTCTCTTCGCCGCCGGATTTGGCAGTCAGCCAGCGGCCGAGGACGAAGCAATGGTCAGAGAGTCGATTGAGATAGCTGATGATTTCGGCGCGAACCTCATCGCGCATCGCACAGGCTTCGCGCTCGGCTCGGCGAACCACGGTGCGCGCGATGTGCAGATTTGCGACTGGCGGCGATCCGGTCGGGAGGATGAATGAGGAGAGCGGCTCGAGGTCGAGCAGCATCACGTCCATTTCGGCGACTAGGCGGTCTCCTGCCTCCGCGCTGATTATCGACATCTGTTCGGGTACACCGCCGACTGGACAGGCGCACTCTGCGCCGACGTCGAAGAGTTCCTGCTGAATCGCCCCGAGCATCGAATCGGCTGTGTCGCAGGCGCTGACGAAAGCGGTCATCTGGCCGCCATCAGGAGCGTGAGTCGGCGCGCGTGAGAGTTCCATGCGAACGATGCCGATGCTCGAATTTGCCTCATCTATGGTGCCGAAGAGATTGACCCGAGGGTGTTCCTTACCGACCCGGCTGCCATCGACCAGAGACGTCTCACCTCCGTCGCCACCGCCCGTGTGGACCTTCGTGATACGCACCATTGTATCAACATCCGAATGGGTCGGCTGCTATCAATCGTCCCCGCCGTGTGGAGTCGCTTTCAGGTGAGACAATCCAGCCTCGATCGCCTTCACCCAGGCCTCGTCGACCGAATCCCAGCCACCCCCGCTCTCGAGTTCGGCCAAGTGCTCTCTTTCAGAGGCTGAATCTCCGAGGTGACGATGGATTAGCGCGAGGGCCGCGTGACTCATCGCATTGAGCCAAGGGTCGTCCATGTCCCAAGAACGCTCGAAGTGGGAGATTGCCCCGCGTGGTCCTCGCAGGAGTCCGCGGTTGACCTGCCGCAGGCCTGATTTCGACCAAGTGATGCCCTGAACACCGACGACGAGTCCTCGGAAGGCCAGATAAATCTCCAACAACACGATGACCGAGGCGAGGACGAATGAGCCGATCTGCTCGGTTTGAGACATCATCGGCCATCTTTCACCCATCAGGCTCAGAGCACCCATGCAGAGCAATACGCCCCCAAAGGGGGCGATGACCACATCATCACGTAGCACAGCCATGTGAATCACGCCGCTGATGACGGCGATTCCACCGACAGCCGCAGCCACAGTCGGTGCGACGGAAGCCGCAGTCGGTCGCGCGGAGGTCGATGAGACCCACATTGTGATTCCGATCAGCATCAGGATTACGGCGAATCTACCGCTGATCTCAGTGAATGGCTGAATCCGCGAGTAATAGAGAACGACGAAACCCGTAGTCAGAAAGAGAAAAATCCAGAACCACATCTGAATCACTCCTCTCGCGGTTCATCTCGCCATCCTGGTTTCCAGAAATCATCATCATCGAGCCATTTCAGCCATTCGTCCGCATCCGCTCGAAGCAGGCGCAACGTCCGTCGATTCAATCCCGCGAGGAGTGCTTCATCGACCTCCTCTCTGGCATTGGCAGCGGTCCACTCGACCTGCAATTCACGAACCATTCGCTGTCCTTCGGTTGGATTATCAAAGTGGCGCTCACATACTTCGCGCAGATCCTGCAACCAGACTTGGGTCCCACGTATGTGCGGATCTTCTTGAAACGGCTTGGACTTTCGTTTGAAAGGCCACCAACTCATGCAAATCCCAATCACAGCGCCGGTGCCCTCACCCTTGATGCTTGCGAATGAGCCAGCAAGTCGGCTTGCGAATCTATCATTACACTCCTCGCTCTCGCAAATGCATGGGGCGCATCAACGTCCACCTGCATGGGCGAGCCCGAGATGCCGCCTTCCGCATCGCCATCTCCGATTATGCCAACAGGCTCGCAGGAGATGGCGTGCAGTTGATCGAGCACCGAAATCGCACCGAACCAGGCCCCTATCTGAAATCGATAGTCGAGAAGTCCGGTGCAGCCTCGGTGATAATTCTCGAAGAGAAGGGCGAGATCATCGACAGTATGGGCTATGCTGAGAAGATGAAAGAGTGGCGTCTGTCCAGTGACGATATCCACCTTGTTGTAGGACCCCCCGGTGGATTCGCTGAACACAGTGATGGCATGCATTCTCTTTCGCTCGGTCTGATCACTTTTCCACACGAGTTGGCTGCAGTGGTTCTGCTCGAGCAGTTGTACAGAGCCTGTATGATCATCAAGGGCTCGCCGTATCACAGAGTCTGAATCAGTGCGAAGAGAAACCGCAAACTCGAGTGCATCGAATCGAGAACGGTGTGGAGCGTTGATGGCATGGAGCCACTGTGATTTGGAGCGTGAATGGCATGGAATGTGATACGGATAGGCTCGCGTGATACGCTCGCACGCATACGGGGGGTTCCGTTCATAAGTCCAACGAAGGTGCCCGAGCACTTCGGTGGTCGAAATGAACGAATTGACACAGACTTGGTACAGTCACGATGGAAGAAAGAAGAGCAGCACAGCAATTCTCATGGTCATGCTGATGGTACTGAGTACCCAGATGTATAATTTCCTTGATCTCGGTGAATCGAGCCAAGATCTCGCAGATGTCGGAGAGGCTCCTGCACGAACCGCCTATCAGCAGTTCTACCAGTCCGAAGGACAGACAGCGGGGGCTACACAGGGACAGCCTGCTACAGAGATGGCATACAACCACCCTGCATTCACCGACCCCCGATGGGTCGACCCAGCTTCCTATTCAGGCAAGATATCCGACCCATCCATGCTTCTGACCAACCCTAGTTATGGCTTCTTCCTTGAAGAGACCAACACTGAGGATCACGACAATGATGGCGTCAATGATCTCGATGATCTCGATGATGACAACGACGGCATCAGCGACCTGATTGAGCGCTTCGACGGTTGCTATGGAACCGATCCCTACGACCACGACAATGATGGCATTCTGGATGAGCAGGATTGGGATGACGACAACGACGGCATTCTCGAAGGACCGATTGATTACACCCAGGGGGCTGACCCTTGGAATGTCAGCGCTGACCGCTATCTCGAACCGAATACCGTCCACCCATGGACTGGCTTTGCTGTCGGCACGGGATACCGTGTCGATCAGAACCCGATGGATCACGACAATGACGGCGTCACCGATGAGGACATCGACGGCAGTGGTCGTGGCTCCTATGACGAGGACGACGACAACGATGCCCGCATCGACCAGTTCACCTGGCCCTGCGATTTCGATGGCGACGGTGCGATGGATTATTTCGACATCGACGATGACAACGACGGCGTCGAGGATATCTGGGATTCACATCCTTGGGATGCTTCGGTGACAACCAATATCACAGACACCGCACCCCTCTGGGATGAAGCGTATGTTTGGGTTTCAGCCCAGACTCACAATATCAACATCCAGTCAGGCGCTTACAGTTCTCGCACCCTAACCATCAACGTTGGCGACACAGTGGTCTGGACCAACACCGACACTCAAGACCATACTGTGACTTCCGACATCGGCGCTTTCGACAGCGGCGTCATTGCTCCTAGCGCATCCTGGAGTTTCACATTCGCTGATGCGGCGAGTTTCGGTTATTCCTGCACCATCCACCCCGCGATGACTGCGACAATCACAGTTCAGGCAACGAGCACATCGGATAACACCTATTCAGAATACATCGGCGGAGTCGATTTCGTCGCTCTTGAAGCCGGCTGGCACCCTCGCAATCAATCATTCACTGAAATTTTCGACGGAGACCTCGATGGCGATGGAATACCAAACTTCCTAGATCCAGACAATGACAATGATGGAACACCCGATTCAGCCGACACCGACGACGATAACGATGGCTTGTTGGACATGTACGACGTCGATGATGACAACGATGGAATTCCCGATGAGTGCATGCAACTCGACACCAATGGCGATGATGTGGGTGATTATCCCAATGAATTCGCCATCCAGATTCCTGGTCGCGATTGCGAAATCGATTATGACCGTGATCTCGACGATGACCGTTATCGTCCAATCGATCAGGATTATGATCTGGTCTGGGACTGGATGGACGAAGATATGGGGGCTCTGAGCTCAGAAGAAGCGGACAACCCGATCGGCGCTCCTCGGTTCGACCCAAACGATGAGCCTTACGACCTTGACAACGATGGCTTACTGAATGAGGAAGACCCATTCATGCTTTCCACCGAAGACCAAGTGGCCGCATGGGACTGCCCTACAGTCACCAATCCCAATCCACAGAATTCCCATATGAATTGTACGGTGATGCGTAAGTCGTATACCGGCAACAACGACTGGGATAACGATGGAATAAACAATTGGGAGGACGTCGATGACGATAACGACGGAATCCTCGATTGGCTGGACATTGACCCGAATTGCGACCTTGACGACGACAACGATCTACATCTTCTGAATGGTTCAAGATACCGCGACGACGGACCTAACGACATCGACACCGACATTGATGGAGATGGTTTGGCCAACGACGAGGATTGGGATGACGACAACGACGGAATCTCCGATTACTACGATCCCGACGATGGAAACTGCGGCGTGGTCGACTCAGACACGACCGATCAATTTGCTTGGTGGAATGGCTATTCCCACGGCGACGGTGATATAATCGACGGCTCTGATGACAGTGATCTCTGGACTGTGATGGAGAGCACACATTGGGAGATGTTCTGGTTCTTCAATCCGTTCACGATTGACCAAGGATTCGTCTATCCCCACAATGGTTTCGACGACACGACGCTGCCGATGACCAACGGTCAGATTCCTGAGATGTACTGGCATGTATTGATGCGCTGGAGTCCGTGGAATGGCGATAATTACTGGGACATCGACATGGATGGCGATTCTCTGGTGAATGGAATCGATGTCGACCAAGACGGCGACGGTTTGCCGGACTGGTGGGATCAGGACGAGGGCAACGACGGAATACTCGATGTGAATGACCCCGGAAAGGGCGGATCGATCGATAATAACGAGTGCGGCAAGACGTTCGTCTTCGCGATCCTCGCCGGAGCCACTTCACCCGATCAGGCGTGTGGTTTAGCTTACGCCTGGCTTTTCGGATATCCGCTACAAAGCGCCTCCCGCAGCGGCCAGATTTCTTACACACTGCCTTATTCATCGCGCCCTGACTTCGAGCACGATGACGGACCTTACAATGGCAGCAATTCTCAGGGCGCCTGGACCTGTCAGCAGAATTGCTTCCACTTCGACTTCCTCGGACCGGGTGATGCTGGACCCAGTTCTGCTGTGAATTACAATCAGATGAAGGACAATCGCGATCTATGGACGGCTTATGTCGGCATCAACAACGGATTGTTCCAATGGGTCTCAGACAGCAATGCCAATCTCTTCCCTGACGAAGTCGCCGACCTGCTGAACAATGATGTCGATCCCGACGATGATTGCGGGGCACCGATTCCCGGAAACATGGATCCTTCATGCATGGTCAATGATACGGCCGATCTCGACGACGACTTCGACGGTGTTTACGATCATTGGGATATCGACGATGACAACGATGGGGTGTGGGATTACTTCGAGATCGATAGCGACGATGACTGGGATGACGATGCGAATACCGAGCCACCAGGTAATTTCTTCACCGGCACTAATTGCGTCGACAATGACGACGACGGCACCGACACCGATCCCGATGATGACGGCTGGTTCCAAGCCGTCTGGGATAAGGGAATTCTAGGCCAAGGTCTGTTGTCCCCGCTGTATTACGACGTCGACAACGACAACGATGGTGTACCAGATGGTGAGGATCCTGACGACGATAACAACGGCGTTTTGGATGTCGTTCAGGAGACTCTGTGTTTCGTCGGTGAGGAGCAGAGTGTCTGGGATCACGATAACGATGGCATTCTCGATTGGGCTGACGATGACTGGGATGGCGATGGGATCGTCAATACTCTGGAATTGGCGACTGCGACACCACTGATCTCTCCTTGGGACCACGATAACGATGGTCTGCGCGACGACGTTGACCTCGATGACGATGCTGACGGTATGCTCGACAAGGACGAGATCATGCTCTGGCCCTCCCGTTTCGATCAACAGTCTACGAATCCTTGGGATCACGATGATTTCGGAAATGGCTCAGGAATCGCAGACCCAAGCGACCCATTCACTGGTCCGGATGCAATCGATGAGGACGACGACACAGATCAACGACCCGACCGCGATTGGGACCATTTGGAGGAAGATTACTCGAACACCTCTGACTGGGATTCCGACAACGACGGAATCCTCGACGAGGATGATAAGATTCCTACGAGAATCAATCTGACGATGCCTGAGGTGCTCTGGCTCGATGCACAATTCCCAGCCATCTTCAGAGGTGCTGTGAATTGGCTCGATCCGGATACTGGAGTCTTCGAGCCAGCCCCCAACCTGCCGGTTCAAATCACCATCGAATGGGCTCGCAACGGCACACTCGCTCTCGAGACCGTCGATGTCTTGACCGACGCAGCAGGCGCCTTCGTAGTAGGCCAGTTCCTGCTCCCCGAGGACCTCATGGTCGGTCCAAACACCACCTATAACGCCTACGCGGAGGTCACAGAGATGTTCATCCATGACGGATCGCAGACCGAACCGGTTCCTGTCGAGATTCGTGCGAACACGACTCTCGATTATGTCGCTTGGACTTATTTCCGAAGCGATGAACAGCCACTCTTCGTCGATTACAAGGTCCATTATACCGCTGACTGGGATCGTGGCTTCTTCGACAACAGAATCGCTAACGCTCCAGTCTCATTCACCGTCAGCGGCGGCCCATTCGGTAACCGAACCCATCCGACCAATTTCGACGGCTACGGCTACGGCTACCGCGCAGATACAGGTGGCTGGATCTCGTTGACATTCGTCCAGACCGCCGGTGCGCAAGGTCAGTGGAAACAGGTTCAATGGAATTCGACTATGGACAATGGCGTCGGAAGATTACCCGGCGGATATGAGGAAATCGTCTGGGATGACAATGCCAAGAAGCACCATGTGCTCGGCCGTTACGATTACACCAACACCAGCCTGCCAATCGGTGATTACGCATTCATCGGCTTCTCGAGACCTGATCTCGGCGACGAATGGCCCTTCCCATATCTCGAAGGTGCGGAGACAGAGTCATTCGTGATTCGCTCGATGCACCGCATGTACATCGAAGCGGACATGTACACGTCTTCAGTCCGACCGGTTTACTTCTACGACACGACCCAATTCACCGGCTCCTCCTTTGGAGCTTGGAGAGCCCTATTCCACGCACCGTCTCTGGCCGCTGCCGGCCTCGATTATGCTGATGTCAGCCTCGGTAAGCAGTATGCGATGCTGTGGGATGGCACGGTCGAGGGATTGACAGGAGAGTCTGCTCGATTACGACCATTCTTGTCTTCAAACGACACCCATTGGCGAATCGGAATGCAGAATGGTGGCGACTTCAACGTGCCACCATGTGGACCCATCGATGCCACCGATCCCGATAGCAAAGTCCGTTGTGAGATCATTCCTGAGATGTTCACTGGCGAGACACTTCGAGTCATTGGCAGCGTCTGGAACCGAACTCTGGTGCCATGGCCACACGATCCAATGACGCTGCAGATCGACATCGATCACAACGGCATCTTCGCCGGCTCTCAAGAGACTGGATACGCGCGCGCGCCACAGATGATCGATGGCGTCGCGACCTTCGATTACAATTGGACTTGGTATTCTCAGTATCCAGCAGGTCACTACGGAATCCGCGCTGATTTCACCAACTCTAACTTCTACTTCACCGGAAACCAGACCTCGGTCCTCGCACCTACCGGAGCCTACCTCAACGTCTCCGTGATCGGTACGACGACCTTCCAGGAGCAATTCCAACCGCGCCTCTATCGCGGTCAGAATCGCACCATAGATGTGCGGTTGCTCGACAATGCACTGCAACCTGTGCGCAGCGCTCAAGTCAATTTCTTGTGGTCCGCAGATGGCTCAAACGGCATCGCCGAGACCGACAACCTGGGTTATTTCACAGTCAATCTGACGATCGAGCCCAGCCACGAACTGGGCAATTTCACTCTGACTTACGCATATCCTGGCGACCCGTTGCGACACGGCACTGCTGGCGAGATGAATCTCTGGGTCGTGTCGAGAACCTACATCAGTCTGCAGGGTACGACGCCGAACATCCGTTCGAGCGGCGATATCTGGGAATTCACTGCCCAAGTCACCGACGATAATCGTACGGCTCTGATCAAGGATGCAGGTCAAGCCCTCGATGGTTGCGCCGAGAATGGTGGCGAAGTCCTCTTGATCATGGAAGGGACTGACTTCGAAGACCGGACTCACCGGCAGATCGTCGAGACTCTATGCCCCAACGCCGGCTCGATACACTACGAGATGATCCTCGACCCACAACTCCTGCGCGATGACCCACAATCCTTCCTGCCGGATGGATTCGGCCCTGTGAACGTGGTACTGCGCTTCGAGGAGAACCTCCCTCACGAGGGTTGTGAACCTCTCAGCGACGATAATCTCCATACTTCGGGGGCATGGGATCCATGCGCTCAGACCGTCAACAGCGACCATTACCGACGAGTGATGCAGTTCCAGGTCGATGGCTACAGTCTGATCGGCAGAACCAATCTCAATGTCGACGATCAGATCGTCTACACATCCGAGATCGATCCGACGACAGGTCAACCGATCGAGAAGCCGATGACGGTCACTGGCCAACTCGTCGATGAACTCGGTTCCAATCTATCGAACCGCGCCGTGCGCGTCACCTACGAGATGGTCGGTTCGGAGACCGGCATCGTCGGCTGCCTGCCGGGCGCCACCAACGTCGATGGATTCTTCGAGATTACCTGTCCGCTGAGTGGTGTAGAGGCTGGCCAGGCGAGGGTCAAGATAGAATTCAACTCCTACGAGAACAACGACCGTTACCGCTACCACAACGCCAGCGTCACCCGACTCTTCCCAGTCTTCTCGAATTCGACGCTGCAACTGCAGGAGATTGGGCCGTTCCGCAACGACGTCGACACATACTCCTTCCAGAACGGCTCGGTCTTCCCCGTGCTCTACCTCAAGGAATCGTTCCACCTCGATGCTCGTCTGTCGCAGACCAACGGCAACCCGATCGGTGGAAAGTGCCTCAACATCTACCTCGACCCTGCAACTAACACTCGCCCGGTCGCCACCGCGATCACTCGCGATGGTACTGGCGAGATAGAATGGTTCAGCGGCGACCCGGATGACAATCCGAGCCGCCGCGGTGTCGAGCCGACTTCGGACAAGATGGAAGGCTTCCGAATCGTTCGAATCGCATACGAACCGAACAAGGAGCTTCCAGGCGGTTGTCGAGCCGAGACCATCCCTGTGGTCAACGGCTCGTACATCGATGTCGAAGTGCTAGTACGCAGCCGCGTCGACATCCTGCTGAAGAATCACTGGTCCAATCCGGACGGTTACCAAGTAGGGGGCTTCGTCAATGGTTCTGTGGCTATTCTACGCGATCGAATGGATATCGCTGTGGAGCATCAGACGGTGATTTTCACCTACCAGTACTGGGATGGATCCGCATGGGT
>Ga0302119_10000583_pt1 | contig 16529 bp, 20 predicted proteins | sample AG5_Tmax_MG_FD_203114 | JGI IMG/M metagenome (GOLD analysis project Ga0302119, IMG submission 203114) | Marine microbial communities from Western Arctic Ocean, Canada - AG5_Tmax | ecosystem: Environmental > Aquatic > Marine > Oceanic | place: Canada: Western Arctic Ocean | collected 2017-10-01 | reverse complement strand
CGATAATTCACTCAGGGTCATACGATAATTCACTCAGGTTTTTACGATAATCTACTCAGGAAAGTCGTTGTAAATCGTTGATAATAAGATGGTTTCGGAGCCCTAAACTATAAACTTGTACTTTAAACAATAAACAACAACAGTCTCAGCCTGTGTTGTTGTGATTTTGAGGGAGTTGAAAATGATAAAAGAAAAAGTAAGCGAAAAGAAAGAGGCGGTGGAAGAACAACTGAAGCTGTTCCCTGGTTTCGTTGCTTTCACCGAAGGAAAGGATGAACTCAACATAGCCGAGTTCCCTATTGCCGCGCTTGCCAACCGTCTCAATTCGGACATCAAGACCATCACCTACGAGGACGAAATCACCGACGCAAAAACCGGAGAGCTCGTTCCAAGGAAACTCGTCATCACAGGATCGGACGAATATGGACTTCCGACTTCCTTTGACGATGAAGTGATTCTTGGACTCTTGAATCTAAGTCGGATGCAGGGATTCATGGAACGAGTGGTCACTTTCAACCGCCACCAGATCATCGCGGTGCTTGGCTGGTCAAACCAGGAATACTACTACGACCGCATAAAGGAATCGATAAACCGGTGGCTCGGTGTCTCGCTTTACTATGATAATGCCTGGAGGGACAAAGGCGCAGGCACATGGAAAAGTGGCGGATTCCACTTGGTGGACAATGTAACCTGGGGCAAAAACGGCGAACCTTCGACGGTGACTTGGAATGAGAAGATTTTCGAAAGTTTCAAACAGGGCAATCTAAAATCCCTGGACTTGGAAACTTACAGAAAACTCCATTCTCCAACAGCGAGACGCATCTACCGTTTCCTGGACAAGAGATTCTTCCAGAGGACGTATTGGAAATTCGACCTCGCACATTTTGCTTACAACAAAATCGGACTCAGTCGTACGGCCTACAAGGATATGGCACAGCTCAAGCGGCAACTTAAACCGGCAATCGAACAATTGGAGGCCGCTCAAATCATCATGCCCTGTTCCGTCGAAGATCGATTTACAATGATTGCCCGGGGCAAGTGGAAAATACACTTCCAGAAATTTTCAAAGACACCTCGGGAACCAGTGAACATTGAAATCGTGGTAGAGGAACCAGAGCTCGAATCAAAGCTCGTCTTTCACGGCGTGGGGCGCACTCAGGCACGTAAATTACTCGCTCAATTCGGAGATGATCAGGTGAAAGAGCGACTGGAATGGCTCGACTACCGGATAGTGAAAAAGGACACAGGAGGCATCAAATCGATTCCAGCCTATCTGGTAAGTTCTATCACCGATACCACCTTCACCAAGCCGGATGGGTTCAAGAGCGAAAAGGAGAAGGCGGATAGAGATGCCCAGAAAGCCGTCAGAGCGAAGGAGTGGACTCAGGTTGCTCAACGGGAGGAGCAAGAGAAAAGATCCCGCCAGGAGGCTGCTGAGGACGAATTGCGAGCAGCTGAGAAATTCTACGAAAACCTTCCAGAAAAGAAGCAGTCTGAAATCAGAAAAATCGCACTGGATGGCTGCATGTTCGATACCCCGTCAATCCGTAAAATGCTGGTATTCGCCAAGGTGGCCGAGATGCTGAAAAATGGAGAACTCACGGTTTTATAGGCGGAACTGATTTTTTGTCAGCGGTCGGTTCAAACTGACCCACCTAAGGTCGAATTAAACTGACCCACCTTGGAGGGTTTTGATTTAGCCTTTTCTAGAGTTTGTTTTCAAGATTTCTCTGATTGTTCTTCGATGATTTTGAAAGGATTGATCCACCGGATGGCAACCCTGACATCTCAACACCGGAGGGCTTCCAAAGCATCTTTCCTGCCCGGAACTGAAGTTTGGGTCCGGATTTTTCTGTTTCCGATTCAACACCAATCATTATTCAAATGATAATTTCATTTCTTTATCCCTTTTACCGAACCGATGTTACTTTTCTTCTTCGAGGTGGATCGGCCTGCGTTGCGAAGTCGGTAACTCCTTCCTTCCATCTTCATGATTTCGGAGTGATGAAGGAATCGGTCGAGGATAGCGGTGGCCGTCGGAATGTCGTTGAGCAGTTTACCCCATTCCTCGATCGGTCGATTGGAGGTCATGAAGGTGGCGCGGGTTTCGTAACGACGCATGATAACTTCAAGGAGCACTTCTCCGGATTTGGGAGGCAGAACTTTGAGTCCCATATCATCAATGATAAGGAGATCGGGTTTGAGATAGCGGCCCAGAGTGCGGTTAAGTTCATCGGGAGAGCGGTCTGACTGAAGTTCACGAATCATTTCGAAGATGGATCGGTAGTAGACTTGGAAACCGGCCAGGATGACATGATGCCCAATGGCTTGTGCTAAATGACTTTTGCCTAAGCCGGGTGGCCCGATCAGAAGAACATCGCGGCGCTGCCGGATGAACTGCCCGGTGGCCAACTCATAGAAAGGTTGCCTTTTGATGGAGGGATTAAAGGACCAGTCAAAGTCTTCCAGGGTTTTCTGATCACGGAAGCCGGCGACCTTGATTCGTCTTTCAATCTGCCGCTGTTGCCGGATGTTGATTTCATCCTGAAAGACCAGTTCAAGGAACTGTTCATGGGGCAATTGATGAGTCCGGGCTTCTTCCATGCGTAGTTCGAGGCTGCTGAGCAAGCCTGAGAGGCGCAACTGACGGGCGTATTGGATTAGGTTCTGGTTCATGAGTTTTGTGTTTTAGTTTGAATGAACTGTCCGTATTCGCTGAGATTCCGGATTAAAGGATGCTCCTCCTGGAAAGTTAACTGGGACTGGATTTCCCTGGTTTTCAGCAAAGCCCTGACATCACGCAGGCGCCAGGTCCCCCGGGCACTGGCCCGGTCGCAGGCCCGGTTGACTGAGGCAAAGGAATGTCGCTCAACCAGGTTGACCAGCCCCATCAATGTGCGAATGGCATCAATGCCGCGGTTCTTCGCCACGGTCTGTGCCCATCGTTCACAGGAAATGCCGAGATTGCCGGCCCGCCCCAGCCAGTATTCCAGGTTGGCCTGGAGAGTTCCGTGACCACCGCCGATTCCACGGGCATTGGTGAACAGGCCCGGTTCCAATCGTCGATGCACCTGGATTTGCCTCAGAGCCCCCTGCTTGTCCCGGGTGAAAATCCGAACTTCACGTCCGTCGTATCGAACCCATACCTGATGCCCTAAATATTCGCTTGGAACGTGGTAATAGGATTTGTCCACTTCCACGTATCCGTCGCGATGAACGCTTCGGGGGCCTTCGTGAAAGAAAGGGAACACAGATGCCGGCAGAGGATGCAGGAAGGTTTTCTCTGTGCAGAACAGGTCAGCCACCTGGCGTTTGGTGGTGCCGTGAATGCGAAGATCAGCCACCGTCTTTTCCCATCGGCTCAGGAACTGGTTCACGGCGGCGATCGATTCAAATTTCCGACCGGCCAGGGCGTTTTCTTTGACATATTTAATGCTGTTTTCGACCTTACCTTTATGCTCCGGAGTTCGGGGAAGGCATGGCAGGATAGTTGTGCGGTAATGCCGGGCGAAATCTATAAGTTTGGGATTGAGTTCCGGATCGGCCCAGTCGAACTTCAGGACGGCTGCTTTGAGATTGTCCAGATTCACCGTCAGGCTGACCCCTCCGAAATGACGGAAGGCATTTTCAAGGCAGCGGATGAATGTCTCTGTGTCCTGTCGACGGACCGCTTCGCTGTAGGCTTTGCGAGAATGGCTCAGAACGACGCGGAAGACCCAGGTTCTGGCGCGCTTGCCCTCTGGACTGACCAGTGTTGGACCGGTCCCGAAATCTACTTGAACCTCCTCGGCAGGTGCGACCTCAATACGATAAACCAGCTTCGGATCGGTTTTACGCAACTTGTGAACGTAACGTTTGACCGACTGATACGAGCCGTCGAATCCGTTTTCATCCTTCAAGTCCTGATAAATTCTTTGCGCACTCAGCCCTGCTTCGACCTTGATCAGGATCGATTGGGCATGCTTCAGGCAGAGACTCTTGCGCCCGTTATTCCCGGGGGTCGAAAGTGGGTCAGTTTGACCGGGATAACTTCCCGAGCCGGGGGTCGAAAGTGGGTCAGTTCCATTTGAGTCTACTTCGACTAATGAGACTGTTCGCTCAGTGAGGACTTCATGATCCTCCTGTTTGAACCTCCGGACATAGTTGCGGACAGTATTACGGCTGACGCCCAGTTCGCGGGCAATCTTTCGGATTGCCCAGCCAAGCGCCACAAAGTTCTTAATCGCTTCCTGTTCCTGCACCTTGATTTTATTGGCCATATGAACTGCATATCCTCCGGATCTTCCGGGAAATTCACAGCTCTTTGGCCCTGCTCAAGGCGGGTCAGTTTGAAGCCTTCTATTTCGACCCTGGGTGGGTCAGTTTGAGTGACCGCTGACAGATTTTTTTACTAAAAACCGAAGTAGTGATGATTTCAGTATCCTCATATCCTCGAAAACATGCCTGAAAACAAACGAATGCATTTAAAATAAAGCGACAAAACGTATGCTCGTTAAATGGACACCCCGTCGTTTGGTGTAGCTTTTCACACTGAAATCACCCGTTTTTTGATGTTATTTTGAAAACCCAGCGAAAATGCAAATTCCGGCTGAGGTCGGACACCTTGAGCCGGTTCCCGGATTAGTGTCCGGAATGTGCCGGATTGTCACACTCAAGGAGCTTAAAGCGACGCTGGATAAACCGGCCCCGGTGGTGTTTAAACATCCCCGATGCCAAGCAAACTACTATCCATGCGTCAAATCAAAGAAGTCCTACGACTCAAATTCGAACTGAAACTCTCGGTGCGCAAGATCGCCCGAGCCACCAACCTCCCCCGTAGTACTGTATCGGATTACCTACGCCGTGCCCGGATTGCTGATCTGGAATGGCCGCTTTGCGATTCGGTGGATGAGCAGTCGCTCCAGGAGAAGCTCTTTCATGGGGATTGCACTTCCAGCGGGCCTGCGAAGAAAAAGGCAGCTTCACGTCCGTTGCCTGATTGGTCCTACATCCACAGGGAACTGGGGCGTAAACACGTCACTTTACAGCTTCTGTGGGAGGAGTATCGCAAAACTTATCCCGGGGGATACGGACGCAGCCAGTTTTTCAAGCATTACAAACAATGGGTAAACAAACTCGATCCCGTGCTGCGTCAATCTCATGAACCCGGTGAGAAATTATTCATCGACTGGGCGGGAGATAAAATCCAGATCCAGAGTCCGGAAGTCGGGCAATGCATTCAGGCTTCTCTGTTTGTCAGTGCCATGGGAGCCAGTCACAAGATCTACGCCGAAGCATTCCTTAACGAGAAGCTTGAATCCTGGATCACAGGGCACATTCATGCGCTGAACTTCTATGGTGGGGTTCCCCGATTAATCATTCCCGACAACCCCAAAACCGCAGTGGCCAGTTACTGCCGTTACGAACCGAAGATTCAAGCCACCTATCAAGAAATGGCGGAGCATTACGGGACCGTCATCCTTCCGGCACGGGGGTACAAACCACGCGATAAAGCGATGGCCGAAACGGCTGTCTTAATCGCTGAGCGAAGGATTATGGCGACGCTGCGGGATTATACTTTTTTCAGCCTGGGTGCCCTGAATACAGAAATCAAAAAGTCTCTGGAAAAAATCAACGCCAAAGCGTTCACACAGAAAGAGGGTTCACGGAACGAACTCTTCGAAACACTCGATAAACCGGTTCTGAAACCCTTGCCCGGGCAGGCCTATGAGTTGGCTTACTGGTCCAAAGCCAAAGTCAATATCGACTACCACGCCGTGTTCGAAAAACACTTCTACAGCGTCAGCTACCAACACGTAGGCCAACCGGTCGAAGTCCGAGCGACACAGTCCATGGTGGGAATCTACCTGAAAGGCAAACGAATTGCCCTTCACGCACGAAGTTTCCAAGCAGGTAAATCCACCACAATCTCTGAACACAGGCCTAAATCGCACCGGGCACACTTGAGCTGGACTCCGGGACGGTTGATTGGATGGGGGCGTAAAGTCGGTCCCTGTTGCGGTTTGCTGGTCAGCAAAATCCTCCAAAGCCGCCCTCATCCCGAGCAGGGTTACCGTTCCTGTCTGGGGTTGATGCGCCTAGCCAGGGACGTCGGCCATGAACGGATGGAAGCTGCCTGTCAACGGGCTCTTCAAGTCCAGGCCTACTCCTATCAAAATGTAAAAAACATCCTGAAAAACAAACTCGATCAACTTCAGAACCAATCTCAACTTCCACTCAGCGCACCGGACCATGAAAACCTCCGGGGCAGCGACTACTACCAACAATCCTTCAGTCAAAACTCATGAACGATACACAAACCATCGACAAGCTTCATTCCCTGCGGTTAGAGGGCATGCTGGAAGCTTTGGAAGAACAAAGACGCGATCCCAATATCACACAACTGGATTTCGAGGAACGCTTGGCACAGCTGGTCGAACGACAGTGGTTGTGGCGGGAAAACCGGACCCTGGCGACTCGCCTGGCCTATGCGGGTTTCAAGATCAAGTGCAGCCTGGAGGAGATTGACTACCAGGCTTCGCGCGGGCTCAAACGAGCTCAGATCGACCAGCTTCGAACCGCCGATTGGATCGGTCAGAATCGAAACTGCCTGATCCTCGGATCCACCGGAGTCGGCAAAACTTTCATTGCCTGTGCATTGGGGCATCAAGCCTGTCGTGAAGGCTTTCGTGCTCTCTACTATTACGCTCCGAAACTGTTCCGGGCTCTCCACGTGGCACAGGCCGACGGCAGCTTGAGCAGGTTGCTCAAGAAACTCAAAAAGCTCGATCTGTTAGTCGTTGATGATATCGGAATCGCTTCGGTTCATTTACAGCAGTATCGACAGTTTCTTGAAGTTCTGGACGATCGATGCGGCAACTCTTCCACGCTCATCACCAGTCAGGTTCCCGTGGGTCAATGGCACGAATTGATCCCCGATGCCACCCTTGCAGACGCTATCCTGGACCGCTTGGTTCACAACGCCTACTCCCTGGAACTGAAAGGAGAATCCATGCGGAAAAATAGACAAACTAAGAAATGAAAATGAAACAAAAAAACAAGAGCCTGCGGATTCACAGCGCAACCGATGTCCCCGGTGATTCCGGGGACGCAGTTACCCATAGACTGAGGCCGTCCTCCGACGCGAGAAGGACAAGTCCCATTCTCGGACGGCCTCAGTCTATGGATAACTACCTGCTGAGAACACTGGAGAGATGTGCCATTTCGACCCTCGCTTCGCTCGGAAAGCCCATTTGAAAGATTGAAATCTTGACTGAAATCGACCCTTTAACTCACACATGAAACCCCAGCGTCGCTACGCTCCGAAAAGTGTCCGAGCTCAATCGGATAAGGTGTCCGACGAAAACCGGATAAGGTGTCCGACGAAAACCGGATTGGGTGTCCGACGAAAACCGGATTGGGTGTCCGACGAAAACCGGATTGGGTGTCCGACGAAAACCGGATTGGGTGTCCGAACTCATCGGAATGCGCATTTCTCACCATACCAAAATCCTCCTCATATAACAATACCCGAAAAACCACTCCTCAGGTAACAAAAGTAAGCCCATAAACCCTCCGTAATTCGGGTTTTTCACCCATAATTCCGATCGAAAACACCACCTTAAATCAGGACGGAATGATCAAAAACCCTCCTCAGATAACAATAGTAATTCCATAAGTCCTCCGTTCTTTAAAAACGCAGTTTTTCTTATTCACACTTTGATAATGCGAAGGGATATCTGAGGTGAGTCATTAATCACTATTCAAAGCCCGTTGACCAAGCGGTAAAACTCTCGCAGGTTCAGTGGGTCGATCTGAATAAACCGGGTGTCTCCGTCAAACTGAACTTCTTCTTCAGAATTATTCCAGGGACCCTCGACTTCATCCGCCCACTGAAGATTGCAGGTTGATTCCCAACTGATCCTGACTTGAGTCTCGAGGAAAGTGATCAGAACAGAACCGCAGTCTACCGGTTGAGGAGTTCCTGCGAGGCGAAAGTATTTCTGGTTCTCTTCCGGAGGGATGATCGCCAGATGCATACCGTTTTCAGTTAAAGTTTCAACCTCGGCATCGACATAAGGCCCTTCTACGAAATCAGCCCACTGGAGAAGACAATTGGTTTCCCAGGCTAAGGTGAGAGAACCATCATCGCCGGAAGAAATGTTTAAAAGACCGCAATCCCCTCCGGGCCCAATTCCATCCTGTAAGTCGCCGGGGACAAACCGACCTAAAAGCTCGCCGGCGATTGGGGCACTTTCATTTTCAGGAGGGTCATCCCCGGGAGCCTTCCAAGTGACAGCCAGATGGTCCTGCCCATCGACTTCTTTCATGATGGCTTCAACATAATACCGTGCTCCCGTTTCCAATGGAATCGGGGTGGATCGGTTTTCCGGAAAATCTGAATTCCGGGTTTCACTTTCCAGCCATTCTCGAGAGTTACTTCCTGAGGGTTCGTAGGCAATCAGGATCGAATTGGCGGGGTTTTCGTTGAAACTCAAATATAGTTCTGAAGGGCCATCCCCGCTGACATAGAACTCATAGCGTCCGGACACTTCAGGAACGATGAACCCGGACAAGATCACTCCATAGTTGTCTCCGGCATTGATGGGAGTTTCAAATAAATCGACTGACAAACCAAAGCCGTCATCGCCTGAAGGAAGCGGCAGATTTCCCCGTCCCCGTGGTTGAGGATAAAATGAATCCAGTAAGTCTCCCTCGACATTCGGATAAACAGATCTCAGTAGACTACCTGAAACGAATTTCAAGGATATGAAAGTGACCTCACCTTCAAAGATGTTAGCGGCCAGTGAGAGATCCTTGAGATTGGCAATGACTAGAACATACTCGGTATTCTCTTCCTGCTTGGACGTGATCAACCGAACAACAGCTGGATCTCCAGGAGCAAGACCGGCCCCGAGGACATCCAGCCCATCGATCGAATAATTGTTTCTGTTTTCCGCACTCGATGCAGCCAGTGCTTCGTTGAACACAAGAGTAACCGATTCAAAATCAGAACTGGATTCCACACTCAAAAGTTCAGGAGCGGTAAGGTCCTCGATGACTGTAAGATTGACAGGATCCGATCGCACTTTACCGGTTGGATTACTGATCTCGACAACAATCGAGCTGCCATCATCTGCCAATGACGCTGGAAATTGGAATACAGACTCGCCCTCTTCCGAAAACCCCGAAAAAGCGATCTCGTCATTTTTCAACCAGGTTACAACGATCGGAGGGTCACCCTGAAACGTAACCTTGAATTCCGCTAATCGGCTTTCCTCGATGGTTAGCGCTTGAGGGGGCTCAAGGATCATCAGTTCCTGGCCGGAGGAGGGGGCGTCCGCTGATTGAAAAACGATGATCGTTTCATTGATTTCGTTGCCGGCTGCCGAAGCATCCTTTACTCCGTTGATCGATAGGGAATAATCGTTCCCTGGAATTTGTATAGAGGTTGAAAGAGTCACAATACTCGCGTCCGCCTCGTCCTGGACCGCTGATTCGATCTCAAGATTTTCGATCGAATAATTGGCAATATTCTCAGCGGACTCCTGATCCAAAGCCTCACTGAAAACCAGGACAACCGATCGAAGGTCTTCCTGTCCCGTAATTTCCAGGATTTCCGGGAGTGATTCATCAGGAATCACCGTGAGAAAGACAGGCTCTGTAATTTCGGATAATTCGCTGCTTACATTGAAAACAATGCTGGCACCATTGTCCTCAATGAGTGCTGGAAACGAAAATTGGAGGGACTCAGATTCAACATTGAATGCAATATCCGCAAAGGCCCCATTCTTAATCAAAATGACCGTGAAAGAAGGGTGGTTCTCTTGAAAGGTGACAACAAAAACCGCCTCTTCCCCCTCATTGACAATCGTCGAAACAGGCGGTTCCGTTATCAACCCGGGAGCTTCTCCCTTGACCGTGCCGGGCAATCCGGCCAAAACCCATAAACCAAGTAAAGTCCCGAGTTTAAAGGCGTAATTCTTTAACTTCATCATATGTTCAACGGATTGAGTTGAGAAAAGAAGCATACCATGTGCCGTAAAATCCTACAGCAAATTACTTATTCAACAGGCTACCCTGTTCATCGGTAGAGCCCGCTGTCCCAGCGCACCGTAAATGGAAATGCTGCTGGATATAAATGAATATAAAATTAGAATAATATAATAATAACAAACAGCCGGTAATTACCGAAAGATGTAAATCTTCCCATTTTGTAGAATTTGTAGAACACATCGATTCCTGAAGCTGGCCGCGCCGAGGCCGGACAATGTATACATCTCTATTTACCCAGCGCCTTCAGAACTCCCTCCCGAATCATCTCGTCGGCGAGCATCCTGGGGGAAACGATCTTCACACCTTCAATCGTTTTTCCGTAGTAAATCCCGAAATCCCGCTTGTCGCCGGTTAGAAGGTGCGTGCAGCGATTCGCAACTGCACCACCGAGGATCGGTTTGTCCTTATCTCGGATTTCAGTGCAGACTGAAGCGATTCTGTTCAAAATCAGGACCCTTTTTTTAAGCAGGTTAAGGGACGCTGAAAATTGTGGCTTCTTGGAATCCAGATTCCGTTCCGTTTCCCTGAGAGCATGAATGTTGGAGATTAGCTCTGCATGTGCAGCAACCCGTTCAAGCAGAATGGCAATACGGCTTCCTTCAATGCATGCTGAAAACAAGATGTTTGCATCCAGGAAGATCTTCATTCCAAGCCGTAACCCTCAAGTTCTTCCTCATTGCTCCGGTGAAATTCCTCAAGCCGTTCTTTGCTGTAAATCTCAAGAGGAAAAGTCTCCCCCGCTCTTAGAATAATCCCTTCTTCTCCTTCATCCGCGATGATCTCTCCTTTGCCAGTTACTCCCAGTTTTTTCCTGAGTGCCTTAGGCAGGGTAAGGGTTCCTCTTTCGTTAATTTTGATGACCAGACTCATGAATAAACTATTTCATAATTTCAGTAATTCAGCAATTCATATCATCAAACAGCCAATAAGTAGCGGAAGATGTAAATCTTCCTGAAGCTGGGTGCCGAGGTCGGACTTCACGTAATTCGACCCTCCTTCAATCCACAGTCCACGCTCCCCGTTCTTTTCTTCCCCGTCTTCGTGATCTTCAGGCCGCAAAGCGGCCGGGTGTTTCAAATCAAAACTGGTCACCGTTCCCTGAGCCTTACATCCTTAAACTTCCTGAAATCCTTATCAAACGTAGCCACCGGATATCCGGTCTCCACTGAAAGCGTCCCAAGATAACAGTCCATATAGTCGCAATTCGTCTTCCTGAAACGCCCCAAAGCGTCCAGGATTCTCTCATTCTCTGAGCATCTTATTCCCGCCATTCCAATCACATTGCTCAACTTTTCCGCGATGTCCTTCCGCTCCACCTTATAGAGCGAAGACAACACCCATACCGCTTCGGCAATTACCAATTCCGACAACACCAAGGTGCATTTGCTGTCGTGAGCTTCCTGAAAAAGAGCCCTCGCTTCTGGTGACAATGTAGAATGATCCCCCAATAGAAACCGAATGAGAACATTCGTGTCCAACAGGTATTTAGTCATTTGGAATACCTTTTAACTCTTGAGCGGCAGGCGGCTTTCCGTTCTTCCTCCTTCGTCCCCGCCGGGACCTCACTCGACAAAGACCCATAAAGATCCGGAAGGATATCGGTCTGTGGCTTAATGAGCACTCCGTCCCCGGTCAATTCGTAGATGATCTTCTGCCTTGGCTTCAGATTCAAAGCCTTCCTTACCTCTGTCGGAATCGTTGTCTGCCAACGGACCGTTAATGTTGATCTTACCATAATTCACCTTTGGTTACATTGTATTATGCTTTGCATTGTATGATAAGTAGCGGAAGATGTAAATCTTCCGATATATGTAGAAAATCTCTGAAAAATACTGATCTGGTAAGGCTCGCTGTCCCAGCGCGCCGCTTGACACCGCCCTTCCCTCCATTTCCATGCCTGTTCACGGCCCTTCGGTGTTTGGCGCTGTAGCGTGCGCTGTCCCCAGCGCATTCTCAGAGGAATTCAGCAGTCCTTTCGGCTGAGGACAGCGGTCGCGCCGCTGGTAAACAAATCGCTCCCCTCCTTTCCTTCCCCGTCTTCGTGATCTTCAGGCCGCAAAGCGACCGGGTGTTTCAAACAAATTCGAATTGACGTTTCTGGAATATATTATAATATCAACATGATTTAATCATTACATCATATTATATGATAATAACAATATGCAATGGAAAGGGAGGAGCAGGCAAAACAACCCTCACGGTTTTACTTGCCTGTGCGTTTACCGATGCGGGACGAAATGTCGCGGTTCTAGACCGGGATCCCCAGGCTACGGCATCGAGATGGATTCAAGAAAGCACCGGTATCAAATTGGCACAGGAAGGTGAATCCTACGACATTCTGCTGATCGACACTCCACCGCGTCTGGATTCCCCGCTGTTGGTGGAAAGCCTTCAACGATCCGACAAGGCGGTCCTGATCAGTTCCCCCTCTCCGGCCGATCTGTGGACCAGTCAGGATACCGCCAAGATTATTAAGCAGCACCTTCCAAATCCGGAGAAAGTGAGGCTTTTATTCAATCAGGTGCAGAAAAACACCCTCCTGGGCAGAGGGCTCGAAAGCATGGCCGAACAAATCGGCGTTCCTCGCTTTGAAAACCATTTATCGAGAAAACAAGCCTACCAGCACGCCGCCCTTCTAGGCTGGAACGCTCTCAACACCGAAACCCGCCAGGAAATCTTCAAAGTAGCTCTAGAAATCGCAACACTATAATATTATATCATAATAACAAACAACCAATAAGTAGCGGAAGATGTAAATCTTCTGAATGGGAGGGAAGAACACTAGGTAGGGCTCGCTGTCCCAGCGCGCCGCAATCAGATGAACTCTGTCCCAGCGCGCCGCAATCAGATGAACTCTGTCCCAGCGCGCCTAAAATTGAAAATCAAACCAAAAAACGACCGAAATATCCAACTTTCACACCACTTTCAAACTTGATCATATAATAACAACATAATATAATAACACTATGGCTAAGTCGAATAAAGATCTTCTGAATCAGCTCAAATCCTCACTTTCCAAAGCCGGACCTGAATCAAAAACGGAAACTCCTTCGCCTGTTCTCCCGGTGACTCCTCCCGCTACAGTTAAACCGGTTGTCGCTGCTCCGAAAGCAGTCAATCCGACAAATACAGCAAAAACACAGAATAAACCGAAGAAAGCCCCCGAACCTGAAAACCGTAACGAAGCTCCCTCAAAACTAAAATCCATCAAAACCCAAGCAAAGAAGGACAAATCCACCGTAGTTTCCATCACACTCTACCCTAAGGATCTGGACCATATCGACCAGATCATCGACTACTTGCGCGATAACCAACGTCGCATCACTCGTTCTGAAGCCATAAAACTCGCCCTGCGCGGTGTCTCCCTCAACCGTCAAATGCTGGACATTTACCCAAAAATCCAGGAAGAAGACGGACGCAGAAAGCAAAATATTATCATAATATAATATCTATATATGATACTAATATTATAATATAAATCAAGTAGCGGAAGATGTAAATCTTCCGAATATCCAGCGTATTGTCCTGAAGCTGGCCGGCTGCTGTAGCGTGAGCTGTCCCCAGCGCATTTTGTGTAGCGTCGGCTGTCTCAGCCCAAAAAGACCGGCTGAAGAAGAATTCGTAAGAATTCCAAAGTTGAAACGCCAGTCCTGGTAAGAATCCTCCCCGACCTTTCTTCCCCGTCTTCGTGTTCTTCAGGCTGCGCAGCTGCCGGGTGTTTAGAATCTCCTCTTGGCCTCCATCATCGACCACAACTTTTTAATGGGAAAAACCCCTGAAAATACTAAGAAAACCCCAAAAAACGGAAAGAATTTGAATTATACGCTTTAATCATGCCAAAAAGTGAGTAGCCTCCGAAAAGTTATTCACAATTCAGATCACATTGAATTTGACTTTAGAGATGAATCATGTATGGCAGGCACTTGGTTTATGCGGAATTCTTAAGGAAAACCGCATAGTTTCCGGAAAGTATCACCCACACTTCAACTGTGGTATTTTTGGTATACTGCTCGGTGCCAAGTTTTCGGAAATCCCCGAGGCTGAAATCCGCAGCTTTGATGGGCAGAAGGCATAAGGTCCCGACGATCTCCCCTGAAGCCCGGGGCGCTGAACCGGGACCTTTGCATGGAGCATACGCATGTAATTTTCCAGGACCGGCCTCAGCGCGGCCAGCTTCAGGAATCGCGCACTGCCCAACATCAGGTTGTGAAAAACCCCGAGGTTAAAACTCGAAAACTGATGTGTCCTGGGAAAACTGGACACGGGATTCTCTAAGAGAGAGGATCCAGAAATGAGAAGACGACAATTCACGGCCGAGTTCAAGAAGGAGGCGGCCGGCATGCTGATTATTGAAGCACAGACGGCCAAGGAGGTGTCCAACCAACTGGGGGTAGCCGAGAATCTTCTGTATCGATGGAAGAAGGCCCACCTGACGGAATTGGAAGCCGGTAAACCTGAAGGAACTCCGAGTCCCACAGAGATGGCCCGGGAGATCACGGAATTGCGCAAGCAGCTTGCCAAGTCACATCGGATGAACGAGATACTAAAAAAAACGGTGGGCTACTTCAGCAAGGACGACTGATGCAGTATCAATTCATCAGGGAGAACAGCTGTCAGTTCAAAGTGGACGAAATGTGTGAATGCTTCAGCCTGAGTCGCAGCGGTTACTACGATTGGAAAGAACGCGAACCCAGTAACCGAGCGACCGAAGACACCACACACAAGGCCCGGATTGCTGAACTACACCACCAGGTTCGAGGGCGTTACGGCCATCGACCGATCTACCATCATCTATTAGAAGAAGGGAGAGACTGTGGGCGGGATCGAACGCTGCGACTGATGAAGGAAATGGGAATCGAAGGGATACAGAAAACGGGCTTCAAGCCAATGGGAACCGATAGCAGCCATGAATTCGGCTATTGTCCAAATCTTCTCGAAGACGAGGATAGGCCGGAACGATGCGACCAGGTATGGGTTTCGGATACGACCTACTTGAAGGTAGAGGCCGGTTGGTGCTACCTGGCAACGGTGATGGACCTATTCAGTAGGCGGATAATCGGATGGAGCATTTCAGATCATAATGATTCGGCTTTAGTCTGCCAGGCGTTGCGAGGGGCCGTCTTAACCCGAGGTGGCAAAATCGATCCGGATCTGATCCATCATAGTGATCGAGGCAGCAAGTATGCAGGGCACGAGTATGGCCGCTTGCTTGGATCGCTGAGAATCAAGCAAAGCATGAGCCGGAAAGGAAATTGCTACGACAATGCCGCGATGGAGTCATTTTACGGTCGTTACAAAAGTTCGTCGGTGCGAGGGGTAACCTTCATGGGGGAAGATCAAGCCCGAGCCAACGCCTTCGAGTACATAGAAATCTTCTATAACCGATTTCGAAAACATGCATCATTGGGGTATGAAAACCCCGTGGAATTTGAGGGGAAATTTTCACCCCCCATGGGGGGTGAACCACCGGCAAGCCTGCAGGCTTGCACGAATAACAACTAAACTATAACCTAACGAAATAAGAGAATTTCGTGTCCGCCAAACTCAGGGCACATCACTCCATCTGAACTGTGTACCTGACAAGTCGTAACTGCGGGACCAATCCAACCGAGGAAAAGAAATTGTGGTTCATTTTGAATTGTGGTAAAAATCCTCTATGAGTGCAAAAGCATCAGTCTACATTGCAACTAGTCTGGACGGATTTATTGCTAGAGAAGATGGCGGACTTGACTGGTTAAACACTGCGAATTCCAAGGTGCCGAAAGGTGAAGATTGCGGTTACCGAGCGTTTATGGATACGGTCGATGTGCTTGTCATGGGCCGAAAATCGTATGAGAAGGTTCTGTCGTTTGAAGATTGGCCTTACGGAGACACTCGCGTTGTCGTGCTAAGTCGCAATCCTATTGCATTCCCAAAAAAGATTCCGAAATCTGTAACACATTCATCAGAGACACCCACTGAACTCACAGGAAGATTGATTTCCGAAGGAATGCAACACCTTTACGTTGACGGCGGGGTCACGATTCAACGGTTCCTTGCGGAAGGATTGATTAATGAACTGACGATCACGATAATCCCCATCCTTCTTGGTAGTGGAATCCGGCTGTTCGGCCCCCTGCCGAAGGATATACAGCTAACTCATATTGCTACCCGGTCTTTTGATTTTGGTTTCGTGCAAAAGAAATATTCCATTGAGAAGCTTCACAACTGATCTGCTTTCCCATGAGCGGATAGAGTGGAAATCGGTTCAATCCTCATCAATGTTTCGGGCGAAGTTCGGAAAGCATTTTTCTGGCGGCGCTTCCTAAAAACAACGTATCCACTCCACCGGCTATCAAAGTATACCCCCGATCGATATACGGTTGAATCGCTTCAGCGGTCACTCCGAAATACCCCAGCGGGATTCCGGCGGAAAGGCAGGATTGGGTGACTTTTCCAATGGCATCAACGACGACTGGATCATCTATCAACCCCATTTTCCCCAAACTCGCAGA
>Ga0302119_10000582_pt1 | contig 16534 bp, 10 predicted proteins | sample AG5_Tmax_MG_FD_203114 | JGI IMG/M metagenome (GOLD analysis project Ga0302119, IMG submission 203114) | Marine microbial communities from Western Arctic Ocean, Canada - AG5_Tmax | ecosystem: Environmental > Aquatic > Marine > Oceanic | place: Canada: Western Arctic Ocean | collected 2017-10-01 | reverse complement strand
GAATAGGTATGATCGGTATGGTGGAGACCAGATTCTCGCAACTTCCACTCCTCACCGTCATACCAACTGTAAATCATATCATTCTGCATACCACTATACGCAGAAATATGTGGTAATTCCAAACTATCCAGTGCCAGCGATATGTGCTTAACATCCCAATTTTCCGTAATCACCCAACCATTCCAGTCGCCAGTGGAATTCATCTTGGAGTATGCCAACTTCCCATTATGATAGTCATGCGCGATGTGCGGCTTACCCAAGTGGTCTACTTCAATATCGCAATATCTCCCCGAAATATAAGGGAGACTTGGTAATCCATCTGAAACGACATTGTTGTTGATTACCCAATCTGTTCCACTATAGTACGCGTAGGCAATCTTCCCCATGTTCGACGAGGCAGACTTCCAATAGCAGATGTGGGGGGTATCACTGTCACTTAGAGCCAAATCCATGTCCAATGCATGCCAAGTGTTTCCCTGAGGGCCAACCGACATCGTCGTCCATCCCGTACCATTCCAGAAGACATATTTAAGGACATTATTCATTCGGTAAATGATGTGTGGGTTGTCTGTGGAGTCAGTTTTGATTGATGAAATAGAAGAACCCTGACTATCTGAAAGAATTTCATGTGACCAATTGTTCCCATCAAAATGCGAGTATTGTATTTTTGAATTATTTCTATACGAAAGATGAGGTAAATCATTGCTATCTAATGTTAGAGAAATCCCTTCGCCAAAGGCATTTGAAGCATCCCCACCACCAATGGTGGCCACGGTTTGAGTATCCCAGACCCTAACCCCTGTTTCTAGCGTGGCAGTCACATTCAAAGTTGAATAACTTACACCTTTATTCACAGAACCGGGAACATTCACATTCTCATAAGCGAAATGTGGCACATCATTACTATCCAGTTGCATGGAGTGGCCACCTCGATACTGCGTCATTGTACTGTCAACAACAACGGCAGCTGGCCCTGAGCCCGACAGGTATCTGAGATTCTTGTCTGAAGTAGAGTAATATGAGAAATGGGGACGATTATATCGATCAATCACTATCGAGTTGTAGTCACCCTCCTCATCTATCTCTTTGAATATCCAGGTCCCATTATCCTTGGTGGCATACTTGACCAGCGAGTTCGTATTGTCGTTGTACGAGATATGGGGCTCATCGTCTTCGCCTATGGAGATTGAGGCGTACTCGCCGACCAGACCTGTACTGTCGACGGTCTCTGTATTCCATACTCCCCCACTATTATGGGTATACATTAGATCATTCGAGGTCTGGTTGAAGAACGCGATATGCGGGTCTCCATCCCCATCCAAATCAATCGAAGTATGCTTCCCAACAGAATTTGTTTCATAGACTATCTCCTTTATCCACGAACTGCCATCGAAGAACATGTACATCAAATCAGCTGCGGTCTGGTTGTAGTAGGTGATGTGGGGCCGGTTGGCTGTATCGAGCGCAATCGAAGCGTATTCCCCGACATTGTAGGCTCCCCCGTCGAGGGTCATGGTTGTCCAATCTGTGCCATTGTAGTAAGCATACTTTAGATTCTCATTGGTTTCATCGCGGTAGGCTATGTGCGGATTGTCGTTGCTACTGATGGCAATGGATGCATATGACCCAACTTCCCCCGTCTCATCAAGTGTGATATTTGTCCAGTTCGAACCGTTGAAATGGGCGTATTTGAGATTCAAAGATGACACGTTCTGATAGGCGATGTGCGGATTCCCTTCACTATCCAAAACAAGGGATGAGAAAGCACCCACATCATCATCTGAGTCCACCACAGTGGTGTTCCAATCCCAACCATCGTAGACGGTGTATTTCAGATCCCCATTACTCAAATCATAATATGCAATGTGCGGAATGAGCCCATATTGAAGATCCAAGGAACTATGTTTTCCGACATCATAAAATGTTCCATCAATATTTTTCGGCATGTTGCCGAAGGTGTTAGGGATTACATCAGCATCCCTTGCGCTTGATGACCTCACGTCATCGTTGTCGAAAGGTCGCAGATGTGTTGTTGATAAAAGCAGCAGCGCGACTACTAACAGCGGAACAATATTTTTCCGAACCAACGCCCTCACTACCGGGTCGAGGTTGTTGAAGGTTTTATTTCAATTGGTCATCCTACTATTCAAATTTGTAACTAATTCTGTCCTCATAGCCTCACTAAATGAGGCATACGCAGATTGATAGGGGGCTCGGAACTGGGAGGTGTATGCAAGACGATACCACCATTGTTGCCGAAGCCCATTGTGACGGACCTTGTGGGGTTTACGACCCTGCCAGCGCCCGAGTTGCAGGTGAAGCTGTTCAATCAATGACCAAGAAAATGCTGGCACTGGAGTGCCCCGATAACTCAGATGGTGCGGCGATGGCTGCATACCTCAACACGATGAGCCGATATGCGGCTATCAAGGAAGAAGAGGCGCAGAAGTGCAAAAAAGAATTACTGGTGTTGTGGACTGATTTCTTCAAGCCACAGCATCTTGAGGGAAATCCCAACCTGCACAATATCTTTTGGCAGGCGGCCAAACTCTGCAGTGCCTGTAAGGTAGAGGTTTCTGCGGTTCACGCCCAGGAATTGATGGATGCAATCGAGGCTATTCATCACTTGTTCTGGGGCGCCAAGGATCGTGATGTACCTTGGGTTCTCGCCAGTTAATAGGCTCGTGCTGACATGGCCTCAGTCAAGGTCGTAATCAGAGGAGACAGTATGTGGCCCACCTTCCGGGATGGTGACGAAGTTGAGTTTACCAATCTCGGAGAAGATGAATTGCAAGTAGGAAACCTAGTTGTAGCGATACATCCGTTGAAATCTGGAATTCGAGTAGTCAAACGCATAGTTGACATTGATGATTCTGGAAGAATGATTTTGGTTGGCGATAATCCCGACCCTCTAGCAAGTGAAGATAGTCACAACTTTGGCCCGGTCGCTCGCGAATTGATTATCGCCTATCGCCGATAACCGGTGCTGAAAAGAGTGGAAATTGTGGCGAAATTGCGGTTTCCGGCGGCGGAGCGTTATTCTAAAGGCGAAGTGAACAACATTATTGAGAAATATTATGCAAATGCGCAGTAATAAGTATAGTTTATGTGTGTTTGGCCAGGTAAAAAGGTACTTTATTGGAGACTTACCCCAACCTTTGGCACAACCAATAATAGCGAGGCGCGTAACGGCAGGTGTGAGCCAAAGGCTCATGGGGCGCGAAGGATGGTTCTAAGCGCTGAATTTGACCACGTGAGTTCTTCATCGAAGCCGACTAACGAGGCTTGGAATCTGAGCCGTAGCGAGGCGAGGAAGCGCGCCGACACCTATCAGCGCTACCATATCGAGACGGCGACTACCGAAGATGCATGGGGGATTCCTCGTCGATTCAATGTCAAAGTTGGTAAATTTGGCTTAGCAAAATTGATTTTCACGGAATTTTTTCGTTACTTCGGCCATTGGGAAACCGTTTTCTCGCGACCCTGTACCTACGGTGTATTCAGTGGCCCAGTAGGCGGTTTTTCTCCTCGCCCTGACCTTTGTGTCGGTTGCCTCCGCTGTGAGGTCCAGCACCCGGATTTCGTCACAGTCACCCCAAACGGTGAATTACGTGCACTCGGCGATAAATACCTAACCTTTCACCACATCTACACAATCGACCAAGAAGCAAAAATGGGCACTGTCCCAGTGCGTGGCCAAGGTTATCGCGGTCGCTTCGGCGGCCCTGGATTTGATGGCATGTTCACCGACATGTCCGAAATAGTACGCCCCAGCCGTGACGGAATCCACGGTCGTGAATTAATCGGTACCGCTGTCGATATCGGTGCCAAGCCGATGCATCTAGAGTTCGACGGCGAGGGAAATATCACCAACTCTCCGTCCACTTTCAACATTCAAGTGCCATTCATCTTCGATGCACCTTCGACCACTTTGGAATCCGATGCTGTTGCTCGGATCTATGCCGAAGCAGCTGAGCAAGTTGATACTTTGGCGATTTTACCGGCGAAGAGTATCGAAAGGCTCGGCTTAGCAGGTCCCAATGTAGTACCGATTGTGACCTGTAGCGGGTGCAGTGTCGGACCGGGAACTAGGATGGTCGAATTGGCAAATTGGAATCTAGAGACATATTCGCATTTCAAAGACCAAGGCTATACGGTCGGGGTTCGGCTCGAGATGGCAGGAGAATGGCTCTCTTCGCTACTTGAGATGCAGGACTGTGGAGTGACGGTTTTCCACCTGTTGGCAGACCATCATGGAAGGTCAGGTGATGGCCGTTTCCTCATCGAGACACTGAAGGAGGCACACATGGCTTTGGTCGAGAAGGGGGTGCGCGATGAAGTCACCCTATTGGGCAGTGGCGGTATCGCCGGTGCAGACAACCTACCAAAGGGAATCATCAGCGGCCTCGACGCTGTCGGCCTCGACCATGTACTTCTTGTCGCCATACAGGCTAGATTGTCAGGGGATATGCAAAATCGCGATGCGGTCACAGTGCAATTGCCGAAAAATCTCGACCCGGTGTGGGCGGTGCAGAGGTTGGTCAATCTCTCGTGCTCTTGGCGCGACCAGATGTTGGAGATTTTGGGAGCGATGGGGGTGCGAGAAGTGCGCCGCCTGCGTGGCGAGTTCGGCCGCTCTATGATGTGCAACGAATTAGAGGCCGAAGCCTTCGGTGATATCGAAGGGTTTCCAGGGGGTGGTCAGTGATGGCATTTTCCCCTGGCGAAGTGAAGTTCCCAACCAAGAAGTTGTTTGAGAAGACTACTCATCTGATGCAGGATGGTATGAATGCCCGCGCTTTCGGCGACTTCCCCAAGCCCGAGGCTCTTGGCGATGCACGTTGGACTGACGACCTGATTCTGGCAACCTGGTTTATGGCTGAGACCGGCGAAATTCCGGAGAATTTCAATTACATGACCGGCGATAGTGATGGCGGGTTTGACCGCTTGCGATTCAAATTCCTCGAAGAGGAGAATTGGCTGGCGCACGGTGAGCACCTCGACACCCGGCTCAACCTAAACCGCCGCGACGATGGGCGTCATCAATTGACTCCAGACCTGCCGATCTATGGGGGTGGGATGTCCTATGGTTCAGTCTCTGTGAACGTGATGATGTCTCGAGCGCGTAATTCAAAGAAATGGAATTCTTACATGTCAACCGGTGAAGGCGGCTATCCAGAGGAACTCTACCAATACAAGGAGAATATCATCACTCAGGTGGCGACCGGTTATTTCGGCGTCGAAGAGCGCTCGATAAAGGCCTCTCCAATTATCGAATTCAAGTATGCCCAGGGCGCCAAGCCAGGACTAGGCGGTCATCTTTTGGCGGCCAAATCCGGAGGTGAGGTCGCCAAGTTGCGTGGAAGTGTTCCGTTCGTCAGTCTGTTCAGTCCTTTTCCATTCCATTCGACCTACTCGGTTGAAGACCACATGAAGCACATCGACTGGGTGCAGACCATCAATCCCGAAGCACTGATTGCGGTCAAGGTCAGTACACCTCACGATGTCGATATGGTTGCGGTCGGCTCATACTATGCCGGTGCCCATATCATCCACCTCGATGGCTCATACGGTGGTACTGGGGCGGCGCCGGAAATCGCCAAGAAAAACATCGCGATGCCGATTGAGTTAGCGATACCCAAAGTGCACAAATTCCTAATCAAAGAGGGTGTGAGGGAAAATGTCACCCTTATCGCCAGCGGCGGAGTGCGCACAGCAGACGATGTAGCCAAGGTAATCGCACTAGGTGCTGACGGTGTGGTTTTCGGCACCAGTGATCTGGTGGCGATGGGTTGCACCCGATGCGCGAACTGCGAAGGTGGACCAAGTGGACGAGGTTGCCCATGGGGTTTGACCACCACCGATATCGAGTTGCAGGAGTGGGTGCAACCGGACTGGGGTGAGAAGCGTCTTGACAATTTCTACATCGCGGTACAGTGGCGGTTGCGCGATATCATGCGTAAACTCGGCCTCTCACATATCTCGGAGTTACGCGGCCGCACCGACCTTCTGCGCTACGTTGAGGGAAGTGAGCAGTGATGCCGCCATTGAATCCGAAAGCGATTCTCGACGCTCGCCGTCGCCTGACACGCTCGCTACCGAAAATCGAGATGAATGACGAAGATGCCGCTGAAGGCGGTTGCGGAGTCATTGGCTTGGCCTGTGAGATCCCCGTCGCCGGTCGGCACTTGTACGACTCGCTCGGGCAGATGCGCAACCGTGGCAACGGCAAGGGCGGCGGCGTCGCCATGGTAGGACTTGATCCAACTCATTTCTCGACCACCGCCGAGGTCTTGGAAAATTCATTCTTAGTCGCCATAGCCTATGTCGACTTCACTCACCGCCAAGCGGTCGAAGAGAAGTACATCCATCCGGTTTTCGAGGTCGACCATATTCACGAAATTCCGACTTTGGATAACTGGGAAGATGAATTGAGTGCCCTAGAGGTACGACCGCCCGATGTGGTCTGTTATTTCGTCCGCCCGAAAGCCAGCGGCCTAGAAGCCATGGTGGCTGAGAGCGGGCTTTCTCCGAATGATTTCAAAGATGATGATGCGATGGGGCAGGAATACGTTTTTCGTAATACCCACAGATTGAATGTCGAATTCTATGCTGAAGACGGCCGTGCCGATGCCTTTGTCCTGTCACACGGGAGAGATCTGCTGATTCTGAAAATCGTCGGCTATGCCGAGGATGTCATCAAGTACTACTGCCTCGATGAAGTAACTGCCCATGTCTGGATAGGACATCACCGTTTTCCGACCCGAGGGCGAGTCACACATCCCGGTGGAGCACACCCCTTCGGCCAAGGTATCGATGTTGCGCTGGTGCACAATGGTGACTTCTCAAATTATGTCTCGGTGACCGATTATCTTGCCCAACGTGGGATGGAACCACTGTTCTTCACAGATACCGAGGTCGCAGCGCTGGCCTTTGACCTTCACCACCGCGTCTATGATTACCCGATGGAATACCTCATCGAGTCGTTGGCACCGACCTCTGAACTTGACTTCGTAATGCTGCCTCAAGAAAAACAGCAGGTCTACCAAAAGATTCAGCAGACCCACATACACGGCTCTCCCGATGGCCCTTGGTTCTTCATCATCGCTCAGGCAGAAGCGAAGGGTCACCACCGACTTATCGGAATTACCGACACCAGTATGCTGAGACCGCAGGTGTTCTCATTCCAGCGCGGCGAAGTCGGAATCGCCTTCTGCGCCTCGGAAAAACAGGTCATCGATGCGGTGCTCAACAGCCTATCCTCTGAGGACAAGCGTTTCTGGCGCCACTGCGACAAATACTGGAATGCCCGCGGTGGCTCGTATACCGATGGTGGCGCCTTCTTGTTCGACGTCATCAAACAGGATGATGGCACATTTACATTATCGATGAGCGATAAATTCGGTCGCGAAGTAAATACCAATCCCGAAGGTGACTATTCCTTAGTCGATGCCTCTCTCGACTCAGGTGCCGAACTATCCTTTGCCGCCAACCCCGAAGATATCTTCCAACACGCTGTCGAGGCGCTGCAGAATATGGGCTGGAATGAGGCTTTGGCAATGGTTTCTGAAATTGCTGGTGAATGCTCTCGCTCAGACGCTGTAAGCATCTTGCAACACCTTCTCGATCGCCGGTATCCAACCGGAGCATTACGGCGAAGCCGCTGGCTCGACATCGTCGAGCATGCCCTCATCAGCGTACTGATGAGTTCAGCCTCAGCACCATGTGATGCTTTCATCGGTCAGAAGACATTAGGGCATCGACCCGAGCCAGTCAATCCCAGCCAGGCAATCGTCGTCGACGCTCGCCCCTATCCGATTGAGGGAACTGAATCTCTGGCCCGAGAATTGGTCGCCTTACACGGCGAGGGCTGGCGGCATTTCCACATCATCAACTGTCGAGGACATCGATTCATCGGCAATGGCCTAGGTCAAGACACTCGTGGTGTGAGTATCGACGTCTACCAGAGCGCTGGCGATTATCTAGCCAGCGGAAATGATGGTATGACCATCCACATGCACGGCAACGGTCAGGACCAGATTGGGCAGATCCACAAGAGCGGTACCACCGTGGTGCACGGAGATGTCGGCCAATGCTACGGTTATGGCGCCAAGGGCGGACGACTTTTCATCCAAGGAAATGCTGCTGGAAGGCCGATGATAAACAGTGTTGGCGGGCCGAAATTGGTGGTCAATGGCACAGCTTTGGATTATCTGGCTGAATCTTTCATGGCTGGAGACCCTTTGGATAAGGATAACCCGGGAGGGTTTGTAATAATCAACGGAATTGGATTTTCTGCCAAAGGAGAAATTACCGAACTCGAAACCCCATATCCGGGGGGAAATCTGTTCAGCCTCTCCAGTGGTGGGGCGATTTATGTGCGCGACCCTTACCTCAGACTCTCACCCAGCCAACTGAACGGAGGGGAGTTTTGTGACCTTTCCGAAGAGGATTGGGTTCTGGTCGAAGACATGCTCGTCGAGAATCAACAACACTTCGGCATCCCTCTGGCACGGCTGTTGACAGTCGATGGAGAACTTCGAGCACCTGCTGAAGTCTATCGTAAGATAATTCCACTAAAAAACAAGGCATTGTCGGTCGAAACCGCATGGGCAGGAAAACACTAGTGAAGTCGGTTTTCCCACCACCAGTCATTTTATCGACCGCGGGCATGTGGCTCAGTTCCCGCAATGATGAACCCCTTTAAGCGCCGTTATGGCGAATGACGGGCGAACTGAGCGGGACCTACCCGGTTTTTGCACCATGATGAACCGAATGCGGCGAGTTCATGGTCGATGACCAACTACCGCACTCCGTGCAGACCTCACAAGCCTCTGGGATTCGGCCGTATTCCGGCCAGGTACAAGTCCAGAGGATGATTATCGAGCCGATCGCGCCAAGCCCAGCACCGAAGAATCTACTATTGGCAAAATACAGTTCGCCATGGAAGATCATTAGGCGCATGAGTGCGCTATCGATTGTCACCGCCTTCATCGCCCAAATGGTGGTGCTGATTCCGTTTGGAATCGCACTGTTCAACTCTACTTTGGCGCTGGTGGGAATGGTCTGTGGTTTCCCCCTCATCGGGATTTTCATCTGGATGAAGCGGCCGAAATTGGTCGAAGTTGTGATGGCAACTCCTGCCGAAGTCGGCGCCACAATGCATGCTCTATCGGGTCAACGTACACTGCAAACTCCTGTCACCACTGTGGTTAGACGCCATATCGTGCGTGATTCCGGTGCCTTTGATATTCCCGCCCCGAAGAATCTATGGCAAGTATTCTCCGTAACCATGGTCATCGCTATCACCCTGATAATCACCTCGATGGTAGCCGATACCTCGGATAGTTCGACGCTTCTGGCCCTCAATTTTCTGGTGGTGATACTACTGGCCATACCTTTGATGCTGCTCGGTTTCTCGATACCAGTTTTTGCTTGGTGGTCATTCAGTTCAAAGCGTCTGGGCTTGCCGACCCGCGGCCATGAAGCTGAAGCGGTGCTGACCGCGGGAATGCTTTCGACAATCCCGGCAATCTGTATCAATAGTATTCTGTTTCCGATATTATTGGCCTCTTTGGGAATTATCGGGGATTGGTCGTCAATGGGGCTTGACGACGGTAATAACCTCGCTACATTCCTCGCCCTTGCGGTCTCAGCCCCGGTCGGTGAAGAGTTGTGCAAAGCCGGCGCTGTCATACTAATGGCGCGATATATAGATTCGCCTAGGAGGGGATTTCAAGTTGGTTTCACCGTAGGTTTAGGCTTCGCAATCGTCGAGAATCTGATTTATGTTGCTGGCAGTTTCATCGGTGGCGGCCTGATATCTTTCGTATTTACCACATTCATCCGCGGTATCGGCTCTATCCCCGGGCATGCAGTATGGACCGGAATCACCGGACTCACCATCGGCTGGGCACTGAGTCGCAACCAGTCACTGGCCGATAGCGTAAGGGGGGCTCTCGGAGAGAGCGACGAAGTAGATTCGTCAAACCAGCCGACCTGGTCATTGATCGACAAAGATACTGGCATTCAGGTCGACTCGGTTGGTGTAAATCAAGGCGGCATTGAAGCCTTGGCCAGCGATGCGGTTGTGCGTGATTCGGGGGTTGCCGTGGCCGGTGGGGGGGTGGCAATTGCCAGCACAAGTCGAATCACCTTGTATGGAAATAATCAGCGTGAGATTTTCGCCGGCCGTGGATTTCCACTTCCACAAACCGTCTCGAGTGGTCTACTATTGGCGATGCTAGGCCATGCCTTCTGGAATGGCACCTCGTTTTTGTCACTCTATATTGCTGAAATGATGGGCTTGAGCGAAGTCGGTATGACACTGGTTTTCCTCGGTTGGACGACATTCTTGGTTACCGCAATTCTGTTCATTGGAATCAACATTATTCGTACCGTTGCTACTGTTCCAGGTCCTACAACGGTAGATTGAGCCTATTATTGTGAGAAATACTTGAAATAATGGGCGCCTAGCGGGAGTGCTGGTGGAAATGGTATTTGCTCAGGCTGGGGGACTCGAAACGACTAATTTAGTCGTTACAATCTCTCTGGTCGCACTATTGCTATTGGCGAGCCGTTTGGGAAATATCCTCGACTCAGCAGGACGGATTGCTGCTACTTTCATCGGCTTGGCGGTCGGTGTTCTCGGCCATTGGTCGTGGTTGGTCATCCTAATGCTCTTTCTCGCATCTTCACACAAAGCAACAAAATGGCGCTGGGATGAAAAGTCAGCCAAGGGATTCTGCGAATCTCACGATGGCTCAAGAGGATGGGAAAATGTCCTGGCCAATGGCGGCATCCCTGCTCTGGTCGCGGTATACGCATTTTTCATCGATGATTGGTCAGGTTTTTTCTGGGTGCTGACCGCCGGTGTGGCGGTCGCGGCTGCCGATACTTGGGCGAGTGAATTCGGTTGCTTGGACGAACGCGTCAGAATGATAACAACGATGGCTGAATGTGAACCTGGGGTAAACGGGGGCTTCTCCCCCACCGGACAGTTAGCAGCACTCGCCGGCAGCGCTCTAATCTCAGTATTTGCATTATTAATCGCTTGGTTACCCGGTGGAGGTGACTTCGTAATCGGCCTGCAATTAGCCGCTCTCATCACCATTGTCGGCTGGCTTGGATGTCAAATTGACAGCGTGCTTGGGGCATTGTTAGAGAATCGTGGTTTGATGACCAAGGGGACGGTGAATGCAGCAGCTATTTCTGCTGGAATGATTTTCACTTATCTGCTGCTGAATCATCTAACTTGGTATTGAGCCAAATGGCGATGATTTACTTAACCACGGCCAGCAACGCTTGCTCATGCGCGAGGGCGGGCCAGCGATGCTGAAGCATCGCTCAGGATTTTTCCTCGCCCTCATTTTGTTCACGTCATCACTATTTGTAGCGCTCTCACCATCTATTGTGACGGCACAAGAAGAAGAGCCCGAAGTATATCCAGAAGGAGATATGCATTGGGATATGCCGGATGAGAATTTGGTTTTCCTCGACGGGACAAATGCCGATGAGGCGACATTGACTCGCATCCGTCCGATCTCTTCGACTCCAACAGGAACCGAGTTGATTCCCTATACTGCCGGCTCCCCAGTGATGGTATTGACTGCTGATTCATCACCGGCTACCGATAGCGTCAACCTCACCTTGAACATCAGTGCTTTCTTCCACTTCACTCTCAATGCACCGATAATAACTTACTGCTCCCAGACCAACCCACTGAACCCATTCGGTGGTAAGGCGACGACCTTGTACATGCGGCTGCTGGTAGATGACAAGGAGATAATGGTCGGTGTCTCTAACAGCGAGGTTTTGAGCACCAATGATGCCGCTTCACCGCATAATTTAACCATCGAGGAACAGGAGGTGGAATTCGTTCTCGCCCAGCACGAGGTCTTGAGTCTGGAAATATCAGTAGAGCACAATTGTGAGGGCACTCAAGCACAATTGAACTGGGGCTCCTTCGGCTCGATGAGCGGATTGGTAATCAGGGGAGAACTGATACGCCCAGAACCGAAGGCAAGTGTCGATGACCTCGGTTTCGCCCATATCGAGATGGTGCCTATTTCTCCTTGGGGGAGTGAAGAAATAAATAAGATAGGACTGATGATTTTCGGGCCTATTCTGCCCGATGAATATGATACCAAAGACCGAGATTTAGCCATTGAATCCTTCGATTCTCCGATGGGTGAGCGCAAGGTCGAGGGTAATCGTACTGCTTGGACATGGGTTTCTAGTAAGCCCTTATCCCCTGGCCACCACCTCGCCAAATTCTGTATCCAGACCATCGACGGTAACACGCTGTTAGAATGTCACTTCTCGGGGCGTTATCGATTCATCGTCCCTGAGGAAGAGACGACGATTTTCACCGCCATCCTATGGATGTCGATTAGTTCTCTACTATTGTTAATCGGCTGGATCGGATTTGCCCTGAAAGACGGTATTCTCTATCCTCCACAGATGATTGCTGCTTTTGTGGTGATGGCCATGCTGTTGATTCCTCTGCAGATGCAGATGCCAGATCTCGACAATAGTATTCAGACCGCTGACGATTCGCCGATAAGTGATTTCTCTCTCCTAGCCTTCAACAATAACAGTAATGGGACGAGTTTTTCTCTGAGTGAATTACTCGAAGGCAAAGATGCTTTGGTCATCGGGGTATTCCAGCCAGGCTCTCCCAATGCTAATGACCAGAAGCAAGAATTCGCAAACGCCATCGACCTTCTCGGTGATGATGTGGCTTTCGTTCAGTTGGCCACCGGCCAATCGATACAGATGATTGATGTCGAATCCCATGCTGGAACAATCAACGGCTCGTGGCCGATATTGATCGACGAATCAGGAGGTTCGGTCGCTCGGCAATTGCCCTGTGGAGTCAGTGATGGCGTTGTGGTTATCGACAATGCGAAAATAGTCACCTGGTGGAGAGCCGGCTCGGCTTCGCAATCTGGCATCATCACCGCAGTCGAAGGAATCGAGTCTGGCGGCCAGCAGTCTATTCCCTCGATTTTCGCAGTTCTATGGTGTGCCGGTGCACTACTGCTAATCGGTCTGCCACGAAGAGAATGGGAGGCGCCTGAAGAAGCACTTCCCCCTGGAAGCTTATGGGGTGGGATTGTTGCCGGCGGCCTGCTTGGTTTTGCTATCATCAACCTGCCGATCTTGTTATTGACCCTGGTATTAGGAGCCGGAGAAAAGTGGTATTGGATTGATTTGGCATTGGCATTGTGGCTGATTGAGCAGGCGGTTTTCATCGCCTGGAAAGGAAAGAGTCTCGAAGTTACCGCGGTCAACACGATTTTCTGTAAATTGATGTCGAAATCATATGTAGATTGGCGCTCAGAAGAGGATATCTCGACAGACATCCAAATCGGCGTTTGGGTTGGTTGGCTATCTTGGTTCACTATTCCAATGTTGATACCACAGGGTATATCGGCTAGTGCCAGAAGTGGAATGTGGGGGGTTTTCATTTCTATATTCTGGACTCTAGGGCTCCTATTATGCGTTGGGATTGTCGTCTTGATAATACGGTTGGTGGCTTCGTGGGGCGGACCGATATCGCGCGCTTTCGGTAAGCATGGCCAGCCCGAATTCACCAGAGTGCTTGGTCTATTGATGGCCCCTATGGGTTTGTGGATGCTGATCAACGGAATCCTTGGCCTAGTCACTAGAGGAATTATCTGAAGGATTGATTGATATCCTTAGACTAGATAATGAATCGCCATGGCGAAAAGTCTACCGATGAAATGGAGTGCGAGCAGGGCTAATCTGCTCAGCGCATGTGCCCGCAGATATGCCTTTCAATACGTCCTTGGAAAAGGGAAGGATAGTGAACTTTTTGACCGCTCCTCAATGTTGGTCATTGACCAAGGCCGCTGGCGCCCGCCACGAGATTTGATGGTATTGACAGCAAAGGATGTCCTGCGGCAAAGATTGATTGAAGCGGCAAATGGAGTGTTGTGGTCACACGATGCAATGGAAGCGACGCTAGAGCGTAAACTGAAATTGAGAATCGCCGAACAATATAGACAGCAGGAACACCTAGCCAGGAGAATGGGTTGGGACAAGATTCCGCAACGACGTCTGAGTAAGGCCAAGTTGACTGATTTGGTCAACGATGGAATGGAGCGCTTGGTAGCAGCTGAAGCCCATCCTCTTCTTTGCCGTATTCTCAAGGGTGCCCGAGATAGCGAATGGCTGGTACCAAATAGTCTGCAAACTGTAAATGTAGATGGCAACAAGATCTACGCAGCTCCTGACCTGATTATTCGCGAAGGTCGTAAATGGCGCTTAGTGCGCTTTTCTGGAGATATATTTTGGCGTAAGCCAAGTGCATTACGACAAGTTGAACTCCATGCCATGCTATTGTGGGCGCAGGAATCGGAAGGATTGCCGAATTCGCCGCGTAAGTACAAGATTTCTCGACTGGGATGGAATGATGGAAATTGGGTTTTATGGTCTCAGCATGGCAGTGCCAAAGGTCGCCTAGGGGCGAAGAAACTCATCGCCAACGATGTCGCAAGCATGCATCAGGTCGCTCGTACGATGGGGCCTGCAAGAGATGTCGATAAACTTGCATATGCCCAAGAGATGTGGCGCTGTCGAAAATGCCCATATCGGTGGACTTGTCAAGGTGCGAGTAACCCGATTCGTTCTCGCTTGGAACAAGGCGCAGTCGAAGCTGCAAATTCACGCTCACAATTTGCTGAGTAAGCCATTCAATACTTGTGCTGGGTCATCTGCCATCGTGACCGCTGAGGCGAGTAGAACTCCTGCCGCCCCAAGTTCGATAGCAAATGCCACATCCTCACCGGAGTTTACACCAGCGCCGCACAATACCTTGACCGAGGGATTAACCGACTTAACCAACTCTACCGTTCCAGATACAATCGCTGGATCGGCTGTCGTCACTGAAATATCTCCGCCGATGAGTTCAGGTGGCTCGATAGCAACATATTGGGGGGAAAGAGCAGCCAATGAAGCGGCTTCATCGAGGTCTGCAGCACAGGCGCACACACCGATTCTATTGTCTATAATAGGAATCAAATCGGCCACATGACTGAGGTCTACCTTATTTTCGGCGTGATTTATCAGCGTCCCTAGAGCACCGTGCTCAATCGCTGTACTAGGATGTAGTTGGCCGGTATTTGAGCCGAAACCTATCGGGTCGAGATGTTGCGCCCATACCTCGATATTTTCTACTACAGCGGTAACTATGGCAAGGTCAAATGGGGATACCGCCAGTACCAGACGAGCTCCACGAGAATCCAATGAATCCATGATGCGAGCCAATTCCACCGCACCTCGACCTTGACTGGATTGGTAGGTTTTGGCATTGACGATTACCAATGGTGCGGACATATTACGCCGATTCGTGGCTCGCACTTGAGCATGACCCCTTCCAAACTTCCACAATCAGTGCCAACAGTGAGTGAGTGACAAAATATGGATGACCAAAGGTAGCGAAGGTAGCGAAGGTCTTGCGTCAATCGGTGATTGGCCAGACTCCACCATCTTGGATATGCTCTTCGGGGATTTTCGAATCATAATCGATTACCATGTTTGACAACTTAGACCGTGCCCCGATTACGGCGCGCTTGCCGACCAGACAACCAGTGACTTCAGCGCAAACGCCGACGCTTGAATCCTCAAGTAGAGATGAATGGGAGACCAATGCATCTTCGTCGATATTCACTCGGTCACCAAGGGACGAGAATTCAATCCTCGATGTTTCAGCGATGTTGGTGCCCGAACCAGCCCACGAAGAGGATGGAATACTACTGCCGTGTAGCCAACGCTGCCTTTTCAAACATATCTCCATCGCCTCAATCCATGATGTTGGTGTTCCTGCATCGACAAACCAGCCGTCAAATTGAAAGCCGCTGAGTTGGCCTTCGGACGCTAGTTCAGGGTAGACATCGCGCTCGATACTATGCGCGCCTTCTGGCATTCGATCAAATATCTCGGGCTCAAGAATGTAAGCCCCGGCGTTGATGAGGTTGGAGAAGGCTTCCTCACGGGTGGGCTTTTCCATGAACCGACTGATTCGGCCATCTACACCCAGATCAGCGATTCCAAAGCGCGTCGGGTCTTCTACTTCCCAGAGTGAAATGCTTCCAATTCCACCTTGAGTACGATGAAATTCAAGCATCTTGCCGATATCGACACTGGAGACCAGATCACCGTTTAGGACGACGAAGGTACCATTGATGTAGGGCTTGCAATTGTGAATCGCACCACCGGTTCCCAGCGGCTCGAATTCCTCAACGATACGAATCGGATAAGGAAATTCAACGGCGGCGAAATGCTCGCGCATCTGTTCGATTCCATAACCTGCGGCTACCAGCACCTCATCGACCAATTCATCGTCTAGCGCCTCGACCACGCGCTCAAGCAGGGTTCGGCCGACCATTGGGAGTAGTGGCTTGGCGCAATGGTTCGTCCACGGCCGTAGTCGAGTGCCGAAACCCCCGGCAAGTACAATGACCTGAATACCCATAATCAAGGCGATGCAACGCTCCTTCATGTGCTT
>Ga0302119_10000581_pt1 | contig 16569 bp, 12 predicted proteins | sample AG5_Tmax_MG_FD_203114 | JGI IMG/M metagenome (GOLD analysis project Ga0302119, IMG submission 203114) | Marine microbial communities from Western Arctic Ocean, Canada - AG5_Tmax | ecosystem: Environmental > Aquatic > Marine > Oceanic | place: Canada: Western Arctic Ocean | collected 2017-10-01 | reverse complement strand
TGCCGTAAAAGCGAACGGTCTCTTCTCCACTCAGGTGTTTGTAGAAATAGGGATTCTCGGGGAGGAAGCCAACGTCGCGTCGCGAATCGACTTTGGTGGAGTCCTTTCCAAAGATCGCACACTTGCCCGAGGTGGGGGCCACGAGCCCGAGCAGGGCCTTCATGGTGGTGGACTTTCCGGATCCGTTGGGACCGATCAACCCGTAGACTTCACCGGGTGCGATTTCGAAAGTGACGCCGTCGACTGCCCGAATGATTCCTCGTCCGAAGGAGCCACGAAAGTCCTTCACGAGACTACTGATTTGGACCGCGGGCGTTTCGCTCATCTTTTAAAGATCATAGCTGGAGTAGGAAGACTGGCAACGGGTTTTGAGAAATTGGCCATCTTTCTCACCATAGAAAATCTCGGCGGCGTTCTTTCATGGGAACGCATTTTCGTAAGGAGGCATGTCACGGTAGCGATGCAAACGATCCTCGGCGTCTGGGTCACGCAGCTCGTATTGTCCCGAAGTGCAACTTGGTTGTCGGACAGTGAGGGCAGGGATTGAATGGGAGGACCGGAGTGGGGAGCGACAGCGCCTCGGTCGCAGGTGGGAGGGCGACAGGGGCAGGCTGCTTGCCGATGTTTTGGGGCACTCGCTCCAAGCGAAGTATTGTGATGGCGAGATTAGAGTAGCGCAATGGGAGGAAATCGCGACGCTGGGTCCATTGTGAAAGGGAGAATTGCATCCTTGGGGGCTGCTTTGGTGGTTTTCTTCGGCATTTCGAGCTGCCTTGAAGTGGATCAAGTGATCACTTTGAAGAGGGACGGGAGCGGAACCATCACGGAAGAGATGTTGATTGGAAAAGGGTTGCTGACATTCCTGAAGGACATTCCGGGCGACTTGGCAGACCATCCTTTGGTGGGGCTCTACCAGGAGGAAAATTACGAGAAATTGGAGGTCAACTACGGGGCCGGAGTGAAATTTTTGAAGATGGAGAGGATTGCTCGCGCTGGAGGGGAGGGAGTGAGAGTGACCTGCCGTTTCGCGGACATCAACCAGGTGGTGCTTGTCCCGGGGTCGACTCTCGACGAGCTTAAAATGAACAAGAAGAAGGGGCTTCGAGAGGAATCCCTGTGCTTCGAGTATGCGGCCGGGGTGCTCACGGTGAAGGTCCCCGCCCTTTCCGCGAGCGGAACTGAGAATGGGAAGGAGAGCGAAGCAACAGAGTCTCCCGTCGACCTCCCGGCCTTGGAGAAGGTGATGATGCAGATGTTCAAGGGGATGAAGATCAGCTCAAGATTGATCGTGGATCCCGGGATTCAGGAGAGTGATGCGACCTATCGGGAAGGGAAAATGATCACCTTCCTGAATTTCGATTGCGACAAGATCATGGGAAACCCGAAGGGAATCCAAGCGCTGGACAAACTGGACGGATCGACTCGCGCTGAATTGAAGACCGCGCTGGAGGGAGTAAAGGGTGCGGTGGTGGAGACCAAGGAGTGGATTCGAGTGAAGGTGGCTTCTGATTGAGGAGCCTAGCTGACCTCGCCCGGGCCGCTTGAGTGCGGGACCCGAGCCCATGTCCAAAATGGAAGGGAAAGAAATTTGGAGAAGGGCTCGCTTTGCTCGGGAGCATCGTCGAAACGCGGATCTTTGTTCCCACGGCGGCCGTTGCACGTCAGCCACGAATCCCGATTCGTTTCTTTCGCGTGCTTTTCGAACACACCCTAGCAGGAATGGCGCAGGGATAATGCTCTTCAGTCCCGATGGGAATCAAGTTCCAATCCTCTCGAAACTCCTGGCATCAGGTTGAGAGCATGTCGGAGATTGCTGCGACCCCTCCAGAGTCGGGAACCCATCTTATCCTTGCTCCATTCCTGCTAGCGATCACCTCGCAGGCGAATGAAGCGCTGCTGGCCGGAGGTCAGGGGGACGAGATCGCGGACCGTGATGGTACTCGTGCCATCGTCGTTTTGAGTTTGAGAAACGATGACGATGTCTGGTGACCAGGTGATCAAGTCCTCGCTGACTTCAGGGGTGATGACGGTGCTGGAGAGGTTGTCGCGGATCTGGAACGTGAGGGTGAGGTATTCCTCGTTGTTGTTGGTGGTGATTCTGACGACGTTGAGCTCAGTGACTTCTCCGTTGCTGAGATCCTGGCCCTGGGCGTAGAGCATGAGGTTGCTCAGATTTCCGGGACCCGAAGGGACCACGAGCGGTCCGGCAATGGTGAGGTCGATGCTATCGAGGGGACCGTAGACGAGGCGGGTCCAGAGGTCGAAGGACATGGCGTCGGCGAGGTTCGGGGCGCCGGCGTTGAGGAAGGAGGCTCGCCAGCGGGTCCCTTCATCGAGTTCGGTTTCGGGCGTATTAAGAGGATCGATGAGAACGAGGCTGGGCCCGTCACCGTCCGGAGTGAGGGGCCAGGGCGCGTCGTCATCGAAGGTGAAGCTGAAGATTGAGATTCCCAGCGGGTCGTGCAGGGCGAGGCGCTCTCCCTTGTTGGAGAGGTTGCTGTCATTGGCGAATTCTCCAAAGATAGAGGGCTCGGCGGCACTACCGTAGCGAGCGAGAAAGGCCTCGCGGTTGCTGACCAGAAGAAGGAATTGACCCGCCGCGAGGGAGGTCCCCGGGGGAAAGGTGAAGTCGATGCCCTTGGTGAAGCGGTAGAAGCTGAGGTCGATCTCGCTGGCACTCACATTCTGCAGTTCGAGGAATTCAAAGTCGTTGTCGGACGAGGAAAGGGCCAATTCCTCGGCAGTGGCAGGGTCGGTGGGATGATAGTGGATTTCGGTGATCTTGAGATTGTCCAAGTTGGCGGGGGTGCCGATGCGGTAGAAGAGACTGGTGAGGGCTGACCAAGTGCCCGCGGCATCGCGAGTGCGGGTCTGGATCCAGGTGGATTGGTCGATGGCAATTGCGCTGGTGTAGGTCTGCGCGCTCGCCGCGAGTCCGCCCCCGGGCAGGCCGGCATCCCCCTCCAGGACCGCCTGGATGAGAAAATCGGTATCGTTGGTGGACCGGTTGAAACCGTGGATGACGAGGACGTTGTCACCAACTTGCAGGAGTTCACGGTCACGGGACTGATCGAAACTTTGATATTTGATCGCATCGATATCGTTGTGGGTGGCGGAGGCAGCGGAGTTCCAATTGCTGGCATTGACGTTTTGGGATTCGATCTCGGTGCCGTTCAGATAGGCGACGAATCCGTCATCGTAGCGCATCTTCAAGGTCAGGGTATTGAGCGAGTCGAGAGTGGCCTGGTCGGGGATGTCGAACTTGAAGCGAAGGTAGACCGAGGGATTGATAAAACGCATGTTTGTCAGCGTTGTATTGATGAGGTTTGTGTAGTTGGGATTGCTGACCGGGGAGCCCTCGAAGCCCACGCCGTTTTCTTCGGTGAGCCAGCTGGCAATATTGGACGGGTCGGCAATATCCCTCCAGGTCGTCCCAATGATGAAGCTGGTGATGGCGTTGGGAACGAGGATCTGGACTGGCTGATTGTCGGTGACGAGGGGGATTACGGATGAATTACTGGAAATCGGCAGGCGGGGGTCATTGCCATCGGTCGTGAAAAAGATGGTGGATCCGGCGGTCGAGTTGGTGAGGCTCAAGGAGATGGAATTTGCAAAGATGGTGCCCTGAGGAGAGGGAGTGGGGGCGGTGACTCTGGGGTAAAGTCCGATGTTTCTGAATTGGTTGAGGACGGTGCTGCTGCGCCGGGCGAGGAATTGGCTGCGCACCCAGGAGACGGCAGGCCTCCACTGGTTGTTGCGGCTGTAGGGAATGCTGCGGGGAGTGTCGCTACTCCAGCTGCCGACTCCCCACCGGGCGGACTCCCCGACGATGGGCATTTGCATGATGTCCTCGAGGGGATCCCAGAGGGCGTTGAGTTTCGATATAGTGAGCGCTCCATCGTTGAACAGATGCTTGTGGAGGCGATCTGCAAAGAAGAGTTGGAACTCCTCGTACTGGCGCAGCGCCTGATAGATAATCCCCGGAGAGTTGTTGTTGTTGACGCGAGTGAAATCGTTTTGGAAGGAGCGCGACGCGGAGAACGGGATGCCCATCGACATCTCGGCATCCCACGAGTAGAAGAAGAATTTTCCAGCCCCGTTGCGACTCCTGCGGGCGACATACCAATTCTTGTCGTTGCCAAAGGAAGAGATGTCGTCGCCATTTCGAAACTCCGGGGCGAGCCAGTCCTCATCGCTGGACCAAATCCGGTGAATCATGGCATCCGCAAAATTTTCGAGGTCGATGAATTCCTGGATGGCGGCGTAGTCCGAGGCCGAGGTGATTCCGGCCCGGGCGAGGTCAATCATGTCGTCCCACGCGGTGGAGTCTCCGGCTTCCACTTCGGCGCCGTGTTTGAGGACGTCCCAATCTTCCGTCTGGCCGCCGTGATGGTCGGCATTGTAGTTGGCATGGGGAAGCTCCTGGAGCTCGTACACTCCCCAGTAGTCGCCGTTGAGATAAAGACTGACCATGCGACCGATGGGAGATGGTTGCCCCATCGAGAGCTGGAGACGGTGAAGGAATTCATTGCGAATGAGGGTGGCTTGATCCCAGTCGCCCCGGAAGGTCCAGGCGTCGTGGCCTCCACCGCGCAGCAGGAGATGCTTGAAGCTGTCCACCGATGATCCGGGGAAGAGGTCATGCTTGAGGCGTGGCTTCCCGTAGTCGCTGCGGAAGTAGAGGCGAAAATTTTTCTTGGGATGGAGGCGTGAATTGCCGCCATGGATACGGACCCCAACGGGTTCGTGGGTCGAGTCAAGAGGGTCGGCGGGATTGAAATACTCGAAGTGGACTTCACGCTCACTGGATCGTCCTGAGAACTCCGGGTTGTTGTGGATGCCGTTGCGGCCGAAGAGGTCACTGGCGTTGAAGGAAAGGGAGACCACCGGCAGGCCCCGGAGGCCGGGCTGAATTTCGGAACGATAGGCGGTCGCATTGACGATGGACGAATTCATCTCCGGCTGGCGAATGATGTCGCCGGTGAAGAGATAGCTCTGGGCGTCCACGTTGGAGGGAACGAGGTCGGATTTGTATGCGAGTGCCCGCAGCACGGTGGTTGAACTGATGGTAATGGGACCGTTGTAGAGGACGCCGGAAAACGCGCTCGGTTTGGTTCCATTGGTGGTGTAGCGAATCGAGGACCCGGGAGTGGCGCAGGTGATGGCAAGGCTGATGGGTGCCGAATAGAATCCGCGCTTCAGGGAGAAGACGGTGTCGGCGACGAAGTCGGTGAGCGACGGGCCGTTGGCGGCATTGGGAGTGGGCGGATCGAGATAGCCGAGGCGGCCGTCACTGCCCGTTCCATACGCGAGGTCGCGTTTTTGTGAGGGATACTGGGGAGAGAATTCCTGGATGATGTTCCCGCTGGGATCGGAGAGGGCGAGGTAGTCGCCCGAGGATTCGAGGAGGAAGTTGGTATGCAGTTCCTGACCCAGAACGGCGCGATCCTTTCCTGAAGCGAAGATGACGAAATAAGCATTTGTTCCCAGGAAGCGGCCGTTCGGGAGGGTCCACTTTTGCGGGACCGCGGGATCGTCAGTCAGGGAGTATCCTCCAAGGTTGATTTGGCCCCCCTGGTTGTGGAGTTCGATCCAGTCTGAGGAGTCCCCATCGACATCATCGAAGCTTGCTCCGTTGTTGGTGACGAATTCACTGATAACCACTTGGCTGCAGGCATTGGCCGCGACAAACAAGGTGAGCGAGAGGAGGAAGAAGCGCATCGGTTGAGAGAGAGGGGGGCAAGGGGTAGATTCTGGTCACAGCAGTCCCGGCCCCCAAGTTTATTTCAGGGCAAGTGAATATCCTAGCCCTGCTCTTCCATTCTGCAAGCCGTCTCCCGCCGGGAAGCTGAAGTTATCCCCATCCGCGGATCTGCCAGGGTGGCGCCAGCTTGGTTCGGCACAAAATGGAAAGGGAAAGAACTTTGGAGAAGAGCTTGCTTCGCTCGGAATTTTTGCGCGGAACGCGGATCTTTTTTCCAACTGCGGCGTTGCTCGTCAGTCACGACTGTCGCTTCGCTCCGCCCTCGCACCCTTTGTCAATGCAGCAAGCTGACAGACCTCTTAGTCCCTCACCTTTGAACTGATGGATCGTCGCTGGAGCAATGAAGCGCTGGCTGTGTTGGCAGACCATCGAGCGTCAGCCGATTCACTCCGCCCCGCCGCCGTGGCAACCCTCCAATCTCCGGAGCGTAGCCATCATTTTTGCGTTGACGAACGACTAGGCCCGGGGATGGAACTTCTGATGCACCTTTTTGAGGAGCTGGTCATCGACGTGGGTGTAGATCTGGGTGGTTGCGATATCAGCGTGGCCGAGGAGCTCCTGAATGACGCGCAGATCGGCTCCATTTTGAAGCAAGTGGGTCGCGAAGGAGTGTCGCAAGAGGTGCGGATACATGTTCTGCTCGATGCCAGCCTGCCTGGCGCGGTGTTTGACAATCTGACGAACGCGGTCCGGGCTGAGGGGGCCGCCGCGCACGGAGAGAAAGATATGGGAAGAGGTATGGGGTTTGACAAGCTTGGGGCGCTCGTTGGCGAGGTAGTGTTCCAGGGCCGCCCTGGCGCGTCCGCCCACGGGAACGATCCGGGTTTTGTTGCCCTTTCCCGTCACCCGGATGAAGCCGTCATCGAGGTCGAGGGTTTCCAGTCGCACGGTGCAAACTTCCGCGAGGCGGAGTCCGGAGGCGTAAAAGAGCTCGAGGATGGCGAGGTCGCGCGAACCGAGAGGCCTGGTGGTGTCGATCGACTCGAGAAGAGTGACGATTTGGACTTCGTGGAGCGTCTCGGGAAGGTAGCTGCCGGTCTTGGGAGAAAGGAGGGGTTCGGCGGGATCGGCCTCGATCAGGTTGCGGGAGACAAGGAAGCGGAAGAAGATCTTGAGGTGCACCAGGCCGATGCGCAGCGAGGAGGCCTCGAGGCCCTTCCCCTTTTGATCGGCGAGATAGTTGGAGAGTTCCTCGACTCCGAGCTCGCGCCAGACTGCGAACTTCCGTTCCTCGGCCCAGCCTGCGAGGGTCTCGAGGGTGCGTCGCACGGAGAGTTGATAGGCATCCGACAATCCGCGCTCAGTCGCGAGAAAGAGGATGAAAGAATCGATTTGCGGCCCAAGCTGCACGGTGGAAGCCCATTCTAGATCCGATGGGCCTGATTCTAAACCTGAATTTCCGCAGAGGGGTTGAATTCTGGATTTGGGGCGTTATAAGTCGCGCCCCGCAAGGCAGAACCGTCCTAGTGTGGTCCAATCCGATGCCAAAGGTCTTCATCAAAACCTACGGGTGACAAATGAACGAACGTGATTCCGAGCAGGTTGCCCGGATGTTTGTAGAGGGGGGCTATACCCTGACTGGTGTGGAACACGAGGCCGATGCGATCCTGGTGAACACATGCTCGGTGCGGGACCAGGCTGAGCAGAAGGCCCTGGGAAAGATGGGGATGATGGGCAAGTACCGCGAGAAGCGGTCGCACGTGGTCTATGGCTTCATGGGTTGCATGGCGCAGAGTCGCGGGGAAGAACTCTTCGATCGCATCCCGCATCTCGACCTGGTGGTGGGGACCCAGAAGTATCACCGAGTGTATGACTATGTGGATGGAATTCTGCGTCAGCGGATGGAAGGACGCATGGATGAAGTGGGCGCAGAGATGACCTCGCTGCGGGTGGAGGAAGAACTCACGAAGGGGAGGTTCGTCGATCGGGGCGCAGAGGAGGGAAGTCAGAATACGATCCGGGATCACGTCGCGAGTGGGACCAGGCAGGCCTCGGCCTTTGTCTCGATCATGCAGGGATGCAATATGCGGTGCAGCTTTTGCATTGTGCCGGACACGCGGGGCAAGGAACGCGGGCGTCCGATCCATGATGTGGTGGAGGAAGTGAAGCGGCTGGCAGGGCAGGGGACGCGGGAAGTGACCCTGCTGGGACAGATCGTGAATCTTTACGGGCGCACCGAGTTTGAGAAAGTGGATGGCAAGTCGCCCTTCGTGCAACTTCTCGAAGCGGTGCACGAAGTGGATGGCCTTGAGCGCATTCGTTTCACCTCGCCGCATCCCATCGGCTATCGCGACGATCTTGTGAAGGCCTTTACTTACCTGCCCAAGCTTTGTTCACATATTCACTTTCCGATGCAGAGTGGCAGCGATCGCATCCTGAAGGCGATGCGGCGCCCGTACAAGAGCGAGAAGTTCATTGCGATTTGCGAGAAGATGAAGGCAGCGCGACCGGATCTGGCGATCACGACTGACATCATCGTGGGCTTCCCGACGGAGACCGAGGCAGACTTTCAGTTGACCGTTGATTGTGTGAAACGCCTGCAGTTCGACAACAGTTTCATCTTCCGTTACTCGAAGCGCAAGGATACGCCGGCTGCTGAGATGGAGGGACAACTGCCCGAGAGCGTGAAAGAAGAGCGCAACCAGGAACTCCTCAAGATCCAGAGCGAGATCGCCATCCGCAAAAATGGAGCCCTGATTGGAACGCGCCAGAAAGTTCTTTGCGAAGGGCCCAGCAAGACCAACAAGGCGCGCCTCAGCGGGCGCACCTCGCAGAACAAAATCGTGATCTTCGATGGTGATGCGGAGCGCATGACGGGCGAGATCTTCGAAGTGGACATCGAAGACTCGACCGGATTCACGGTATACGGAACAGCCTTGCTGAAGGAGCCTGTGCAGGCTTAGGATGTCCTGTAATGGACCCGTTCAGGCAAAGGTGGGCGTGGTGGCTGAAATGGCCCACGATCGGGATCGTGGTGATCATTGTCCTTCTGCCCGACCCGATGTGGTGGACTGCGCCCCCAGTTCTGTACAAAGCGGTTTTCGCGGCGCTGATCCTGCTGATTGCCAACCTTATCTCGCGGCGCTGTGAGTCGTGGAGAAGGCGATCTGAAGGAGAGAAGAAGGACGCCGGCTAGGGGGTGCAAGGAGGGGGTCGAGCGAGATCGTCCGGAGGAAGAATCGGCGGGACAAAACTTTCGCGGCGCGAGAGTCCTGCGCTTCGAATACCGGAAATTGTCGTGGAAATGCGGCTCTAGGCGAGCTGACGGTTGAAACGGGCAAGCGCTTCTTGAGGAGAAATTGAGTCGCAACGGGGTGGGGAACCTTGGGCCGAAAGGTCTTTTCCCTTTACCCGGCGCAGTGGCTGGCGTAGCTAGCGCCCAAGAAATGGGCGGCCCGCATCCCTACGAAGACAGTATTTCCCTCGATGTGGCGGGCTACGCGATTGGTGCGTATCTCCTCGTCGCACACAGCCTGATGCTCTGGAAGCCGGCTTTCTGTAAAGAGTGGCTTCTCAAACTTCCCCGGCATCACACCGCGGGCATCTACACCCTGGGGGTGGGAATGATCTGGTTCTGGCTGTTGATTGCGCCCGAGAACATGGGAGTCATTTCCACTCTCACGATGGACATCGGTGAGTTCAACGTGGTGAAGCCTTACCTGCGCTATCTTGTCCCGCTTGCCTTCCTGGGAATGGTTGTCTACGCGAAAGAGTTTCTCTTCGTGCGCTCGCTCGGAGTGTTCGCCCTCATGGTGACGGGTCCGCTCTTGGAAGCATCCATGAACAAGCAGCCAGACACCCGCCTGCTTGTGGCCGTTTTTTCCTATCTCCTCCTCACCAAGGCTCTCTTCTGGGTGGGCATGCCCTTCACCTTCCGCGACCTCGTTACCTGGGCCACGGCCAACGACAAGCGCTGGCGGATGCTGGCCTTGGGCGGGCTTGTCTATGGGGTAGCAACCTTACTTTGCGCCGTGCTCTTCTGGGGCGGGCACTGAATGGCATTTGCCCGTGAGATGAGCGCATGAGCGATTTGACTCATCGGGCACCGGCATCCGGACACCGCCATGACCGTGAGGCTGGCTTTATGTGCGCGCCGTGTGAGCCATGTCCTTACCGACCACCACCGAGGTAGACCGAGAGATCCTCTCCTGGTTGGCGAAGCTGGCGGAAGTGGATTCAAATCTCTTCGCCTCGGAGTTCTTTTCGGCTGGATCGCTACTGGTTCACGGGACCGCCTCCGCCATCGTGGAATCTGATTGCAAAGAGTTTTCGGAAGGTGGTCGCAGAGTGAGCTTATCTCAATATCGAAGAACTCTCGCTCGAGTTTTTTGCTGAACGGCGCGCAGAACTGGAGAGACAAATCGAGATCGTGAGAGAGAAGGGGGGCTTTGATCGCTCTGGAATCGAGGCGGATGAGCCCTCAAACCGGATGGGGCAAGGCGGACAAGAAGCTCCGAGCCTTTTAAAGCCCCTATAATTTAAATTAGAACAATTCTAATTTGCTCTTGCGAATGGGAATCGCGCCCGTAGGGTTTCCCCTCATGGTGACCTACGATGGCAAGATTCCGACCACCCCGGAGGAAATTCCCTCTGAGCTGGCTGGTCTCCGGATGACCAAACAGCGCCGGGAGGTTTACAGCATCCTGCTTCACGACCGGGATCATCCCACCGCCAATGACGTGTTCAGGCGCGTTCAAGATGGCATGCCCTCGATTTCTCTGGCGACGGTCTACAACTGCCTCGACGCCTTGGTGGATCACGGTCTCGTGAACCAGGTCAACTTTGACCGTGAGCCCTCTCGCTTCTGCGTCAATCTCACGCCCCACGTGCATTTTCACGACAAGAAGACGGGAGTCATTCACGACATCATGCTCAAGGGCGGCTGCGAGATCACGGATGTCCTCGAATTACCCCGGGGAGCGGAGGTCACCGATCTTGAATTCAATTTGCGCGGAAACCTACCGAAAGGTTCTTGACCCGATCACCCCTACCCTCCACTGCCCCCACCACCCATGAGCCTCGTAGTCAAGGACCTGCACGCCGCGATTGACGGCACCGAAATACTGAAGGGATTGAGCCTCGAAGTGCCGAAAGGCGAGGTGCATGCCATCATGGGGCCCAATGGTTCTGGGAAGTCCACCCTCTCCAAGGTGCTTGCCGGTCATGATGACTACGAAGTCACGGGCGGATCGGTCACGATGGATGGAGCGGACTTGCTGGAGTTGGAGATCGACGAACGGAGCCGCGCGGGTTTGTTTCTCGCCTTTCAATATCCTGCGGAGGTTCCCGGCGTCACGATGGCCAACTTCATTCGGGCCGCCCGCCAGGCCCGCATGCCGGAGGGCGAGGAGCTCGAGGCCGTTTCCTATTACAAGGATCTTTACGCCAAGATGGATCAGCTCGGGATCGATCGCAAGTTCACGGCCCGCGCGGTGAATGAAGGATTCTCGGGCGGCGAGAAGAAGCGCAATGAGGTTCTTCAGATGATGATGCTGGATCCCGTTTACGGCATCATGGACGAGACCGACTCCGGCCTCGACATCGATGCGCTCAAGGTGGTTGCAGACGGTGTCAACTCGATGCGCTCGCCGGAGCGGGGGTTTCTCGTCATCACGCACTATCAACGCTTGTTGGATTACATCGAGCCCGATCACGTGCATGTGCTGGCCGACGGTCAGATCGTGCGCAGCGGCGGGAAGGATTTGGCACTTGAATTGGAAGCACGTGGCTACGATTTCCTGAAGGAGGAAGTCGTTGTGGCAGGATGAACAACGATTGAGATATGAGCTCAGAAGCAGTATTGGATACCGGGACCCAGGAAGCGATCGACATCGATCGGAGCAAGGGGGATTTTTCCTATCCTGAGTCCCACAAGTTTGATGCGGGAGTGGGTCTCAGTCCCGCGACGGTCGATTACATCTGTGATGTGAAGAATGATCCTGACTGGGTGCGCGAGTTCCGCCACAAGGCACTCAAGACCTTCGAGTCGAAGCCCATGCCCACGCACTGGGCGACCAAGGATCTCGAGAACATCGATTTCGACGTCATTCGCTACTATCTCTCGGATGGCACGAAGCCGACCCGCAGTTGGGACGAGGTGCCGGACGACATCAAGGAGACCTTTGAGCGACTGGGCATTCCGCAGCAAGAGCGGGCCTTCCTGGCCGGGGTGGAAGCGCAATATGATTCCGAAGCCGCCTACTCCAACGTGAAGGAGGAACTCGAGAAGGACGGCGTAATTTTCGTCAATTCGACGGAAGGACTCAAGGAGCACGAAGAGATTTTCCGACCGTGGTTTGGCAAAGTCATTCCTACCGGAGACAACAAGTTTTCGGCGCTCAACAGCGCGGTCTTTTCAGGGGGATCGTTCATCTACGTGCCGAAGGGCTTGAAAGTGCGCCACCCGCTCCAGGCCTACTTCCGGATCAATTCGGAGAACTTCGGTCAGTTTGAGCGCACCCTCATCATTTGCGACGAAGGATCGGAATTGACCTATATGGAGGGCTGCACTGCTCCCAAGTTTGAGACCACGACCCTGCACTCCGCGGTGGTGGAGTTGGTGGCCATGAAGGACGCCAAGTTGCAGTACATCACGGTCCAGAACTGGAGTTCGAACGTCTTCAACCTCGTCACCAAGCGAGGCATCGCTCACGAGAACGCCGAAGTGCGTTGGATCGATTGCAATATTGGGAGTCGTCTCACGATGAAGTATCCCGGAGTGGTGATGAAGGGCCGTAAGGCACGGGGAGAGGTCATCTCGATCGCCCTCGCCAACAGTGGGCAGCATCAGGACACCGGAGCAAAAATGATTCACGCTGCGGACGAGACGACCTCAAATGTCGTTTCGAAATCAATTTCAGTAGGTGAAGGGCGTTCGACCTACCGCGGCCAGGTTCACATTCCGAAGCACCTCAAGGGATGCCGGAACAATACGGAGTGTGATGCCCTGCTCATCAACTCAAGCAGCCGCACCGACACCTACCCCGCCATCACGGTCCGTGGGAACCAGCATGCCACGCAGCACGAGGCGAGTGTTTCGCAAGTGTCCGCCGAGATGCTCTTCTACATGCAGCAGCGCGGCTTGAGTGAAGGGGCCGCCATGAGCCTGGCGGTGAACGGCTTTGTGAACGACTTGGTCCGGGAGTTTCCGATGGAATACTCGGTGGAATTGAAGCGCCTCATCGAGTTGGAGATGGAAGGCAGTGTCGGTTAATTGCGAGCGGCCTCTTATTCATCGAAATTCAATGGAAGCGACTTTGGAGCGGGGAAACGTGTTGGAGCAGCCCCCGGAGAACCTGGAAGGGGTCCCGGCATGGTTCAATGCATCACGGCAGGCTGGGTGGAAGCGATTCCTGGAATTGGCGATGCCCACGCGGCGCGACGAAGAGTGGCGCTTTGCAAGACTGAAACAGCTCGACTTCGAGGGGGTGCATCTTCCCGATCCGGAACCGCCGGCAGGGCATCGTGGAGCAGCGGGGCTTGAAAAGCGGGCGGCCCGCTTTGGGTTCATCAATGACACCCTGAATGAGTCGGAGGTCAATCTTCCGGAGGGCGTGATCTGTCTTCCGCTCGACCAGGCCCTGGCGGAACACGGCGAGTTGGTGGCAGAGCACTTCATGAAGTCCGAGTCTACCCTCGGCTCCGCCAAGTTTACCGCCTTGCACCAGGCCCATCTCTCCACCGGGATGTTCATTTACGTGCCCGACAACGTGCAGGTCGCGGATCCCATTGAAGTCTTCCACTGGCTTTCAGGCGATCATATCATCACCTTTCCCCATACCCTGGTGGTGACCGGAAGGAATGCGCAGGTGAGCGTGGTGGATTACTTTCAGTCCGACTCCACTGCGCGCAATGCCTGGGCCATCGCGGTGAACGACCTGGTGGCCGGTCCGGGATCGCAGCTCAACTATCTTGTCCTGCAGGATCTTTGCGACCAAGCCCGCATGATCCAGGTCAACACCACCACCGTGGCGCGCGATGCGACCGCGAAGTCATTCATCTTGAATGTAGGAACGGCCTGGGCCCGCCAGGAATCCCTCAGTCGCATGGAGGGAGAGAATGCTCACTCTGACATGATCTCGGTGAGTATTGCCCGTGATGCCCAGGAGTATGATCAACGAACTTTTCAACATCATGTCAGTCCGCGAAGCTATTCGGATTTGCTCTACAAGAATACCCTCTATGATGAGAGTCGGACGGTGTTCTCCGGTCTCATCCAGGTCGACGAAGGGGCGCATTTCACGGACGCGTACCAGACTTGTCGCAATCTCATGATGAGTGAAACGGCGGAAGCCAACTCGATGCCTGGGTTGGAGATCAATGCCGACCAGGTCAAGTGCTCGCACGGAAGCACCGCCGCCATGATCGACGACGAGGAGATCTTCTATCTCCGTGCCCGCGGAATCAAATCTCAGATCGCACGTCAGTTGGTGGCGCAGGGATTCAGCGTGGAAGCGATCACGCGATTGCGCAACGAGGCACTGGAGGAAATCGTGCTGAGTTTTTCAGCGCGAGAGTTCAGCAGGATCTCGGAGCGCGTGGTGACCTAGCCCGGAGCGCGGTTGGCGTCGTCTCTTCTGGTTGCTGAATACTGTTTACTTGCCAGATCGGGCCTCCTATTTATCGGCTCATGAATCGCCACCTATTCGCCGTGGCCGCCTCGGCCCTCACGCTTTCGTCCACCGCTTTTGCCCACAAGGTTCTCCTGCAGGGGAATGGCAAGCTCGCGGTCATTGAGAACGGTAAAGTGGAGTGGGAGATGAAGTGGGGAGGAATCCATGACATTCATGCGCTGCCCAATGGCAACTTCATGACGGCGCGCAATATGCGTGAAATTGTGGAGATCGATCCCAAAACGAAGAAGATCGTGTGGAGCTACAACTGCGCGACCATGAATGGTAATGAGGGTAAGCGCATCGAAGTGCATGCCTTTCAGCCGCTGGAGAATGGCAAGGTCTTCATCGCGGAGAGCGGGGCGGGGAGATTCATCGAGATCAGTCGGGAGGGAAGGATTCTCAAGGAGTTCAAGATGAAGCTCGATCGGCCTCATCCGCACAAGGACACCCGGCTCGCCCGCAAGCTGAAGAATGGCCACGTCCTCGCCAGTCACGAAGGGGATGGGGTCGTGCGGGAGTACGATGGCGCAGGGAAGGTGGTCTGGGAGTATCCCGTTCCGCTCTTCGGCAAGAAGCCCAAAGGTGGTCACGGACCGACCAGCTGGGGAAACTCAACCTTCTCCTGCGTCCGGCTGGAGAATGGCAATACGCTCATCGCAACAGGAAACGGGCACTCGGTGATCGAAGTGACTCCCGAAAAGACCGTGGTCTGGCAAGTCACGCAGAATGAGCTTCCCAAGATCCGTCTGGCTTGGGTGACCACCCTGGAGGTCCTTCCAAATGGCAACTACCTGATGGGCAACTGCCATGCCGGCCCGGGCAACCCGCTCCTGATTGAGATCGAACCCAAGACCAAGAAGGTGGTCTGGCAATTGGACGAGTTTGAGAAGTTCGGCAATTCGGTTCCGAACTCCGTGTTACTCGACCTGGTTGGGAAAACCAGGCGGTAGGGACGAACCACCGCGAGGTGCAAAAAGAGGCAAGAGAGTTTTTGTGCAGGAGCCTGTTCTTGAATTGGAGAACGTCACCGTCTGGCGGGGGAACAATCGTGTTTTTGATGGACTGTCCCTCCGGGTCGAAGCCGGGGAGCGTCTTGCAATCCTGGGGCCGAATGGCTCCGGGAAGAGTACGCTGTTGGCCTTGATCTCGGGAGATCTTCATCCGGTGGCGGAACAAGGAAGGACGCTCCTCTTCGGGGAGGAACACTGGTCGCTCTACGATCTACGGGATCGGATCGGACTCGTCACACCGGAGCAGCGCAGTCTCTTCGAGGACGAGGAACTTGCCAGCGACGTTGTCCTGACCGGACTCCACGGGACCTACGGACGGGCCCGGGGGCAGACCTTCTCCGCGCAGGAGAAGAAACGCGCGTGGAAGGCCATGAAAGCGGCGGGAGTTCATGAGCTCATGTGGCGCGATTACGGTGAGCTCTCTTCGGGGGAACGCCGGCGCTTTCTCCTGGCGCGGGCCTTGGTGCACGAGCCCGAAATGTTGATTCTGGATGAGCCCACCACTTCGCTCGATCTTCCCGGGTCCTGGAACCTGATTGAGGCGGTGCGCGGGCTTCTGCGTTCCGGCACGGGAGTGATGCTGGTGACTCACGATGTGCGTGAGATCCCCCCGGAGATCGATCGGGTGTTGTTGTTGAAGGAGGGAAAGGTCCTCGCAGACGGGAAGAAGCGCAAAGTGCTCACCAGCGAGCAGCTTGGTGATTGCTACGGGGTGGGGGTGCGCGTGCGCTGGAGTGATGGCTTTTGCACTGTGCAGCCGAGCTAGGCTCCAATGGTCACCCTCGTGCGTGGGGAGGGGAAAGTGATCCTCAAACCTGGCCGCCGGAGGCGAGGCAAAGAACGTCGCGGTTGGGGAGATCGTCCAACCACTCTCCGGGGGAGGAGCGTGTCCGGAGTGAGAATGATGCGGGGCCGGCCTGTTCAGGCTTCTGCGAATTCCTCGGCGGTTGCCGGAATGGACCAGCGGCAGCCTTCCCGGGCCTGGCGGTTCCAGACTTGGCGATTGGGTGCGGCAACCTCGTCCATGGGGAGGAGGCTTATCCCAGTCCGGAGTTCTTCCAATAGGAATACTCGCTTCGATTGAAGTCGATGTACTCGGGCGAGAGATCAGTGGTGTAAATCGTGTAGTCCGCCTTTCCCTGGTGCAGGTTGACCGTGATGGTGAAGCTGTCGCGGGCGG
>Ga0302119_10000580_pt1 | contig 16590 bp, 9 predicted proteins | sample AG5_Tmax_MG_FD_203114 | JGI IMG/M metagenome (GOLD analysis project Ga0302119, IMG submission 203114) | Marine microbial communities from Western Arctic Ocean, Canada - AG5_Tmax | ecosystem: Environmental > Aquatic > Marine > Oceanic | place: Canada: Western Arctic Ocean | collected 2017-10-01 | reverse complement strand
GTATCCTCCTGTTATTGAAAGGGATTTATTGAAGAAACTCTCTGAAGATGGTTGTTCATGTTCTGATTTGTCTAATATGATGAATGACGGTGATATTGATGGTTATTTATTGAAGCCGATGAATTGTCCACATCATACTCAGATTTATGCTTCACAATTGCGCTCTTATCGTGATTTGCCACTACGCTTGGCTGAGTTCGGCACCGTATATCGCTGGGAGCAATCGGGTGAGATTTCCGGTATGACAAGGGTTCGTGGCTTTACTCAAGATGATGCTCACTTATTCGTGACTGAAGAGCAAATTGCCAAGGAAGTATTGGGCTGTATCGAATTGGTTCAGATTATATTTGGTGTTCTTGGAATGGGCGATTATCGAGTTCGCGTAGGTTTGCGTGATCCTGCTTCTGACAAGTACGTTGGAACCTCAGAAGGCTGGGATAAAGCAGAAGCAGCCTGTATTGCCGCAGCATCATCTTTAGGAGTTCCATTCACTGAAGAAGAGGGAGAAGCCGCATTTTATGGTCCAAAGGTTGACTTCGTAGTGAAGGATGTCATCGGTCGTGAATGGCAGTTGGGAACCGTGCAGGTTGACTATAATTTACCAGAGCGTTTTGACTTGACATACCAAGGTGCTGATGGGGAAAGTCACCGGCCGGTGATGATTCATCGGGCTCCGTTTGGCTCGATGGAGCGCTTCGTTGGAGTTTTGATTGAACACTTTGCTGGAAAGTTCCCAACTTGGTTATCGCCAACTCAGGTGCACATCATTACTATTTCAGAGCGGCAAAAAGAATATGCCGCTAAAGTTCATGCTGCTTTGAAAGATGCAGATATTCGTGTTGAGAGCGACACCTCTGACAACACCATTGGAAAGAAGATTCGCACCCACCGTAAAATGCAGCCTGCCTACATGCTTATTCTTGGTGAAGAAGAGGCTGCGTCTGATTGTGTTTCGATAAGAGCGCGTGATGGTGCACAAGTCAATAATGTACCATTAGGCCAATTCATCGCTGACATCTGCGAAGAAATTACATCTAAAACAGCAACTCCATTCATCGTTAATGATGAATGAACTTAAGGGAATAGCGTGAAGTTCAAAGGTAGTTCTTCACGAAAAGGAGATGAACCCCAAAGGGGCTACGCCCCTTCATGGAGGCAATGGGCATCATCGGGGACTACCCGGCTGTTGCATTATTGTCACCAATTTTGGCCTCGATTATTTCATGGTTATTGATGAGATTTTGGGTTACAAAATCACTTGTAGACTTACAAGTAGCGTTTAAGGTAGATGAGTTTGAATACGAGGTTCACACTGTAACTCGTACTCGAAAAGATGCTGCTGAACTATTATCGCACCCACGTTCCCGCATCGGAGTTAGAATGTACATTCTATCTCTAGTCGGTATTTGTATCATTATTCTAGAGTTATTACTCGCTTGGTTCGGCTTGTATGATGGCTATTACTCCTATAATCTCGGTCTTGCATTGTTGTTAATTTTGGTACCTGCATTAGCATCTACTGCCTTTGCATTATTCGCTCAAATTTCACCCTCAAAGTCTTCTCAAAGGGCAACCATGCAAGAAGAGGGCGTCATACGAAGCGGTATGATCGTCATCATTGGAATTTTATGGGTCCTAATGATTGCCCTCCTCCATTTGGTACTTAGCAAAATGGTTGGGATGTCTAATACTAATTTGACTTCGACAGTTATATTTGTTGCTATGTTGCCAGCAATTATTGCTTATGGTCGAGTACTTGGCTCAAGTTGGTTGCCTTTGTTGCGTTCAAGTTGGTTGATGTCTAAAGGTAAACCAAGTCAATTGCACCCTTCAACACCTTCCCCAAGTAAGCAAACCGTTGCTTTTTTGGTGGCAATTGCTGCATTTTCAATGCCAATAACTGCGATTAATACATTAGTTACCTTAGCCATCATTACTTTCCGCCCTGGATTATTAACCCATTCTCAACAAGTACTTGGCCTTCCTGAATATACCGAACAAGCTGTCGTTATGGAGGAAGGTGGAATAATAGGTTTCATCGCTATCGAGTTATTTTCTTACATTCCAGTGGATGAAATCAGGGTACCAATGGTGACTGCTGTACTTCTGTTCTTATTGCTAAATGTAGCAGTCATTGGAATCGCTTTCGTTTTCGATGTTGCAAAGATTTTGTTCTTGGGAATTTCTGACATCTGTGGAAAGGGCGGAATTAAGGTAGCAGAGAGTCGAATGCTGCGTGCTGAAAAGCGGCAGCAGGCCAAGGTTCTGAATTTCTGTTTCTCTGCCTTTGCCGGCCAATCTATCTTCCTGTTATTTCTCGCTCTAATCACCTTCTGGGATTCTACCTTTTTACCACAAGGTGCGGCCTGCGGACCTTGGGAGAATTCCGTTTGTCTAATCTTTGAAAAAGACGCCATGGAACAATTAACTTGGATGATGGCAGCAGGTGGGCAACTGGCTTTCTTGACTGTTTGGTTGATGAGTAGAGATATGAAAGAGATCCTCGACAAAACCCATTTCGATGCCTCAGTCGGTAGTGAAAGAAAGGAAATGGCCGCTTGGGAAGATGTCATTTTCCTGCAGCAGACACCGTTGAACAAATTGATTGCTGAAGACAATTGGGAAATGATAATCAATCGATGGGAACATCAAGCCCAAGGCCCGAGTGGCTTAACTTCGGTGCGCAGAGCAAAAGATGAAATGTTACTTATGGCAACAATTGGCAATTGGGATAGGGCTGAACAGTTGGCCCTTTCAGTGCTGGCGCTGAAGGGTGGTGAGTCGAAGGAAGCAAGATTGATTCTTGCCGCTGCATCTATCATTCAAAGAGACTTCCATGAAGCAAATCCTCGACTAGCAAGAATGCGGGGGGAGTCGCAACAAGCAATGCATCTAGAATGGATTGGCGAAATTATAGACCCTGAACTTATCGAATTCCCGGAATCAATGATTCCAATGTGCTCTGTTGACCCACTTGCTAAGTTAAATAAAGATTTACTGCAACGCTGGTTAAAATGGATACCTTGGTCAAATATCAAACACCGTAATGATGCCATTGGGCGAAAATTCCTGCTTGGAGATATAGCCAGAATGCGGATTTGCGGTCAATCAATAGAGGCCCTAGATCGACTTGAATATTGGATTCATAGAAATAATGTGGAGAAATGGTTGATGGGAGATATAGCAAGAGCGTTATTGATGATCGATAATGGAATGGCTTTGAGTGCCCGACAAGTTCGCCGTAGTTTAGCAGAAAAGAATCCAAGGCATCCTGCAGTAAGGGCTCTTCAAAGTTTGATGTTGGGATTGGGGTTAGAAAGCCAACCGATGGATGCAGCAGATAGCTCAAAATTCGATTGGTTATTAGATAATGGCACCTCCAATCCTGAAGAGAGGCGAAAGGAGTGGCTATCATTTTACAACGTCATTCCATTTGAAGGTGAATATGACGCTATATCGGGCAAGCATATGATGGCTGGAAATTGCTGGTTGATGCATAATGCTGCTAAGAAGGTAGGGATTCATCCTAGTGCTGTGAAGGCCAAGGTATGGGGCAAGGCTGCAGGTTGGCCAAGAGCACACGAACAACCGGTTGGAAATTTCTTAATATCATCAGGACTCATTGCAAATGTCGATGGGGTAGCAATTGACATGGGCTTACCTGCATCGATAAACCTCGAAGACCCGCGGGTAAAATTGGTCTTGGAATTAGATTGATTTCAAACTCAATCCATAGTAAGCATCATCCCTATCAAGAGGATGGCAGTCGACATGATGGCCTCAGATATCTCATTTGAGGAGCGAATGGAGGCTCGTAAAGCCGAGCAATTTGCTCGCTTGGATAAACTCAACAATATTGGCGTCATGATGATTCTTCTTGCAACTTTGTGGATGATGATTCCAAAATTAATGGCCTCGATGGCAGGGACAAGCGCCCTCTTGCCAGAACTCGGCCCTGCCCTCTTGATGTTAACTTGGGCCTTTTTCATTCAGGACTTAATGAAAGATGGAGCCTTAACAAACTCAAGGGTTGGAGGTGCGACTGCAGTCCTCTGGCTGCCGTTGATGGTTATCGGGACATGGACCATCAATGATTCACTCGGCCCAATGATTGGTGGAATTGGCTGTATGGGTATTTCCTACTTACTGTATCGAGAATCCCGTCAACGCCTGAAAGTAGGTTGGAAAACGATTCGCTATCGAGCCGTAATGGGTGGGCTTGGCTTAGTAATGTCTCTATCATTATTCGTTGTTGAGCCACCTGTAGGCTCCATCCTCTGGATTAATCTCGGCTTAGTCGGCCTCGGGCTCTATTTGGTAATATCAGACAGCGTTGGTGGCGATGATAAGCGCGAACTGCGCAAAGAATTCAAGAAAAGTTTGGACCAAGCCCAAACTCGCTTATTACAATTAAAATCGGAGGGTGTCGTAGTAGATCAGGCATCATCTCTAATCACAACCGCTGGAGAAGAAGGCCATATTGACCCCGACCTTGGCTTGAAACTAATCCACGAAGCATTGGATGATATCGAACGTACCTTAGCAATGTCAGAAGATGTTGAAGCCATCAAAGATGATGCCTATGCAGCGGTTGAGGAAGCAGAAAATATCGCACCTACTGCCGCAAGGCCACGCTCAGCTTTAGTACAAGGCGACCGCGAAGTAGAACTTGGCAGCCTACGAGAAGGTGAGATGCTCTATCGTCAAGCCAAGATAAGAGCAGGGGAAGTTATCGAATGGTGGGCCAAAGCCGAGAAGGCAATAATCAAGGCAAGAAACCTGATTTCAGGACTGGATGGCGAACAATCACTCCATCTCAAGGAGATTCTCAAGGAGTCACAAGAGAAATTGGATGCCGAGAAACCAAAATTAGCCTATGAATTTGCAATAACAATCCCTGAACAGGTAGAGGCCATTGGAGAAGCAGTGGAAAATGCAGAGGAAGCAGTCAAAGAAGCAGAGCGAATCTTGGAGGGGGTTGATGGACTTGATACTAGTCTATGGAATGAGCGAATGAGTGCAGCAACCACAGCCTTGTCAAAGGGTAGTCACGCCCTTGCACGGGGCTTATCAGATAGCGTTGTTAGAGACATTAGCAGCGAGAGAGAAGCCATGGAAGATGTTCGAAGGGCTCGTCGCCAAAAGAAAAAGTTGAGCGCAAAATGGGCAAACCGACCTGATGCTGATGAATGGAAAGCACGTTGGGATGAACTGAGTTCGGCAGCCGATGAAAAACAATGGAGCCATGCTGCAACATTGTTGAAGAGATTGATTGATGACCTCGACAGTGAAACTGAATCGGATGAAGAGGCTGAGGAATTACTTCAATTCGTAAAGGATGAATGGCGAATCCTGCGCAATCAACTGGAAGCATCAGGAATCAAGGTCGGTGATGAACAACGTCGAGACTGTGAGGCCAGTGTTGGAGATGCTGAATCTGCACATGGCTTGAGTGATTGGCAAGGGTGTTTGGAAGCATTAGGTAAGGCTGATGACCTGATGGAGCGCTTGCGAAGGCGCGTCTAAAATCAGGGATTTGCCCTACGCAACATGATAATGACTATTCCACCCAAAACAATTGCAAATATCCAGAAAGCAAATGTCTCGATAGTAGTCCACGGCTCATCTGCAGTGACTCCAGTTATTATGGCGTATGATTCCCATTCCCCAGCGGTATTTTCCCACTCCACTGTTAATTCTAAAACCTCATCGTCATCAGCATTCCAGATCAGAGTTATATCATCCTCTCCTGGGCCATATGGTGTAGCAGTTGGCATCATCCTCTCTATACAATCCGAGCCAATACACACTCTCATCCAACCACCTCTTGAGCCTTCGTTGACTACTTTGATGACTATTTCATAAGCACCTGGACGAATCCCATCATCTGGGTGTTGAACATCCAATACTTTCAGGGCGACGATATCAAGGGGGTGTATCTGGATATCCAAGTTGTATTTTGCAACATTTCCTGCTTCATCTGTTGCCTCGATGAGGATTCGATGATTGCCAACCGGCATTTCGGGTAAACTGGTGTTTATGGCGCTAGCAAAACTGACTCCAGCCCTTTCTGATATGATTTTTTCATCCAATGAAATAGTGTAAATCACATTTGCAGCAGCAGAGATATCATCGAAAGATTCTGAAATGTTCAGCCAAAGGTTCTCCCCTGTCATAGGTTGATTTGATGGTGTCATCAAACCAACATCTTCTATCCATAATCTAGGTTTAATGATGGGCCCTGTACCATCGAGGACCTCTACATTCCATGTTTTTTTGACAAGGTGCCCAACCCCATCCTTGACTTCAATAGTTAGTGAATGATGAGAGGTATTCCTTTGACCTTGTCTTTCTTCAACCGACATTCCCACTTGGTTAACTTCAGTACCTTGATGAAATACTATGCTGGCCAAAGCACCTGCTTCATTCCAACCTTTACTCTTGTTGCTGAACCAATGCACAGAAGTTGAACTAGTGTTGTCAATTGCTGCAGTTTGAAGGTAGATTCGTTCTCCTGCAACAACTGCAATTTCATCACACTGCATGATGTCAACAACTGCAATGTTGGCCCCATCGCAACTGACATTAGATGTTGAATTTTGAACCCAAGGTAGGTCTCCATCAAGGATAATATTTCCTTCCGCACTTACTTCAATTTCGTAAAAATCACTACAAGTATGGCTGAAATTCACTTGTTGCCCAGATTGCCAACCGCTAATTTCAGAAGCATTTAGAATGAAATTAGACTGACTAAATTGATGAGGAATATTGTCTCCTGCAATAAATTCCCAAATGCAATCAAGGCTGCCTAAACCATGATCGCTTGAACTTGAAGTGACATTGATTGGTAGGTCCCACGCTTGGTATCCAGCCAATTGAGTACTGACTTGTGGGGCTGTGTTCTCACCAATGCTAATGATGAATCCTCCGGATAATCCACTCAAATCTCTGCTAATAGTAAAATTATTCGGGCTTCCAGAAACCCATGATTCATCTGAAGATGAGCGATACTCCCAAGTGGAAGGCAGGCGAACTTGGATTGGCGTGGATTGGCGTGCATCGTCATTGAGTATCAAAGTCAACAAGGCATGTGGAACGTAATTTCTTTGGGCTGCAAGGCTTCCATTCTCATACCAACCCCAACTACCGTCATTTTCGATAAATCCCTCGACACTAATCCCTTGAGGGGAGTTAAGGTCAACTCCATCCAGTGAACAGCAAAGGCCGTCGAGGCTTTCGAACCAAGAACTGCTGTTGAGCAAATCGGTGAATGCCGATTCATCACCTTGCAAATAAAGGTCGATTTGTGTTTCAAGTGGCAATCCCCAACTTGGTAGCAAAGTCGAACCCATGCCTGTACCAAACAAATGTTGAGCGCTCCAATCTATTTCAAAATCAGAACCTGGCAGTGGTGCTTCCATGAATTCCAATATTGCTTGGCCTTTACTTGTAGATGGTGTTGTATTGTTGAGCCAATTTCCAAGACTTTCGGTAATGATGCTTTGTTGGTTATTGAGAGTTACAGACCATTCTTCTCCCGCATCAAGCAATGGTAAAGAAGAATTTAGCCAACCATCATTTGCTTGTGCATAGATGATATATCCGCTGTTTTTGTGGATAATCCGAACTAAATCAGTTATCGAAGTTTCGAATGAAATGTTGTTGAAGCCAACATCAGCAACTGATGAGTTCATCTCTGAAGTCAAGAGTTGACCATAGTCATTGGAAATGAGGAGCCAGCCTGATTCATTGAGTAGAGTCTCTACAGAATCAGTATCTGAATCGATAGAGCCATTTTGATTCCACCAAGACAGAGAATTAGCACCACTAATATTGACTAATGTTCCATTCCATGAATGTTCCAAAAGAACCTCGGTAGAATTGGCGATGTCTGGCTGAATTGCTGAAGTGTGGTTGAAACTGCCATCCTCACAATCTACTTCCAGTCGAACTGTTCCAGCATCAATGTCTGTGAATTGATTTTCTTCTGCAATAATCCAGTTTGAAGTGGGGCTCCACGCCGATGATATTTTTGCCATGCATTGGCCCTGTGTTGGGTCGATTGATAATCCCCATGTTCCAATTGAAGATTCAGAATCCGCAATTGTCCTACTTGGCTGGAGAATTACCTGTGGGAGGATGCTTGTTGAAAACAACAAAGTGAGTATAATTATGATGGCATTGCGCATCAAATCACTCCAAGTTGCTTGAATCGAAAATGATCCTTGTTGAATTTCTTTCTACCTTTAGTGGAAGCATCTGATTATCCGGTAATGCTTGGGCAATTCTTTGCCTAACGTCCAATGAGCCATGGAATAGAATGAATCCTCCACCACCTGCTCCGAGTAATTTCCCTCCTGTGGCCCCACAATCGAGGATTGTTTGATACAAAGAATCAATTTCAGGAATACTAACAGAACTCGATAACTGCTTTTTCAACAGCCAACCCTCGTGGAGTAGTTTTCCTAATCCTTCTAAATCTCCATTTTGCAATAATGTCTTTGCAGTCTTTGCTTGGGCGCACATTAATTGAAGTTGGGATATCTTTTCTGAAGTATTCTCGCTCTGTTCTTTCAATACTGAATCCGCTGAGCGCGTTAATCCAGTGTAAAGTAAGGTGAATTCATCTTCCATTTTACTAATCGTGTCTTTGCTTATTTCCAAGACTTCAACTTCAACAGAATCATCAGGCAAGAATTTGATATGGTTAATTCCGCCCATCGCACAACCATACTGATCTTGACGGCCTATTGGCTGACCCAATACATCGATTTCTATTTTGCAGGCTTGTTCGGCCAATTCCTCCGGTGAAACATGATTGCCAGCAAATGAATGTAAAGCATTGAGTAATCCAACGGTAACTGCACTCGAAGAACCTAATCCGGTTCCGCGTGAAGGGATATCTGCAATGGTTGTTATCTCAACCCCTGATATGACTCCAGTAATGCGCATTGCTTCCCTCACTAATTCATGCTGTAAATCTTCGAAATCATCTACTATTTCGGTCTTAGAATATGAAAGACGAATGTCATCCCCGAACCTCTTATTGACAGTAACATGGATATGTGCAGCTAGAGAAAGCGAAGTTACACAACCACCCTCTGCCGATTGGCGGTAAAAGGCGGGTAAATCGCTGCCTCCGCCACAAAATGAGACCCGCAAAGGGGTTCGGGAGATCATCATCAAGGACGCCGAGATGGCTCATATTCATCAAAGCATGCGAAGCAGCGCATCAGTAATGTTCAAGGAAGTGCTTCGCTGAACAATGTCGAAGAGGGGTTGAGTTGACGAGTCTAATCACCATGGACGACCTAAGCAATGACGAGATTAACGAGGTTTTGGAAACTGCTGAAAAGTTACTTCCTGTAGCCCGTGGAGAGAAATATCTACCACTCCTCCAAGGCAAAATTTTGGGGAATCTTTTCTTTGAACCTAGCACCCGAACAAGGATGTCATTTGAGACCGCAATGAAACGACTGGGAGGCGATGTTGTGAATTTGGGCTCGGTCGCATCTTCATCCGTAATCAAAGGAGAAACCTTGTATGATACAATCAGAATGGTCGATGGTTATACCGACATTATCGCTCTACGCCATCCACGCCAAGGAGCAGCACAATATGCAGCAGATTCTGCAGAAGTTCCAATCGCCAACGGTGGCGACGGCGCTGGTCACCACCCAACACAAACTATGTTGGACTTATTTACTATCAAACAAGCCCATGGAGGGCTTGAACGGTTGAATATTGTACTTGCTGGAGATTTACGCTATGGAAGAACGGTTCACAGTCTTGCTCATGCATTACATCGCTTCAATTGCGACCTTGTATTCGTTAGCCCAAAGGGCCTAAGAATGCCTGCTGATATCGTTTCAGACCTTGAGGCTCTAGGTGCAAAGATAACTGAAACTGATGATCTATTTGGGAGTATCAACAATGCCGACGTCCTGTACATGACAAGGATTCAGAAAGAGAGGTTTCCCGATGAAGAAGAATATCGAAAGGTCAGCGGCTCGTTCAAATTACAAGCATCAGATCTTAATGAAGCCAAAGAGAATATGATTGTAATGCACCCACTGCCAAGGGTGGATGAAATCACTCCCGATGTTGACAAGACCCGCCACGCTAGATACTTCGAGCAAGCATTCAATGGTGTAGTTACCAGAATGGCATTACTGTGCAAATTGCTTGATGTTGAAATCCCAGAAGGTGAATTGTAATGTCCGCTCCAGAAACTGCAATGAGAAGAGTTACTGCCATCAATAATGGTACTGTTCTTGACCATATCCCCGCTGGAAAAGCCCTTTTAGTACTGAAAATGCTGGGATTGGACGGTGAGATGGCGACCCCCGTCTCACTGGTGATGAATGTCCCATCTGGAAAAATGGGTGGTAAAGATATTGTCAAAGTTGAAGATAGGGAATTGACTCAATCAGAACTTGACAGATTGGCTTTGATTGCCCCACATGCCAGTGTTGCCATCATTCGTGCTTACAATGTGGCAGAAAAGAGGGTCGTAAATCTTGGCGAAGAAGTGGTGAATGTCATCAGTTGTTGCTTCAATAATTGCGCATCCCTAGGAGCCCGTGAACCTCTTGATCACCGTTTGAAAGTTGCAACTCATGAACCGCTAAGTCTTCGGTGTCATTATTGTGGACGCACTCAAGATATGGAAACCTTAGTAGATAATTTACTCTGATACTTCTTTTAGCATTTGAATAAACTCACAAGCTTTGCAAATATCCCCGCTCGTTGGAGCACTGCAAAGCGGACAAGGCGTGGGAGTTACAGGTCGAACATTCTCCGTGGTTTTACTTTCTAATTCTTTGATAGCGTCTACCATATGGACCAATCCATGTCTTGAACCTGGAACATCTTCTTCCAACCTCGCAACCATATCTCGGTTCCTCTGTCTTAATGCACCTGGGGAATATGGGCATTCATCATGGAAAAAGGGTAAGTCAAGAGCCATTGCAGCGGCGTGAATTTCCTGTTCGGGAATCCATCGCATTGGTACGATTCTAGGTGCCAAGCCATCAATGGGATTGGAAGTATGTGGAGCAAGGCGGAGGGTTCTTTCCAAGTCGCCTTTTTGCATATTCATTAGCACAGTTTGGGCCATATCATCGAGGTTATGACCCAAGGCCATCACATCTGCACCAATTTTTTCAGCCAAATAGTTCAATCCTTGACGGCGGAAAACTCCACAAAATGAACAAGGAGCCATACCCTTGACATGAGAATGCTTCTTTCCAATTAATGGCATCTTTTGCACCACTTCGTCCATCCTTTCAAATCCTAATTCTGGATAAGAAATTGAAACAAACTCCACATTATTCTTTTCTGCTAGTTCGATAGCACATTCCATCGATGGCGAGCGATAGCCATCTATTCCTTCATCGACACAGCCGGCGATGAGAACAACATCTCGACGTTGACCAAGAATCTTTACCAATCTATCTAGCAGAATTGCTGAGTCTTTTCCGCCACTGATTGCAACCAGAATTGTTGTGGTCTTACCACTTTTTGGTAAATCCAATTGACGACGCAATTCTTTGGCGAATCTCTTGTGAACACTATCGATAAGATGTTTATTACAAAATGAACGCCCTGAATACCGCTGATGTAAGACCGAAGGACGTTCGCACCTGCTGCAGGATGGAACCTGAAGAGGGGCGGACATGGTCTGCTCAAGCGCCACTTAGCCTTGAGGATGGCGGAGGGGTTGTCAGTCTATTTTGCTATTAAAAATGCTAATAGGGATTATCAAAATTTCAATTGATTAAATCAAAATAATTAGTGGTCGTTGATTTGGCTTAATTGAACTATCCAAAAAAGCACTGTTTCTTACTCTCCAATTGTATTCAAAGTTGGATTTAATCAATACCTCAGTTGGAAAGTTGAGAATGGTCTGCAAATAGTCCTTACAGGACTAGGACAACAACAACCTCAAGAAGCCGATTGCAACCTGTCCCCCTTCAAGGGTGCACATGCTACGACGGTTATTGGCCTCATTGAATCGAATCCCCGGGGTCCGGGGAGCGTCGGTTGTGGATGAACATGGGCGAATGCGGGCAAGTCTAGTTGAAGACCAAGATGAGAACGTTTTCTCCTCTGAAATTCCTTTGGCTCTAAGACAAGCCAATGAATTAAGCAAGGATGCTGGAATTGGTTCAATCGATCAAGTCTGGGCTACTGGCTCTGATGGAAGAGTTGGTATCGCAAGCATGGCAGCTGGTGCATCCTTAGTTATCGTCTGCAATAGAGAAAGTGCATTGGGCAGGCTACGGCATGAAGTTGGGCGCAGCCGTCCTACAATGAAAGAATTGATTTGAGGTGAATTAATGTTTGAATTACCAAGTGGAAAAAGCCCGAAAGGGGATTTCGAGGCTGCCCTAGACATGGCTGATATGCCATTCGAATATGGAGTAGTAACTTGGTCAGCAGCAAGGTCCAAGAAGGCAATCGGGCATCAACTGATTAGTGGTTCAAAGGTTGTTGGATGGCTTTGTTCTTCAGAAAATAAGGATGAAGTTGTTGTCGGTTCAGCAGCGGCCTCTTTGCTTCGTAGAATATCCCATGACCGCCGCTTGAGGTCTGCAGCATTAGAATGGACGAGAGAGCAATTCGCGGCGGTGGCGAAGAGAATTCCTCAGGCGATTGTTGACCGGCGAGACCTTGCTGCCTTCGGAATAACCGGTAGAGAATGTGTAGACCTCAGTTCAAGAGACCTTTCGATGATAGTTCAGGAGTTAGCGCTCAGGCCCGAGGTAATTGGCGCCTTTGCATTTGAAGATGGAGTTATTATCGCAGATGCTGGTGAATTACCTGCCGAAGCCGAACAAATGGCAATCAAATCAACCGAGGGCCTTTCGGGAATATCTTCCATGCAGGATTCATTATCCCTAAGCGGGTTTGACAGGCTAGTATTATGGCTTGATGGTGGAGTCTTATTATTGGCCAATGCTGGTTCTGCAACCCTCGGCCTTTGGACTACCCCAAATGCAGACCATCAACACCTCATCGCCAATGCAGCAGCAATGGTTGACTTAGCACCTGAACCGATGGTCGCTCCGGAGATTCTTCCCGCGGGATTCTTGATGCGAGCCGGAAAATCCGGTGTTGATTCAATGATTACCATGTTGAGAACGGGCCTTGAGGAAAAGGTGGATGGATATCTGCTGATTGAAGGGCCTGGTGAAAAACATGAGGTAATTATTAGACAAGGAATGCCAGTCGCCATTCGAAGTAGAAGTGATGATTTACAAGCGGCAGTTTTTGCTGCAACTACTCCTGGGTTTGACGCCACCCTACGCAGAATCGAACGCAGTGAGATTGCTGGGGCGATGGCAGGCGGCTTGGGTGACTTTAGTCTCAATGGATTCATTTCTGCCCTTGCCACTTGCCGAACAAGAAGTGACAGCCGGCAACAAACTCTGAAGGAAAGAATGGCTAGGATGTGGGGCTTTGAAGCCGGTTTGGAATCATTGGACATAAGCCGTGTTGGATTCAAATTAATCGAACATAAAGCAGCAGGTGAGGCTAGTCTAAAACCAGTTGAAAGTGAAACGGCTGTTCTATTACCCGTATCAAGACACCAAGGAGAGCGGGCAGCCAAGTTAGAAACTGAACTCGATGAGAGTCGAATCCGAACTGCTCGCTTGAAAGAAAAATTGGAAGAGTCAGTACAATCAGCGGAATGGCTTCGAGATGAATTGAGACTTGCCAATGACCGTTGTGATGAATTACATGAGAGAATAGAAGGGCTCAATATTTCATTAGATGAATCATCAGCAGCCAAGCGAAGTGCAGATGAAAATTCAGAGGAAGTTTCAGACCGCGCTTCACGTTTGTCAAAGAGAGTTGCGGCATTGGAACACCAATTGGAACAAAGGGCATCTGAATTGGCATTAGCGCTTGGCGATTCTGGTAGTCGTTCACAATTGCGCAATGAAGTGGCCGAACTAAGCACCAAAGAAGCCCACTTGTCTGCTGAAGTCGAAGCAAATTCAGAGAAATTAACCCGCTTACGGGATGATATCGAGAATGACGAAAGACGAAGTCGAATGCTGACCGATCAAGTTTCAGCACTTTCAGACCGCCATCGAGTTTCAGCCACAGATACTGACGAAATTGAACGGAGGCTAAGCCGAGCCCGTGAAGAATTGTCCACTGTCGAATCAGAAACTCATGAAGTCCGTAAAATGTTGAAGGAGACTCTGAGCGAAAGAGATGAAGTTGGAGCGAAATCTAACCACCTTCAGGTAGAATTACGCGATTTGATGGGTGAGCGCCAAAGCCTACTTCGTGAACTGGGTGATTTAGCAGCAAACCGAGGCGAAAAAGAAGGTGAATTAACTCATCTCATCAAGCGTGCAAGAGAATTATCAGGAGCCCATGAAGACGCATTAGCAGATATCGCCGAAGCAGAAAAGATTCGAGCCCGTCTATCTGAAGAACCTCTGGCAAGGGCCTTGATGGGAGAGGAATCCGGAATCGAAGCCTTGGGTCCAGTTTTGGAAAGACTCGAACATGCACGTACTATGGGATATAGCGTAACTCTGCTCGATAGAGCCGTAGAACGCGGCCTACAATTGATTCAATTCACCGTTGAAGAGGTCTCTCGTACACCTCGCTACCTCTTGTCGAATGAAGTGATGGATATTCTCGAACGTCAATCTCCGCATACCGCTGGCACAGTCAGGGGATTGACAAATTGGTCGGTCAAGCAGAGGTTGGAAAACAGATTGGCTGAAACTGTACAGCACGTTGTCCTTGACCTTGAGCGAATGCTCGAAGACTATGAGCAATCAATCACTATGCTGCGCCGCCTACGCCAAGTTCTCGACCAGTTACAAGGTCTTGGAGCACCAATCGAAGAGGTAGAAAGCCTCCTGTTAAGTTGCAATCGCCCAGAATCATTACCTCTCATCGCTAGAAAGGCTCGACGCCTAATTCAAATGGCTCTTGATGAAATTTACCTTGAGGCAGATCAAAGAGATGCTGGGGCTGCAGTTAGATTAGAGACCACAACCCAAGTTCTTGAAGAATTAGTCTCTCAAATCGAAGCAACCGGATTGACCGGTGAAGATCCAAATGGACCACTATGGGATTTCCAAAGAAGTGGTATGCTACCTTGGGAAGCTGGAGGAGAAGCGCCACATGTTGAGGTTGCAGAAGATGCGATTGCCGAATTGACCCAACCCCTTGAAAGCACTGATATTATCAGTGAAAGCCAGCATCAACCAGTTTCAGAAAATGAAGAAGTGGAAGAGTTATGGACCGATTTACCACCTCCAGAAGATAATCCAGAAACTGAAACTGAATTAGTTCCAAAGGCCATGGTAGAGGCGAGTGAAATTATTGAAAGCACTGGAGAAGCGGATCAAAGAGCCTGGATTGAACAGGAATTAGCGCGCCTTGATGCACAATGGAAACATCGTGGTGAAATGGCTAACGAGCCAACCGTAAATCCACTTGTCGATGAAGACATGCTTTCTGACTTGGAGAGCGATTTGGCGGACCTTGAACTCTGAGGCGTTTACTTGAATAAAGAAGCAAAGGCCTTTCCGATGTGGAAAGAACGGTTTGGGATGCTGTTCATAATAGCCTCAGCAATATTGTTGAGCCGTTGGTTATTCCAACAAAACCAGTGGCCGGACTCATTAACATGGATATTGAGCATTTGTGTGCTACCCTTAGTTGTGTTAATCCTAGCAGAAGGGCTTGGTAGGTTTATACAAAAACACGCCTAGACTTTTTGACGACTGGTCAAGTGTTCTACAAGTCCTGACAAGCGTTGCCATGGGATAACAAAGCGTAATGCAGCCAATACACTAAGGAATAGTAAAGCAGAAATTACCAGCCCATATGTCAACTTCAATTCAATCGATTCTGACACCTGCATCGCCCATTGACTACCAGTTAAATCTGCAACTTGGTCAAGCAAGATAGTGTGGAATCCAAGGGCAACCATAGTAGATAGGCCGGTTATTCCTAAGAAGAAAACTGTGTGGTAAAGGTGGTGGTTGAGGAGGTTATCCATTTGAGCCACATATTCTGGGTCCTTCTTACAGGATTCAGGCAAGCGGAATGCATACTCCATGTAGCCTATTACTCCAAAGGCACTCTCTTGGAAGACGAGCATTAAAATTGCGATTAAGATTAAACTTCCTTGTTCTGGTGTAATCATTCCCCAAATTGTGGGCTCACCAACTTGAGCATCGAAGCGTGGGATGTAAGCGCCCGCACTTCCCAACACGTTGTAAATCAGTGGGAATGTCAAAATTGCATGGATTGCCAAGAAAAACAAGGTGAATCCCATTGCCCATGCTACACCCCTACGAGATAATCCCCAAATCCCCTTACATCCCATGATGACAGGAAGCAAATAGAATCCAAGTACCAAGACGGTTGCTAGCATTGAAATTGGCCAAATCAGAAAATTAAATTCAGATTGAGTAGGGATTCTCCATTCCCAAGCAAACAGCATCCCGAATAGCCAAGAGGCTAGTAAACGGCCAACTAAGAGAGCAATCAAGGCTACTATCACCCAGAATTTGATTCTCTGCTGTCTTTGAGGTGGTTGGAATG
>Ga0302119_10000579_pt1 | contig 16594 bp, 16 predicted proteins | sample AG5_Tmax_MG_FD_203114 | JGI IMG/M metagenome (GOLD analysis project Ga0302119, IMG submission 203114) | Marine microbial communities from Western Arctic Ocean, Canada - AG5_Tmax | ecosystem: Environmental > Aquatic > Marine > Oceanic | place: Canada: Western Arctic Ocean | collected 2017-10-01 | reverse complement strand
CAGAACAAGCAGGCCATTATGAGGTATCTGTGAAACCAGCCAGTAAATTATTAGGTAGTATGCTATCTATAATGCAAAGTTCTGGCTATATTGGAGAATTCGAAAAAATAGAAAACGGAAGAGGAGGGGGATACAGAATTGAACTCATAGGAGCAATAAATAGATGCGGAGTAATTAAACCCAGATATTCTGTTCAAAGATTAGATTTCGATAAGTGGGAATCACGCTATTTACCAGCACGTGACTTCGGACTTCTTATTTTAACTACTAATCAGGGAATTATGAATCACTATGATGCGAAGAAGGAGCGAGTAGGCGGACGTTTACTCGCATATATTTTTTAGGAGGAATAATTATGGTAACAGTAGATCACATCGCACATAAAATATCTCTTCCAGATGGAGTCAGTGTAACTATATCTGACTCACTCGTTACAATCTCTAAGGGAGGAAGTTCCCTGAGTAGGGACTTCAACCATCCTAAAATTGAAGTTATAAATTCTGATAATAAATTAACTGTTTTCTGTAATTTACCTCGTCGTGCAGAAAAAGCATTAGCTGGAACATGGGCTGCACATCTGAAAAATATGGTAAATGGTATCGAACAAGGCTTTGAATATCACCTAAAAGCAGTTTATAGTCACTTTCCAATGACTTTGAAGGTACAAGGAAATGTATTGACTGTGACAAATTTATTTGGTGAAAAAGTCCCCAGGGTTGCTAAATTACCGTGGTCCCCTGGAGAGGTAGAAGTCAAGGTATCAAATAAGACCGATGTTGTTGTAAAAGGAATAGATAAAGAAAAAGTGGGGCAAACAGCGGCTAATATTGAAAGATCATGTAAAATTAGGAATAGAGATAGAAGAGTTTTCCAGGACGGAATATATATCACTTCCAAGGGAGCATAAGGGGGAATAGAGATGGAATACGATAAAATGACTGTCGCACAGTTAAAGGATTTACTTCGTGAGAATGATTTACCGGTATCGGGTAAGAAAGCAGATTTGATTGCCCGTTTATCCGAAATTTCTGATAATAAAGAGATAGAACCGGTAAAAGAAGACGTAATTGAATCTGACGAATCTGACGAAGAACAGACTAATGATGAAGAAGATTATTTTGAAGAGGATGATGATTTCTATGAAGATTTCGATGGAGTTCATACTGCCAGGCAGAAGCCAATATTAAATGATGAAATTAAAACAATGCTAGGTGTGAGGTCCGCTCAGAAGAAAAAGCAACCAGCATTTCGTAGACAAGAATGGTTCAGATACAAGCGTCTATCTCACTCGGGCTGGAGAAAGCCAAAGGGTTACCAATCTAAACAACGTCTCAATATGAAATACCGATCACCTATGGCAAGAATTGGCTATGGTAAGATAGCAGCAGTACGTGGTTTACATTCTTCAGGATTTGAAGAAGTTTTAATACACAAATTAGGGGACCTCGAATCTCTCAATCCTGAGATTCAAGCAATCAAGATAGGTGCTTCTGTAGGTAATAGGAAGCGTTTAGCAATTCACGATCGTGCTGATGACTTGGGCATCAGAGTCCTTAATCGCCGCAGAATAAGCCGCAAGGGGGACTTACAATGATGATAACAAATCAGAAAAGAATGGCCGCACAAATACTTTCAAAGAAGGAAGGTCGCGAAGTTGGAATTCATAGAGTATGGGTCCACCCTGACTATCTGGACGAGGTCGCAAGTGCAGTACAGAAAGATGATATTAGACAACTAATAGCAGATGGAGTAATTAAGGCCAAACCAATAGTTGGTATCAGCCGCTCTAGGGCACGAAAAGTAGCAGCACAGAAGGCAAAGGGACGGCGTAAAGGCCCTGGCTCAAGGAAAGGTACTGCCAATGCCCGAACTCCAAAGAAAGGACGTTGGATGAGAATAATTAGATCACAAAGACGTGTTCTTAAGGAATTCAGAGAGAATGAAACATTAACCTCTTCAAAATATAGGTATTACTACCGTAAAGCAAAGGGCGGATCATACCGTTCAATTGCTGATATGAAAAGAAATATGGAATTAGATGGTATTCCACTTGGAGGTGAACAATAATGGCACAGGGTAAGAATCAGAGATTACGTTTCAAAAGACGCCGAAATGGCCAAACAGACTACAGGAGAAGGATGAAATTACTCCGTGGAAATCTACCAAGGGCAGTAGTACGCGTCTCCAATACTCAAGTCACGTGTCAATTAGTTGAATTCAATCATGAAGGTGACAAGATAGTCTCTTCAGTTACAGGTCAAATACTTGTTGATAATTATAAATGGCCAACAGACGTTTCTCGTAAATCAATTCCTGCAGCATACTTAGCTGGTTTTGCACTTGCAAAGAAAGCAACCTCTGCCGGCCACAAAGAAGCAATACTCGATATAGGCCTTGCTGCCTCATCTCCAGGTAGTAGAGTTTTTGCAGCCTTAAAAGGCATGATAGATGGAGGACTTGAGGTGCCACATGGCGACTCCATTCTTCCCGACGAAGATCGAGTTAATGGAGTTCACATTGATGCCGCCTTGGCTAAATCAGTTGCAACTACCAAGAAAGCGATAGAGGGGGCAAATAAATGAGCGAGGAGATTGAAGAAGTTACGGAAGAAGTAGTGGCATTAGCTCCAGGGCTAACTATGGCACTTTATCCTTCAGAATCCGAAGAACCAGTACAACGTCGAAGAGGACCAGATCCTTTGATGGGATTAAGAACATGGGTTCCTAGAACTCGTTTAGGTAGAATGGTTAGAGAAGGCCAGATTTTGACCTATGAAGAGGCCTTAGACACTGGATATCCAATTCGTGAGGTAGAGATAGTAGATGCCTTGTTACCAGATTTAACTGATGACGTCCTAGGCGTCAATATGATTCAAAGAATGACTGACTCCGGCCGACGTGTAAGGTTCAATGTACTATGCGCTGTTGGAAATAGTGATGGTTATGTAGGTTTGTCTGTATGTAAGGGCAAGGAAGTTTCCAGTACTATAAAGAAAGCAATAGATGGTGCCAAATTAAATCTAATTTCGGTTATGAGGGGAAATGGTTCATGGGAATCTTTAGAGGGCCCAGGCAATAGTGTACCATTCAAAGTAACAGGTAGATCAGGCTCGACTAGAATAACTCTTTTACCTGCTCCTTCTGGAAAGGGATTAGTAATAGGAGATTACGGAAGGCGTGTTTTGACTTTAGCAGGAATTACTGACGTATGGTCACGTTCCAAGGGCCAAACACGTTCAACAATTAACTTTGCAAAGGCCACTTTCAATGCACTAATCGAACTAAATAAAACTAGAATAACTGACGCAGACAAAGATCGCCTATATATGAAATCAGGGAGGGAAATTTAATGGCCTTTTTAGTAATCAGGGCGCGCAGTGATCGCGGCGTAACAGTGAAAATACGCGATACTATGGGCATGCTAAATCTTACTCGCGTGAATCACGCTACCATTCTTCCCGATGAACCAGCTTATGTTGGAATGTTGCATAAGGCCAAAGATTACATTACTTGGGGGGAGGTCGATTCCGAATTAATCAGCAATCTTCTTACAGAAAGAGGTAGAATGGTCGGAGACAAACCAGTCACCGATACTTCCATCAAAGAGAATAGCGAGTATAATACAGTAGATGGCTTTGCAAAAGCGCTGGCTTCTGGTAAAGCCACTATGAAAGATGTTAATGATTTAAAGCCAGTATTACGCTTACATCCGCCACGTGGCCCCAAGGGCTGGGGTGGAATAAAGAGAAGTTATACTGTTGGCGGAGCATTAGGTTTCCGTGGTGAAGTTATTAGAGATTTAGTCTCTAGAATGATTTAAGGTGATGATAATATGGTATCAAGAACAAATAAATTCCGTGGAAGCAGATATCATGGCAGAGGTAAGAAAGCCGGCCGTGGTGCAGGAAAAAGAGGAGGAAGAGGCAATGCTGGAATAAACAAACATCGTTTAATGACTCGGCTAAAATATATGCCAGGGCATTGGGGGATGTATGGATTTAATCGCCACCCAAGTCTGATTAAGGTCAACATTTCCATTAACCTAGAAGAAGTACAAAATATTGCTGAAGGCGACTCCATTAATTTAGGTGAATTTGGCTATGATAAGTTACTCGGAAGAGGCAGAATGGAACGTCCGATTGAAATAACTGTTTCAAAGGCCAGCGCACTTGCGATATCTAAAGTTGAAGCCGCAGGCGGCTCTGTTTCTATTGAAGATGAATGATCAAGACTAATGATGAGGTGATAATATGGCAATTCGCAGACCAAACACAATTGGTTTCGTTATCCTATCTTCATTATATTGGGGTGCATTAATTTGGATAAATAAATTAGAATTGAATAATAATATCGATTCTTTTATATCCTTTTTCAAATCTGAATTAGGGTTTAATGAATTGATATCTGAAGTACATGCAACTATTCTTTTACTCATTTCCTTTGCTTATGTTGCTTTCATAATGTGGGCCGTGATGTTTGATACTCCTGAGGTAATTTCAGAAATTCCTTTTGTTGGAAAGTATATGAAAATATTAGTCTGGCTCGTCATAATCATTGCTTTCACAATTTGGGCGTGGCAAGATAGCAGTAAAGTGGGAATGTTATTCGTAGCTATAGCACTCTTGGGGTTAGCAGTCGGCTTATCCTTAGCATGCCTATTGTACACCGGGGAACAAGCCAGTAGGCTGTACGGACTCAAAAGATTTGTAGACGTTTATCCTAGTATAACTAAGCCCGAAGGCCATGTAAGATTTAATCAAAAATTATGGACAACTGTACTGGTTTTAATAATTTATTTCACTATGACAAATGTTATGATTTACGGACTTTCTGATACTACTTTAGATATATTTTCATCATTTAGATCGATCATGGCCGGAGCATCGGGTTCTATTATGCACTTGGGAATAGGGCCAATAGTTACTGGCTCCATCATCATGCAATTATTCTCTGGGGCAAAGATAATCCAATTAGATTTACAAGACTCTGCCGATAAACAATTATACCAAGGAGTTCAGAAAATATTAGTTCTAATTATGATACCAATTGAATCCATACCTCAAGTATATGGTTTCTTAGATCCTTCTGAGGCTGTAATTCTTAACTATGGAATTGGATGGGCCAATACTATAATTGTATCACAACTATTCCTTGGCTCATTACTGGTTTTCCTGCTCGATGAATTAGTGAGTAAATGGGGAATTGGTAGTGGTATATCACTTTTCATCGCTGCTGGGGTCGCCCAATCTACCTTCGTCGGTACTCTTTCACCACTTCCAACAATTGAAGGGCAAGCGCTCTCAATAGACAACCCTCCTTCTGGTACTTTGCCTATGATTTTCTATGTATTAAGGTCCGCCTCCAATTCAGAATTAGTAAGGGATAATGGTTTCGAACTCATTTTACTGGAACATGCCAATCCTATAGCTGCCCTAGCTTCTTCCGTAGTCGTATTCGTTGTTGTGGCTTATGCTGAATCTAGTAAGCTAGAGTTACCGCTGACTCACGGTAAGGTGAGGGGGCATAGAGGCCAATATCCTATTCGGTTAGTATATGCAAGCAACATCCCTGTGATATTAATGGCTGCATTATTGGCCAATCTAAATATGTTCACTTTATTATTCTGGAGTCACCCTACCTTGTCTACAGTCCCTATAATTGGTAAGAATGGTTGGGGAAGTAGAGCGGAGTGGTTCGGGGCATACAAACCAGGCGCTACAACACCTCATGATGGGTTCGCTTGGTATGCATCAATGGTCAATGGAGTAGGTGACTGGCTAATGCCACTTCTAAATCAAACAGGAGACGTTTATGGGCATAGCCTGACCCAGATTATGATTCACGTCTTCGTATATGTATTCTTCATGACTGCAGGTTCTACTGTATTCGCTAAGTTCTGGATTGAAACAACAAATATGGGTGCAAAAGATGTAGCTAAACAGATTGAAAGAACAGGAATGCAAATACCAGGTTTCCGTAAGAACCCAGTAGTTCTTGAGAAGATACTGGAGCGTTATATTCCTCCCGTGACTCTTTTCTCTGGTGCGTTCGTTGGCCTCCTTGCATCAGGTGCCGATCTTCTTGGTACTACTGGTAATGCTACGGGGACAGGTCTTTTACTCGCTGTGGGGATTATTCTCAGAACTTATGAACAAATACAGAAAGAACAGGCAATGGAAATGCACCCAGTTTTACGTGAGTTTTTCGGCGCTGATTAATCTATAAACGCTTTGTTACTAATAAATTAATTTCAATCTTAACTAGTCATATTCATAAACTAAAGGCAGGTCGTCGGGCCGCTACGATACACTGGCGTTGAAGATTGAGTACCTAGTACTATGATTTCTTCATTCAAGTTTAACGTAGCCGAGGAAGTGCGGCCACGAACTTAGTTCGTGGTTGAGGAGGTTAACCACAATTATGACTTGACCCCTGAATAGGGGGTGCAAGACAAAGCAGATTATTTTTTCATTCAATTCAAAATGATGGTGATTCTGCGCCAATAACCAATAAGTGACAATTTTTGTGACCATTAATAAACACAAACTTCCGAAGGGATCAGTGATTTTGCTCACGCGAAATCCGGTTGATCCTGCCGGAGGCTACCGCTATTGGAGTTCGATTAAGCCATGCGAGTCCAGAGCTTTCGGAGCTCGGCGTACCGCTCAGTAACACGTGGGTAACCTAACCTATGCAGGAGAATAACCTCGGGAAACTGAGAATAATACTCCATAGCCCACTACGCCTGGAACGGTGAGTGGGCAAAAGCTCAGGCGGCATAGGATGGGCCTGCGGCGTATCAGGTTGTAGGGGGTGTAAAGTACCCTCTAGCCCTCTACGCGTACGGGTGTTGGGAGACATAGCCCGGAGATGGATTCTGAGACACGAATCCAGACCCTACGGGGTGCAGCAGGCGCGAAAACTTGGCAATGCGAGCAATCGTGACCAGGGAACTCCAAGTGGCTGGGGTAAGACCCAGTCTTTTCAGAACTCTTCAAAGGTTTTAGAATAAGGGGTGGGTAAGGACGGTGCCAGCCGCCGCGGTAATACCGGCGCCTCAAGTGGTAGTCGCTTTTATTGGGCCTAAAACGTCCGTAGCCGGTTTGGTACATTCGTGGGTAAATCAACCCGCTCAACGGGTTGAATTCTGCGAGGACGGCCAGACTTGGGACCGGGAGAGGTGTGGGGTACTCTCAGGGTAGGGGTAAAATCCTGTCATCCTGAGAGGACCACCTGTTGCGAAGGCGCCACACTAGAACGGATCCGACGGTCAGGGACGAAGCCTAGGGGCACGAACCGGATTAGATACCCGGGTAGTCCTAGGTGTAAACGCTGTGGACTTGATGTTGGAGGGGCTCCGAGCTCTTTCAGTGTCGAAGCGAAGGTGATAAGTCCACTGCCTGGGAAGTACGGTCGCAAGGCTGAAACTTAAAGGAATTGGCGGGGGAGCACCGCAACCTGAGGATTGTGCGGTTTAATTGGATTCAACGCCGGAAAACTCACCATAGCCGACGGACAAATGAAGGTCAGTGTAATGAACTTACCGGATTGTTCGAGAGGTAGTGCATGGCCGCCGTCAGTTCGTACCGTAAGGCGTTCTGTTAAGTCAGATAACGAACGAGACCCTCATCTCTATTTGCCACCAGATCTCCGGATCTGACGGGACTATAGAGAGACCGCTAGCGCGAAGTTAGAGGAAGGGGAGGGCAACGGTAGGTCAGTATGCTCCGAATGCTATGGGCTACACGCGCAATACAAAGGACGGGACAATGGGCTGCTACTCCGAAAGGAATGACGCTATCCCGAAACCCGTTCGTAGTTCGGATTGAGGGCTGTAACTCGCCCTCATGAAGCTGGATTAGGTAGTAATCGCGTCTCAATAAGGCGCGGTGAATATGCCCCTGCTCCTTGCACACACCGCCCGTCAAACCATCTTAGTTGTGGGTGGGTGAGGCTACCTCTTAATGTGGTATTCGAGCCTGCCTTCGACAAGGAGGGTTAAGTCGTAACAAGGTATCTGTAGGGGAACCTGCAGATGGATCACCTCCTACGAAACTCGGAAAACCGGGAGGCGGGGCGTTTATTCGCCCCGTCTTCCAACCTATTCTTCATTAACCTCTATATTTCCGTCAGGGCTTACTGATAGTAATCATCCTTTAAATCTCCCTTTTCGACTTTTTAAGGAGAACATATATACATGCCATATATCGTAGCATGGCTATGCGAAGAATTCTCGCGACGATGATGATGCTGTTAATGACGACTGCGGCCCTTGCGGGTTGCGCCGGATCCGATGTTACCCAAGAAGACGTGGATGCGGCAAGAGAGGAAGGTAGGGCTGCCGGTATTGCAGAAGCTACTCCTGTGAGTACTCTTGACACGATTATAGCCCGTGGCACGATGAAGTGCGGCGTGAAGGAATCTCAATATGGAATGGGATATTTGGATGCTGGAACCGGAGTTCGCTCTGGTTTGGACATTTCCTACTGCCAAGGTGTTGCAGCTGCTCTGGGGTTGAACCCTGATACTGATGTCGAGTATATCCCGGCTTCTGGATCAGATCGATTCGACAAGTTAGCCTCTGGAACCATTGACGTTCTAATCCGTACTACGACTTGGACTACAAGCCGTGATGCAGATCTAAACGCTGATTTCGCAGGTATGAACTTCTTCGACGGACAAGGTATTTTAGTCCGTGGAGATGCTTTCGACGCTGCAGCTTCTGGCAACTCAGCTAGTGCACTTAACGGCGCTCAGATTTGCGTCGGAATTGGTACTACAACTGAGGGTAACATGGTAGACTGGTTCTCTTCAAGGGGCATCGAGTTCACTTCTGTTCCTGTAGCTGATGCTGCAGAAGCAACTGCTAAGTTCATCGATGGTTCATGTGACGCCTTCACTGGTGACATGTCCGCAATGGTAGCTAAGAAGTGGCAACTTGATGGCGACGGTTCAATGAACGGAGTCGACATCTGGATCGCATCTGAGATAATGTCAAAGGAGCCTCTAGGAGCGGCAACTCGCGATATGGACTCTGACTTCAAGGATGTAGTTGCGTGGGTATGGTATGGAATGATTACTGCTGAAGAAAATGGCGTAACGGCTGCAAACGCAGCTACTATGGCTACTTCTGCATGTCTTGACGGTGCTGATCCTGGTGTATGCCGCCTATTAACTGAGAATCTAGGTCTAGGTACTGCAACTAACCCGCTTGCGGGTACATGGATGCAGGCTGTTCTAGATGCTGCTGGTAACTATGGTGAGGCTTATGATGACGCATTCTGCGATGGTACCTATGATGGTGTTAGTGGATCCGACGCCATGACTGGTTGCCTAATGCCTCGGGCTGGAACTCTAAACGCTCTTGTTTCTGAGGGTGGAATCATGTACGCACCAGCAATGCGCTAATTACATTAGTTTGTAGGCTGGTCAGAATTACGAAAGCCTCTGGAGGGGTATTCTCCTCCAGAGGTCTCATTCTTTAAATCGCATTTGTCTTTAAAATTCTATGCGGCATTATATTTTTTTTAGTTATATATTTTTTCAATTTCTCCTAAATATGGCAGAAGTTATTTTAATTCGTGTGAATAACCTTTTACGACCCTTGCTCTCCTATGGAGAGCATGGATATCACCAAGTTACTAATTTGGTTGCCCTCAGTCCGTTCCCAAGGAATTGTACCGCCCCTATTCAGGGGGAAGGCACGTGTTATTGGAGAGATACTAGGCCGTTTGATTCCAGCCTTAGGTAGGTATTTCTTCCTCCCTAGTATCTCTATCTACCTTTTCTGGATGTACTGTAATAAGTTCCTTGAAATGTCAGTTGATTACATCTCTACGATGGCTAGAGACATCACAATTGCCGGTACTCAGATGAATACCTCGTACTATCCTATGGAAAAATTAGCACTAGTTGTCGGAGGTTTAATTCTTATTTGCTTCTTACTTGTTCAAAATGATGCACCGGCCTTCCTCAGAGGGTTGCAAAGACGAGATATTGACTTAATTGATCGACTCAAATTCTCTTTTTCAGAGTGCTCAATATCAATCTTTGCCATCCTGAGTTTTGTTTTCTCGTACTTCTTATTGACCAGTGTCCTTGATTTAAATCCCGGAAGTCAGATCCCCTTCTTCTTCTTTGGGGGCGCTATAGTTGCTGGAATAATTCTTCTGCAGGATAATTTGAGTAAAACTCTGAGTTGGAAGTGGATTAGATCTATTGACTCTAGCATCCTCGTTTGGGGGAATTTGAGTCTAGCAGTCCCTGTGGCCTCAATCATAGTCTACATCGCTCTAACTCTCAACCTACCGTTAATTCCTGCAATTTCTCAAAACGTCTCAGGGTTTCTTTCCACAATAATTCTCATTACTACTCTATACTGGAGCTGGCGAATTTCTAGGGAGGATATGAAGCCAGCAATCCAGTCTAAGAGGACTGCCGCTCTGGCATATATTGTATTCTTACCATTCATACTGTACTTGCTACTGAGGATACTCTACCTGCAGCATGATCCTAATCCAGTCATGCAGAATCGTTGGGGAGTCCAGTTCGACTTCATGGACAAGGTGAATACTTTCAAGATAAATCCTTGGCCGATTGAGGTAGAGGCAAATAGGGACGCCAGATGGCTGTTCCTAAAGGCGGCAATCATCAATTCAGTGAGGGTTACTCTGCTCAGCATAGTTCTGTGCCTCATACTAGGTACTATTGTCGGCGTCACTAGACTCTCTAATAACAAGCTGGCATCAACCATGGCAACAGCATACGTCGAGATATTCAGAAATCTTCCTCTTGCCGTTCTCCTTTTCTTGATATCAACCCAGTTCGGTATTCAGGCTCCTCTGTTCATAGAAGAGAGGTTTCTCTTAGGGGGTGCTGTATTCTACAGCAATCAAGGAATATGGTTCGTGACTGTGGCATCATACCAAAGATTGGTCATGGCCTTGACTGGCCTTGCCTTACTCCGGGTAGCTCTGCGTTTTATTGACCGGATTGAACCACGGAATGTAATCTCTCCCGGTAATTTGTTTGAACATCTTAGAAGGCCCTTTAGCACATTAGGGTGGAGAATTGAGGTATTGGCCGCAGACCTCTTGTTGATAGCAGCAGCATTGGTCTTCATCGATTACTTAGTGCCATTCGTTTCAACACATGGAGGGCACAAGGAGGCTACTCTCGCCATTATCTTACTTGTTTACGCCCTGTCAGTTACAAGTAAGATAGACGACGATGGAATCAACTCGCTACAGGCGGATGATTCGGAATCCGGACTCAGGAAGAGATTTTCAATCTGGGTTGTCGGCTTTGCCATAGCGTCGGGGATCGCGGTCTCAAAGGGCCTTTCATGGCCAGAGTTCACCAAGGATTGGAACGGAGACGGAGTTATAGACGCTCCTGGATCTTGGGATATAGCAGCAGGCTCGGGCTTCGAGATTACGCCTTTCTTCCTCGCCATGATGCTTGGACTGACACTGTTCACTGCATCAACAGTGGCCGAAATTGTTCGTGGAAGTATCCAGGCTCTTCCTAGGGGGCAGATTGAGGCTGCCATTTCCCTATCTCTGAATCCCTTTCAGAGACTCAGGTTGGTCATTTTACCACAGGCTCTGAGGAGTATGGTGCCACTATTAAACAACCAATTCATGAATGTCTGGAAGAACTCCAGCCTAGCCGTCATTGTCGCTTATAGTGATATATTTTATGTTATACTTGTGATGATGAACAACGTCGGCAAACTTATTCCTTTATTCCTCCTATTACTTTTCACCTATCAGGTAGGAAGTATCATAATTTCTCTTGTGATGAATTGGTACAACTCTAGGGTAACGAGCGTGAAAATATGAATTTGAGAGGACTTAATATGAATTCGTTCCTTGAGTTTGAGGAATCTGTCGCAGGCAAACCAGGAGGCAGTTGGGTGAACGCAAAAAATAATTCTCAACTCTCTTGGCTGGTGATTTCTCTAGCACTTATTTTCGGGATATGCGGTGGCGTATGGGAAGGTTTTCTGCCTAACGGCTTCTTAGAGCAGTTCGCGAAAGGAGAATCAGAAGGTGCAAGTTATCTGAATGCCATGATATTTGGTGCGATATCTGCTATTGTCATCACGTTTGCATGGTGGGTAACTTTGACCGCTCTGATTAAGTGGACACCTAAAAAGTCCCTTACTACTGCATTGCTTGGAATCTTTACTGCATGGATGATTGTCCTAGTGGTGCGTGGCCTTAGCCACTTCGTCCTAGTTATCGCTGATTGGGAGGTGGTTTGGGCAAATAGAGTGTTACTAATCGTCGGACAACAGATGACTGAACAGATGACTCAAGCACCCGGCTCAGAATCCTGCATCTCAACATGTTATGGCATCAATCAGAACTGGCGTTTGTGGTGGATACTTTACCCGTCATTCGCCATAATTGCTGGTGCCTATGGGACTACGAGTGAAAAACCAGCTAAATTCTTAATTCCATTTACTGTATTATGTGGCATGCTAATGCTCGTAGCATGGACTCCTACTGAAATAAACTACCACAGAGTAGTTCCGCTGACGAATCTATTGAAGGCCATGTTGGTGGGTTATCTGGCATATGGGTCTTCTTACTACTATTGCTTGATTTCAGAGGAGTACAAGGCCGTTCGTTTAAGGATGTATATTACAATTGGGGCTGTGGCAACATTCTTCTTCGCGATTGTTATTATGAATCCGCCAGAATTGGTGAAGGATATAGCAGTATTCTTCGGCGGAGAAGCCCCACAAGGAATGCGAGAGGCAATAATTGCGGGAGAATTCGTCCCTGATACTCTTGATAAATTGGCTGGAGATGGTATCGAGGCATCTCAATGGGGAGGCCTCTTCGTCAACCTCCTCGTTGCAACTGCTGGATGTGTTCTCGGCTTCGGAATAGGTGTGGCTCTAGCATTCGGCAGACAGAGTGAGCAGCCATTATTCAATCTACCTTCAATCGCACTAATCGAATTAGTCAGGTCAGGTCCTCTAATCTGCTGGCTATGGTTTGCAGTCTTCTTGATGCCAGATATGATGGATCCATTCTACGAGGCGGAGGACATCATCAGAATGCTTTTGATGTTCGGAATGTTTGGCGGTTGTTACATCGCCGAGGTTCTTAGGGGTGGTCTTCAGGCTGTTGACTCTGGGCAGAAAGAGGCGGCCCTTGCTCTAGGATTATCTCCCTTTCAGACCAAGTTACATGTTGAACTGCCTAATGCAGTCAGAACAACTCTCCCTTCAATCGTCAGCGTATTCATTGGCCTATGGAAGGATACTACACTACTATTCATCATCAACATACTCGACTTCTTTAAGCTGGCTAAAGACTTACCAGCTACAGATTTGCGTTTTTTAGGTAATTTCCTAGAGCCGCTATATGTCACCGCCCTAGTTTTCTGGGTATTTGCATTCTACCTTTCCAGGGTTTCAATGAAGATTGAGAAGGGCCTTGGCCTGGTCAGAGAAGGAGGAGGCGAAGCAACATGACAGATGAAATAGATATATTATTAGGATTGAGAGATGCAATTAAACACGGTAGCAAGAACAATACGAGTGAACACGACATGGACGATAAATCAGGAACAAAGTACGGACAGACGATTATTGATACAAAGGGAGTAAAGGTTAATTTTGGTGACTTTTGGGCTCTAAAAGGAATAGATATTAAAGTGAAGAGAGGCGAAATTATCGTTATTTTAGGTCCATCGGGTTCGGGTAAGTCGACTTTCATTAGGACACTCAACCGCCTACAACCGCATAGTGGAGGTACAATTGTTATCGACGGTATCACTGTTGACGAGGATACGACCGTATCAGATCTGAAGTATGTTCGCGCTGAGATTGGATTCGTGTTTCAACAGTTCAATCTTTTCCCTCACCTCACTATCATGGAAAATATCACATTAGCCCCGATGAAGGTCAAGGGAGCATCTAAGAGGGACGCTGAGGCCAAGGCATTAGAGTTATTAGAGAGAGTCGGGATTCCTGAACAAGCTTACAAGTATCCAAGCGGCCTATCAGGGGGGCAACAACAACGTGTGGCTATCGCTCGTGCCCTAGCAATGGATCCGAAAATAATGCTCTTCGACGAGCCGACTTCGGCACTCGATCCCGAAATGATCAAGGAAGTTCTCGATGTTATGATTGATCTTGCGAAGCGAGATATTACGATGATCGTCGTTACCCATGAAATGGGGTTCGCCAAAGAGGTTGCCGACCGATGTATATTATTCGATGAAGGACATCTCATTGAGGAAAAAAGCCCTGACGAGTTCTTCTCCAACCCGGAACATGAAAGAACTAAATTATTCCTTGAACAAATTCTTTGAATTTTACGCCTTTATCCAATGCGCGACTCTGTCATGTATCGTACTTCTAAATGTCAGAAGTTGTAATGTCGGCCCACCAAGGTTAATTGTTATTGAAGAACCTCTGGCGAAATGAGTCTCTTCCCAACCATCACTTACAACATACCCTCTGTGCATATCGCTAGTGATTATAGTTGATTTATCAGTCCATGACCAATACGATCCATCTTCTAGCCTTTCATTTCTCGGCAAGTCTCTTGAAACAAATAAGTACTTATTTTCTACTTCTTCTAGTGGAAAAACTGCCCCCTCTATATTTGCAACATGCCTAAACCAAGCCCCCTGGCCTAAGAATGTAGAAAATAAGCATCCAGATGATTTCTGCATGGCATCAATATCAATATTACCTTGGTCTTTATCTCGTTGTAATCTATATTTTGAGGGCTGATATTGATGAGTATTTGCCACTAACAAATCATTCAATGCCGGGTCTGAAGAAATCAACTTACCGCTCGGTGTTTCAATTTCTGCTTGTAGACGAGGAAGTATATTCACTATCGCCCGTCCCTCTATTGCTGTAATTATGTCTTCAGCAAAGAAGTTAGGATCACTACCCATATAGAATCCATACGAACCATCGTCATATGTCTCTCTTGGATGACTATTAACGCCCATTACAGGGGTATCGGAATCTACGGAATGGACAATCGATGTTAGTGTCCCATCGCCGCCCAATATTATTGCCAAATCTCTATCCAAGAAATCCGATCTACGTACCGTTTCTCTAACTGTATAATCTACTCTTATGCCACGTTTCGAAACTAGGTCATCCATCGTCCTTTTAATAACTTCAAATGCTTTGTCGTGCACTTCTTCGAAGTTTTTCTTGTAGACTACTAGAATGTTCGATGTCATCGCAACGCCCCCTCAGTATCATCGCCCCTCAGTATTCGCATATAGCCACAACCCACAATTTTTTAGTGTTTGTAACGATATTTTTGCATAGACTCATCAATAATATCCTTACAGGACAATACATGCGGGCTGTATATTTGCTATCTTTGTTGATATTCATTACTTCATTTTCTGGCTGTTTATCAGTTCCTCTATCTGAATCATGTGATGAAAATGATTGTTTTCCATTTACCAATGATTCATTTTCATCATTATTATCTCAAGATAATGCATTCGACGTTATTTCATATTCTGAATTGTTTCCCCAAATGAGGGTAGAGGCTACTTTAGTAACGGAACAACAATTTCAAAGAGGAGAGATTTACTGGAATGTTGTCAAAGATGATCAAAAAGGAATTAGCTCCATTGCTTCTAGACTTGTATTAGGCGAAACTGTATTGATTGATACCGAGTTCTTGGAAGGTAAAGAGACTAATAATTACAGAATTGGAGATACATGGTACGAAGGTCGCGATGAAATGCCTGAGTACACTAACCCTTTCATCCGCTTAGCTAAGTCAGCCTCTATTGAACCGGGAGGATTCTGGCCACCATTTGCATTCAATACAAAAGAAATCGCCAATCTTGATTGGACTATTTCAGCAGATACATTATCAACCCAACAAGTCGCTAGTGCATCTAATGATACTCATTCAATATTCATAGAAACAAGGGGCCTGCCTCCTATGATAGTAAGTATTGAGACTCATTCTGGAGATGGAGATAAATTTATTCTGAAGGTATCTACTGATAATGTTTCAATTTCTATGAAATCAGGTTTAACAAGGGCTCCAGCACCATTTTATCTTAATCCCAATCCTACTTTCTCAGGCGAAATAACTTATTGGTCTGGAATAATCTCTGATTCACTTTCTATAGAAATAAAGCCAGAAGAATTAGAAATCCATGGCCTTCTTAGTGATGGAGTTAATGCTACCTCTACTTCATTTATGAGATTCGATACACAGCACTCCAATCAAACACTCGATGATGGATCTTGGTGGGAATTCTATTGGATTGATTATCTGGGCGAAAATTTAGTTTCCAATGGGGACTTGTATACTGTTAGAACCAATTCAACTGAAGATTTAACAATAGCAATATATGATACATGGGCTAATTCTTGGACCGATCAAGCATTCTAGATTAATTTCTTTCTGATACTAAGAATTAATATTGATAAAATCAAAAATAGAACAAATAAGATAGAGCGATTATCTTTCCATTTATCAGGGTCAAGTGGAAAATAATCAGCATTATCACCTACTCCATCTCCATCAGTATCGGACCATTCTAAAGCATCCTCAGAAAACGCATCAGCATTATCA
>Ga0302119_10000571_pt1 | contig 16650 bp, 12 predicted proteins | sample AG5_Tmax_MG_FD_203114 | JGI IMG/M metagenome (GOLD analysis project Ga0302119, IMG submission 203114) | Marine microbial communities from Western Arctic Ocean, Canada - AG5_Tmax | ecosystem: Environmental > Aquatic > Marine > Oceanic | place: Canada: Western Arctic Ocean | collected 2017-10-01 | reverse complement strand
TCGGCCAGCACCTTCTAGGAGAGCTCCAACTTCCAAGTTGACCATTTGGCCATCAATGTCCGCAAGAAGTTCTTTCCAGGCCTTTTTTTTCATGTTCTTTGGTTTCTCCAAAGAAGCACGACGGCTGGAGGCGTCGGCGAAGCTGACAGCGCCCATGCTCATTTCCCTGAGAAGGAGTGCTGGAGTCAGGCCTTTTTCCCCTTTTGCGACGCGCGCACGGATTGCGTCCAAAGCCTTGAGGTCGTTCAAGGTTCCACCGAAGGCCTCGACCGAGCGCCCCCCAGGTTCACCGACTTTGTCACCGGAAGCGTTGAGGAACATGAGTGTGGGGAATCCGCGGATGCTGTATTGATTGGATACGGCGTCGTGGGGGTGACCTTCAATGCGAGTCGTGAAATTCAGGTAAGGAACAGCATCCTTGGTGAACTCGGCAAACTCATCGCTAGAAAACGGACCGTCTTCTAGGCTTTTACAAGGAGGTCATGGGGAGTAAGAACGAGAGAAATACGCAAAGACGTATTTCCCTTCTTTCTTGGCCTTGGCCAGTGCCATGTCGTAGTCCGTGATCCAGCCGCCTTGGGCGACCCACTCTGCTGCAACTTTGGTGTCAAATTTTTCCTGGAGTCCGTCGGCGTCCTGAGCAACCACAGGGGTTGCCAAGGCCAAGCCAGCCAGAAGTCCAAGGGTAAGGGAGGTGGTGTTCATGATGCTCATCTTACGGGGTTTCCAGGACTGTGTTTGTGATTATCTAGGGTGTTTCCTTAGGGTATTTCCTATCCTATGCCCATGGCTTCAGGCTCAAAAATGGTGATCTATGCGGCTTTAGTAGGCAATGCTCTGATTGCGGTGACGAAATTTGCCGCGGCAACGATTACCGGAAGTTCTGCCATGATGGCGGAGGGGATTCATTCTTTGGTGGATACGGGAAATCAAGGCCTATTGCTTTATGGCATGAAGCGTGCCAAACGACCGCCCGATGCGCAGTTCCCCTTCGGCCACGGTAAAGAGATTTATTTTTGGAGTTTCATCGTGGCCATACTGATTTTTGCGCTGGGGGCTGGGGTCAGTATTTATGAAGGGGTGCATCGCATTCTTCACCCAGAGCCTATTTCTTCTCCGATGGTAAATTTTGTGGTGCTGGGCCTCGCATTGATTTTTGAGAGCGGTGCGTGGTTTTTGGCCCTTAAAGAATTTCGTCAAGTCAAGGGGCGACGCTCTTATCTGGAGGCCGTGCGCAGTGGAAAAGACCCGACGGTTTTTGTGGTGTTGTTCGAAGACACGGCGGCCCTCTTAGGGTTGTTGGTGGCAGGAGCGGGTTTAGGCCTGGGTCTTTGGTTGGACATGCCTATTTTTGACGGCATCTCTTCGGTTGTGATTGGCTTGCTATTGGCCGGAACGGCGGGGTGGTTAGCGTGGGAAACGAAGAGCTTGCTCATTGGTGAGGCGGCTGAACCGGAGATGGTAGAGTCCATTCGAGGATTGGCTCATGAAATTTCCGTGGTGGATGCCGTGAATGAAGTGTTGACTCTGCATATGGGCCCCGATTTTATTTTGCTGAACCTGTCGTTGAATTTTTCCGATGGAATTGCAGCGGGGGAACTGGAGATGGCGGTTGAGTCGCTAGATCGGGCCATCCGAAAGGCACATCCTTTGGTAAAGCGCATTTTCATTGAAGCCGAAAATAGCACCGACAAGCCTCAGTAAGTCAATTATATTTGGACGCGACTTTTTCCTCCTTGCCACCTTTTTTCTTCCTCAATTTTCGGAAGATCCTGGCCCTTACCTTGCCGGCTAGCAGTCCATTGAATTCCGGGACCACAATCGGAATAACCGGAAAATTCCAGCCATCATTCATTGCCCAGCTGAGTCGGACGCTCTCAGAAACCTGGGCGCCAAGTGAGGTTGTACCAGACCAATGTATTCCCATTAGAGTTCGTGAAATCATCCGAATCAATCACAGGCAAGATTGCCCCGGATTCCGTGTCAGAAAACTCTCCCCAATGCACGAAAACCCGTGACGTCCCTGGGATAAAAGCAACTCGTTGATAAGCAATGCGTGGAGAGGCGTCATTCAAGTCTCGCCACAAAATCAGCATTTCGTTGGGTGCAAGATTCAACACTTCGCCCACAGGGTAATATGTTGTAGCCACGGAGAGATCTTCCATGATCCATTGAAAAGGAAGTCCGTCATTACGTCGGCGTGAGACCAACCAGGCTGTTCCTGTTCCGCCGAGATAAAGGTCCGCGTTATAGGCATCAGAGACTTTGCTAATCCAAGCAAGGGAAAAAATCTCATTCTCATTTGATCCATATTCGTCCGTCTCCCACCACCCGCCAAGACGTTCAAATAGCCCCCAGCCACCGGATGTGTCCTCGCGGCAAGTCATGCATAAACTTCCCTCCGCACGCCATTGCCAATTGGTGTCCAACCAGCCCGCGAATCGCTGAGAAGTGGCATTCAAAAGGTCTAATTCATAAATGGTTTGCAAGGCCGCCTCTTCTGTAGAGCCGACGAGTTTATAAACACAAACCTCATCAAAGCCTGTCAAAACGGGGCCGACGACAAAAAATTCCATCTGAACAGTGGGCCGATCCTCAAAGGCCGAATTTGTGCCAACGTAATAGCCCGGATAGCCGACGACTTCGGAAGCGATGATTTGTGGATAGGCCAAGGGCGCATTCGCCTTCCATGAAAGGGATTGGCTTCCAAGGATGTTTATTTCTGATCCTGTATAGGTGTTGATGTCAACGCCGACTTTTGCCTGTACCGCATCAACCAATTCTTGTGGGAATTTCCCAACGTGATCGAAGCGAATTGCAAAATCACCCATGTCGAATACCAGTTGCCATAAAGGTTCATCGTTGAGATAGAGGCCCGGCTCTGACGCAGAGTAGGAAATCTCTTGGATTGTGCCATTACGCGGAGCCCGATAAACCGGACGCAAGTTTTCTAGAACGGAGCCATCCACACCGCCGAAAAATGCCGAAAGCCCGAGTTCTAATTCTTCCAGGTCGTTATCGGAATTCGTGAAGAACCCCACCATATTTGATTTCGGATCCCCGTAATTATGGCCCGTCAGCGGATTAAAATGAGAGCCAAATGCTCCCAGGTGGACGTAAACTTCTCCATCGTCGGTTTCATTCCGCACAATTAGGCGAGAAGTGTCTTTTGTGTAGCTGAACGGTAAATTCATGCGAACCTGAGAATTAGTACAGGTTGACCAATTCACCGTGTCATCCTCATCGCTCCCAAAGCAGCTCATGAGGAAAACAGACAAAAGAATGCACGTGGAACGCATGATTCCATTCTACCCATGCCTTAGGATTCCGAGATGCTGATTGTCGCCACCCTCCTTGCCGCTCTGGTTCCACAGGAACCGCCACCCAATATCATTTTTATTCTCGCCGATGACCTGGGTTATGGGGAATTGGGCTGCTTTGGGCAAAAGATAATCAAAACCCCACGGCTTGATCGGCTTGCCCAAGAGGGCATGCGCCTTACGCGGCATTATTCCGGTAGCCCTGTTTGTGCACCAAGTCGTTGCGTATTCCTCACGGGAAAACACACGGGTCATGCTTATATTCGCGACAATGATGAAATGGGCGCGCGTGGGGACGTTTGGAATGACCCGGCCCTCGAGGGGCAGCGTCCGTTGGCGGCTGACGAAATCACGATTGCCGAAATCCTCCAGCAACGTGGGTATGCCACGTCTTTTGTTGGGAAATGGGGGTTGGGCTGGACTGGCACAGAGGGAGACCCAAATACCCAAGGCTTTGATCATTTCTATGGATATCTTTGTCAACGAGTGGCGCATAATTATTACCCCGACCACCTTCATAGAAATGGAGAGCGTGTCCTTTTGCCGAACCAGCCGAAGCCAGGTCGCATCGAAAAAGTTTATGCGCCAGACTTGATGATTGAAGAGGCACTTTCCTTTGTGCGTGAGAATCAGAAAAAACCATTTTTCCTGACGTTCGCCACTCCAGTTCCTCACTTGGCGCTTCAAGTCCCAGAGGACTCTTTAGCAGAGTACGAGCATTTTTCAGAAACGCCCTACACGGGGAATGCTGGTTATCTGCCGCATGAAAAACCGCGCGCGGCGTATGCGGGCATGATTACTCGCATGGATCGAGACATTGGAAGAATTCTTGATTTGCTTGATGATTTGGAGTTGACAGAAAATACGATGGTAGTTTTTACATCAGACAATGGGCCCTCTTGGATTGGAGGCGTCGACTACGATTTCTTTGAAAGTCAGGGCGGGTTGCGCGGAAGGAAAGCTCAACTCTATGAAGGAGGGATTCGCGTCCCGACTATAGTTCGTTGGCCGGGAAAAGTTCCGCCTCGGTCGGAAAGCTCTGCTTTGAGTGCATTTTGGGATTGGATGCCCACCTTCGTGGAAGTGGCCGGAATCCTTGATTGGGGGCCCCCAAGCGAAATGGACGGGAAATCTATGACAAGCATTTTAAAGGGGGGACCAGGTGATCCTGACCGAACTCTTTACTGGGAACATGCCAGTCGTTGGCAGGCGATGATTTCAGGGAATTGGAAATTGCTGCGCAAGAAACCTTCCGAGGCTTGGGAATTATATAACTTGAAAAACGATCCTACTGAAACGAAAAACTTAGCTAAAGACATGCCGGATTACGTTCAAGAGCTCATTAAGGTAATACAAAAAGAGAGGGTCGGGTCCGAAATTTTCCCCATGAAAGGGTTTCCTCAGGATTCTTCTTGGGTGGAATTTCAAAAGGGAACGATGCCTTTGATTTTGTCCGCGCCACATGGAGGGACGGAGAAACCGGAGGGAATCCCAGATCGAACGTCGGGGACTTTGGTTAGAGACCGCAATGTCCGAGAAATTGCCATGGGCCTTGCCGACGCCATTGAATTCCGCACTGGGTTTCGTCCTTTTGTGGTGACGACGAACTTACACCGAGTCAAGATGGATGCAAATCGACCTTTGGCGGAAGCTGCGCAAGGCGGTCTTGGGGCAGAAAAAACCTGGTATGAGTATCACGCAGCACTTGAAAAGGCCTCGTCGCTGGCGCGGGAATTGGGTAACGGCCAGGCGCTCTTGTTCGATATTCATGGTCATGGTCACAAGGAGGACTGGTCAGAACTGGCGGGCCCAGAGTGGGAAAAACGAAAAGTCATGGAATTGGGTGCCTTGTTTACGGAGCAGGGTTTGCGCGCTGTGCCCTCGCCGGACATTCCCGACCCTGGCGACAAGCCTTACTTCAATGGTGGTTACATCGTCCGACGCCATTGCGAAGATGGCTTGCGGGCCATTCAGATTGAACTGCCTTGGAGTCTACGAAGCGAGAAAGGTAGAGAGTCCTCTCTTGGGAAACTGGCCAATGCCTGCGCCGATTTTTTTGGCAACAATTTTCTCATCCCTCGTCAAGACTTGAGCGTGGAAACAATCAAGTTCAAGCCCTTTGACCGAAAGTGTTCCGCTTTTGGTGTTCCCATCTTTGCGACCAAGTCATTGGAAAAGGAGAAGTTGGCCCACGCAATTTCTGTGCTTGCGGAGTATTTGGACAATGATGAAAACGGTGTGGTAGATGATGCCAAGGTTCTGAAGGAACTTCGTGACGGCGGAGCCTTCCTTGTGATGCCACAAAAAGAGCGCGAAATGCAAAAACTATTTCACCATTTTGAAGAGATGGACGAAAAAGGATGGCGAATCGGTCAGGATTTGTACGGGGAGGAAACGAATCAGCCTGGGAGGTTTGATTATGCATTAGAAGAAATATGGCATTTAGTTTCCCAAGGGTGGGGACTTGCTTATCCCCAGTCATTCGCTTTTGAAAAAGGAAGTGCCCTATGCAAGGCCATGGATAAGGCGCGTCTGCGTGGTGGTCATTATCACTATGATGACCCAACTTGTGACTATGATTGCCAAGCCGGAGAATATTCTTATTGGGTTTTGACGTCCATGCTGAACGCTCAGTCTTTCCCGGGGCGTCCCGAAGAAATTGAGGATGAGTGGGAGTGCGCTACGCCAGAGCTCCTTTTTGAGAAAGACCCCGACGCTTGGAAACTTTTCTCTGACGAACAATTCCACCTCCCTCGTCAGATCCCCAATGGTCAATACCGCGAAGACGCATGAAGCACGACTATTGGCATCAACGATGGAAAGAAGGTCGCACAGGTTGGCACCTTGCGGAGGCCAACCCTGACTTGGTGAAATGGTGGCCTTCCTTGAAGCTGACGGGTGATGAAACGGTGCTCGTTCCTCTTTGCGGAAAATCAAAAGATCTCCTCTGGCTGAAAGAGCAGGGCCACCAGGTTTTTGGCAATGAGCTCAGCGAAAAAGCCCTTGCGGAGTTCAGGGAAGAGTGCGGGGAAGCTGCCAATGGAATTGAATTCCATTGTGGGGATATCTTTGAGCTACAGGCCGACGTCCTCCAGGGGGTCACCGCTTGGTATGACCGCGCGGCGCTTGTTGCCATGCCGTCCGCCACGCGAAAGAAATACTTTATACATCTTTCCCGTATTCTCCCCGTCGGTGCGAAAGGCCTTCTGATTACTTTTCGCTGTGACAAAGATAAAGAAGACGGGCCACCCTTTCTCGTGGACGAAGCCGACGTTTACGCCCTCTGTGAAGGCTTGTTTCACTGTACCGTATTAGAGCAAGGTGAAGAGCCTACTTATCTTTTGGAGAAACGCCCCGAATACTACTCATGATTCAACCTCTCTTCGGAATTGCCTGCCTTATTTTCCTGGCTTGGCTTCTATCTGTCAACCGAAAGGCGGTGAAGTGGCGGCCGGTAGTGATCGGAATTGCCATGCAATGGATACTAGCCCTGTTGATTTTGAAGACGTCTGCGGGCCAGGTATTTTTTGACGGTGCGCAAACATTTTTTGTGGGGTTGATTGATGCCGCTTATGAAGGCGCAAAGGGTGTGGTCGGCGCTAGCGCTCTTGGTCTTGGCGGCGGATCCCCCGTTTTAGGCATCCTTGTTTTTGTCAGTGTCATTTTCTTTTCTTCGCTTTTCGCCGTCTTGCACTATACGGGAATTGTGGGTTTTGTTGTTGGAGCCATGGCGCGAATGATGGCGAAAACAATGATGATTTCAGGCGCCGAATCCACCAGTGCCGCAGCGAATATCTTTGTTGGCCAAACGGAAGCCCCGCTCTTGATTCGTCCTTATCTTGCGAAGATGACCAAGAGCGAATTGGGTGCGATTATGACCGTGGGTTATGCGACGGTGGCTGGAACCGTTTTTGGCGTCTACGTCACCATGCTGCGGGACACGGTCCCAGATATTGCCGGTCATCTTTTGGCAGCTTCCGTGATGTCGGCGCCTGTTGGCTTAGCTATCGCCAAAATCGTATTCCCCGAAACAGGCCAGCCGGAAACGCTTGGTACGGATATTGTCCAGCCAAAGTCCGAATACGTAAACCTGGTCGATGCTGCCGCGTGTGGCGCAGCCGATGGCGTCAAGTTAGCGCTTAATATTTTGGGTATGCTGATCGCCTTTTTGGGCTTGCTGGCCGTGGTCAATGCATTGATTGGCTGGGGTGCCAATCACATTGGCTCTGGATTTGGTCACGCCGTAACTCTGCAGGAAATCCTAGGCTATCTTTTTGCCCCCATTGCATGGTTGCTTGGGGTTCCTTCGGGAGAAATGCTTTCGGTTGGTTCTTTGTTGGGCACGAAAATAGCGGTGAATGAATACGTTGCTTTCGCAGATCTGATTGAGCAGACCAAAGAAGTTGGGGCACTCTCGGAGCGCTCTCGGATTATCGCGAGCTACGCGCTTTGTGGCTTCGCCAATGTTGGCTCCATTGCCATTCAAATTGGGGGCCTTGGGGGTATTGCTCCAAGCCGGCGCGCTGAAATTGCGCGGATTGGTTTTCGTGCCATGCTTGCCGGTGCGATGGCGAGCTTTATTACCGCAGCTACGGCAGCAATGTTTATCGTTTAATCGGCAAAGTCCAGAAACTGCAACCACTCCACACCATCGACCTGGGAGATGGCCTCTAAAGCTTCTTTACTTGGCGTGTTGTCTAAGTGCAATGCAGTGAGCGCGCGACGCTGCTCCTTGTCTCGGCCGAGTGCGCAATTAGCAATGTTAACGCCATGTTTTGACAACACCGATGTAATCCCAGCAAGTCGGCCAGGTGCGTCATCATTGCGACACAGCAGTAATTTCCCTTCGACCGCGAACTCAATATAGGAGCCATCGATGCGCGTCACTTTGGGAGTTCCTTTCCCAAAAACAGTTCCAGAAATACGCCGCTCGCCGGCGTCCGATCTGACAAGGACAGAAATGAGATTGACATAAGGTCCAGTCCCTTTTCCAACGAGTTGTTGGAATCGGTAGCCTTGTTCGATGGCAACGGATTGCGCATTCACCGCATTGACATTCTGACTCAGAAGCGTTCCAAGGAACCCCGTGAGAACTCCAGACACCAAAGGTTCTGCGGGGAGATTGTCTGCGATTTCTCCGGCAACTTCTACGGTTAGTTCCTCAAATCTTCCTTTCATGACGCGGGCTTGCAAGTCACCAATAGCCGTGGCCAATTTCAAAAAAGGGTTGAGGCGTTTCGCCATGGTTCCATCTACAGAAAAGGAGTTGACCGCGTTGCGCACTTCTCCTCGGTTAAGGAAAGCATCAAATTGCTCCGCGATTCGAACGGCAACGTTTTCTTGCGCTTCGGTGGTACTCGCGCCGAGGTGGGGCGTCACCACAACGCGCGGATGAGTACGCAGTGGGTGATCTTGAGGGAGGGGCTCCACTTCAAAGACATCCAATGCGGCACCGGCCACGGATCCGTTATCGAGCGCAACGACCAAGGCCTCATCATCCATGAGCCCGCCTCTTGCGCAATTCACCACGCGCACGCCTGGTTTGCATTGCGCAAACGTGTCGGTGTTTAAAATGTGGTGCGTGTCGTCAGTGAGTGGCGCGTGCAGAGTCAGGAAATCAGCCTGTGGAAGGATCTCTGCGACCTTACCCAGTTCAATGCCAAGTGTCTCCGCAACTTCAGGCGGCAAAAAAGGATCAAAGCCTAGGATTCGCATGTTAAAGGCCTTGGCGCGTTGCACGACTTCTCGGCCAATGCGACCTAGCCCGATGACGCCCAATGTTTTGTTATTTAGCTCCACACCCATGAGGCCCTTCTTGCCCCAATCTCCCGCGCGCAACTTGGCGTCGGCGGCCGGAATGTTACGACTAAGTGCCATCATCATGGCCATGGCGTGTTCCGCGGCAGACACTGTATTTTCACCCGGTGCATTCATGACCAAAATTCCACGCGCCGTAGCGGCCTTGACATCAATGTTGTCTACGCCAGATCCGGCACGGCCAATGACTTGAAGCCGGGGTGCAGCGTCCATCATTTTGGCTGTGACCGCAGTGGAACTACGGACAACTAGTGCATCAGCATGAGCAAGTGCTTCGAGTTTTTCTTCTTCGGAAAGTCCGGGGCGATTATCGACGGAAAAACCGGCGTTGGTCAAAATGGTTTCGCAGTCTTTGGCAACAGCGTCGGCGAAGAAAGCGTGAAAGGTGCCAGTGGCGGCGGGTGGAGTCAAGGTGGTCATGTGGAGCAGATGGAAAGCGCCTCATCCATGAGGCCCGTAATTTCATGGATGCACTTCATGGAGTGTTCCCCCATGTGGCCGATGCGAAAGGTTTTCCCCTTAAGATCTCCGTAACCGTTGGAAAGGAGAAATCCTTGTTCCTTGAGTGCGTCTAAGGCGGGAACGAAGTCAGGTCCGTCACCGCGAGCAATGCAGGAAACGGTGTTGGAGCAGAGTTCTGGCGCAGGAAACATTTCCCAGCCATGGCCGACAGCCCAGTTACGGATGAATTGAGCCATTTCTTCGTGGCGTGCCCAACGGTTTTTTAATCCTTCTTCTTCGATTCGCTCTAATTGCCGTACGAGTGCATAAAGGTGCGCGGTGCTGGGCGTGGTGGGAGATTGTTCTTTGAGGTTTGCTTTTTGTAGGCGAAGAAAGTCTAAAAACCAACCTCGGTGTTCAATCTCTTGCGCGCGATTCAAGGCAGATTCGGAAACGGCGGCAATGGCAAGGCCTGCGGGAAGCGCCATGCACTTTTGAATGCCGAACAAGCAAACATCGATGCCCCAGTCGTCAACATAAACCGGTGCGCCGGCCATGGAGGAAACCGTGTCCACCAGTAAAAGTGTGTCGGGGAAATCGGCAAGCACCGCGCGATAATCTTGAACGGGGTTCATCACACCCGTAGAGGTCTCATTGTGGACCACCGTGATGGCATCCACCGGTCCGTATTCGGAAAGCGCGGTGCGTAAGTCGTCGGCGGTAAAGCCCTCTCCCATTGGTTTGGTGGCGGCAATGGCATCTACGCCACAGCTCTTCGCAATGTCAAACCAACGTTTAGAGAATGCACCATTAATCAAATGCAGGGACCGCGTCTTGACCGTGTTGCGAATGGCGCCTTCCATCATGGCGCTGGCGGGTGCGGTGAGGATGAGCACCTCGTTTTTCGTTTGCATGAGCCGCCCCAATCCTGCGCGCGCTGTTTTCCAAAGTTCGGCGCATTCCGCGGTGCGGTGACCGATGGCAGGCCGGGCCATTTCGTTGAGGACTTCGGAGGAGACTTCAGTGGGGCCCGGGATGAACAGCTTCATGATGGGGGCGGATTTTACCCCTGCACAATCGGAATCAATCCCCCCAAATGCGGTTTATTCAGGAAAACATCGGCTTTTTCGAAAACTTCCTGTCGGGTGACAACTCCACCGAAGCCCACAAAAATTCCGACGGCGGAGCGGGCTTCAAGGTCGGAAACGCCATCGCCAATGAGGAGACGCCGGGCTTGGGGAATGCCTAGGGTTGCGCCGACGGCCGCTACAATTTCGGGCTTGCCCCCGTTTCGGGCGAGAGGGTGTTGGAACGTGGCTTCGGGGTTGGCGGGGTCATAAGGAACGGCGTGGACGTGTTGGGGCTGAATGCCGAGTGTTTCTGCAAAAGGGGCCACGCCGGGGAAGAGGCCGCCGGAGATGACGTGGCAGGCAACGCCCATGTTTTGCAACTGGCCGATGACTTCGGCGGTATCAGGGAGTGCCGTTTCTGCGTAACGTTGAGCCAACCAAGCAAAGTCGGCAGACGTCGGGTTGATGAGTTCCAGGCGCTTTCGGTAGACGTCAGCAAGCGGCAATTCTCCGGCCATGGCCGCATCAGTGAGCGCTTTGACGTTGACGCCCGCGCGCACGGCGAGTTCGTCAATCCCCTCAATGGTAGAGAGGGTGGAGTCGCAGTCAAAGAAGACGAGGTCGTAGGCCGGCATGAAATGAAATCGTAACGGATGGGTGTGTGCGCATAGAAAGTTTCTGCCTCTGAGGTAGCGGTCGGCGGGGGACTTCTCTATCTTTACTCTTCTCATGGCAATCCTTTTTGCGGCTCCTCACACTCCTTTTGACGCGTTCGGCGCGCTGGATGTGAAAGTCATCCCTCGACAGGCGGAGGCATTAAAGAATTCTGGATGCCTTGGGGCTTTTGTGGGCGGTTCCACCGGGGAATGGCCCTCTCTCACGGTGCGTGAGCGTTTGCGTATGGCCGAGGTTTGGGCGGCCGCTGCCTCAGCCTCCGGCTTGCGCCTCATCATCCATGTCGGCCACCATTGCTTGGATGACGCAAAAAAAATGGCCGACCTCTGTAATACTTTGGAAGGGGTAGGTGGCATTGCCGCACTTGCACCGTCCTTCTTTAAGCCCAGCGGGGTCGATGGCCTTTTGGATTGGTGCAGCGCCATTTCTAAGGCTGCCCCCGACAAACCATTTTATTACTATCACATCCCGCCCCTTACTGGAGTTAGTGAAGACATGGCCAAATTCTTGGAGTTGGGTAAATCTCGCATTCCGAATTTATCGGGAGTAAAGTTTACCGATGCTGACATGAAGTCTTTTCGCGCTTGCACAAAGCGCGGGGATTTTGAGATGTTTTACGGCATGGACGAACAACTCATCGAAGGAGTTCGTGCCGGTGCCGACGGCGCGGTCGGTAGCTCTTATAATTTTTCTGCACCGCTGTACGTGCAGTTGCTTGCCGCTGAAGCAGCGGGGGAATTGAAAAGAGCAGAATTTTTGCAGCAACAAGCGATTCGGATGATTGAAGTCGTTGCAAGGCCTGGTTACTTACCGATGACAAAATCATTAATGGCACGCCTTGGGGTGGATGTTGGCTCGGTACGCTTGCCCTTGAATCCCGTTTCAAAGGCTCAGACGGAGGACGTTGTTTCGCAGCTCAAAAGTCTTGGACTTCAAGAAGGCGAGCACGGCTGGGGAATCACCACATGATTTTGGCCATTTTTTTAACCTGCGCCTTGCAGGGCGATGCCTTGGAATGGTCCAATCTTGCGTCGCTTCCTAATGAAATCGGTCTTGGCGGACCCTTTGTCGGGGTCGTCGGAGAAAGTGGGACACTTTTCACGGGTGGTGGTGCAAATTTCCCTGAGGGGAGTCCAAGTGAGGGTGGCCTAAAGCGCTGGCATAGGGATACCTACCTATTTGAAAGAGGGAATTGGACCGCGGGCCCCGATTTACCAGCACCGAGAGGGTATGGAGCTACAGTGCCGTGGAATGGAGGCCTTCTCTTCATCGGGGGTTGTGACGAATCAGGTGCAACTTCCGAAGTTCTTTTTTTGGAGCGAAAGGATGCTGGATGGGCGTTCTCGAAAATGACATCCATGCCTCGGCCGACTTCTTTCCTCGCGGCCACCCTTTCTAAAAATCGTTTATGGGTTCTTCCCGGTGGTACGGATCGAGATGGGCAAATTGGGCTGGACTCAAGCTTTTGGAGTTTGGATTTGCTTCAAGAAAACTCAAAGTGGAAGCAGCACCCAATTTTTCCAGGATTGCCTCGCTGTAAAGCCTCCATAGTGAGTCAGGTCCTTGGTGATGGACAAGAAGCCCTTTTCGTTTTTGGTGGGGAAAATCCAAAACACGGAATTCTTGCTGATGCTTGGAGATTTCTGCCTGCAAGTGAAACGTGGAGAAAGACGACGGATTTACCTCGGCCGCTGGCGGCGGCTGCGGCAATCAACGTCGGCCCCACGCACACCCTTCTTCTTCCGGGAGATGATGGGACTCTGCGCCAAAAAAAGGAGCACCCAGGTTGGTTTCCCGATGTTTACGCCTACCACACCTTGACAGAGACTTGGGTGACTTGTTCTCAAATGCCGTTGCCCGTTGTGACCACCAGTGCAGTTGCATGGGAAGATGGATTTGTTGTTGTGAGTGGGGAAACAAAACCCGGTGTAAGAACGAACCAAGTCTTCTATTTTGAAATCTCTCCAAGGGCACCTGGCCTTGCTCCTTGGGATTGGGGTGTTATTGCTCTCTACTTGGGGATTTTGGTTGCTAAAGGGGCTTGGTTTCGAAAACGACACAAGGGGAGTGAGGATTATTTTGTAGCCGGGAAACGAATTCCATGGTGGGCGGCTGGGCTATCTATCTATGGAACTACTTTGTCGTCCATCACGTTTTTGGCAACACCGGCTTTGGCTTATGCAACGGATTTAAAATTTGGACCCACTTGGTTGGCGATACTTTTAGTGGTTCCTCTTGTGGTCCATGTTTTCTTGCCCTTTTACCATGGCTTAAATCTGCGTACCGCCTATGAGTATTTAGAATACCGTTATTCCCGTTCCGTACGCCAAGTCGGAAGTGGCGCTTTTATTTTATTACAACTGGCTCGCATGGGCATTGTGGTTTATTTGCCATCCTTGGCCTTGTCCACGGTAACTGGGCTAGACATGCGCTATTGCATTTTGGTCACGGGAGTTTTGGCCACTGGGTATACCGTGATTGGTGGAATGGAAGCCGTGATTTGGACTGACGTCACCCAAGTCTTCGTGCTGTTCGGTGGCGTCCTCGTGGCTCTTGGTATTGCCTTGAGCGGCAGCGGCGGAATGGCCGCATTCTCGGACTCCATCGCATCCACAAAACTTTTGGTTTGGGACAATGGATTCTCTTGGACGGATGCAGCATCTTGGTCCTTGCTCCTTGGCGCCACCATCATGATGGTTCCGACCTACACTTCAGATCAAACAGTCGTGCAACGTTTCCTTTCGGTAAAAGATCAGCGAGCGGCCGAAAAGAGTGCTTGGTTGAGCGGGTGGTTGGCCTTACCGGCAGGTTTAATTTTCCCTTTCCTGGGGGTTTGCTTGTGGGCTTTTTACCGAGAGAACCCGCAAAACCTTCAAATAGGTATGTCCGATGACGGAATTTTACCGCTCTTCATCGGAGATTATTTGCCGACGGGCTTAGCAGGTCTTGTCATTGCTGGTTTATTTGCTGCCACCATGTCCAGCTTGGACTCCTCCATGCATTCCGTGGCAACGGCATTTACCAATGACTTCTACAGGCCCCGAAACCCCGAGGCCGATGATGATCGAATCTTGAAGATCGCCAAGCGTTGGACTCTCGGTGCTGGATTGTTCGGTACGGCTGCGGCTATCTTTTTGGCTTCCTTTGATATCCGCTCTTTATTTTTATTATTCTTGAAAGCATTGGGCTTGCTTTCTTCTGGAGTTGCCACCTTATTTTTGCTTGGTGCTTTTGTGCCGCGGGTTCACGCCACGGCCGCCTTGCTTGGTGCCGGCTTAGGTACAGCCGTCTTAGCTTGGGCTGCTTGGAATTCTGACCTCCACGCGTATTGGTACGGCGCTTTAGGCATGGGGGTAGGTATTTTTTCAGGATGGATGATTTCCTTTTTCATTAAGGGGCCGAGGGCCTCTCCGGAGGTCACGGCATACAAAAAATGAACCTGCTCCTTCTTTTCTTTCAAGTCATGTCTTTCGAGTCCGCGCACACTGGCGAATTGATGACGCTTAAGTCGGAAATCGGGATTTGGAGCGCAAAACAGGGTCATGTCGTCATCCAAGTGGATCACGTCGGCGAAGGAGAAAAAGCCCTTCGCGTCCTGGGCGGAGAGCGCAAAAGTATTTCCTTAAGTTTTCCAAGGCCACTTAGGGTGAACACTAGGATTTCATTTTTAGCTGAGCGGTGGACAAGGGCTTCCCCGTTTTTGTTTAAAGTGGAGGGCCGTATCGGAACGAAGTGGATTGAACTGTGGGATGGCGCAAGTGTTGAAGTTGGCGGGTTTCATCCCTATACCTTTAATGTCAATGAAAGCAGAGTTGAGGAAATTCGTTTTGTTTGCACCTCTCCAGCTAAAAGTGGATTGCTGTTGGACTGTATTCAAGTGTCTACGCCTACCCCAATGAGGCTCATGAAGCCGGGACGAGTTGTGGCCCCGTCCCTTCCAGTCCTTATTGGCAATACGTTGAATCCAGTTGCTTGTTTAGAGCTCATGACATCTGGAAATGTCAAACCTCTGCATTTGAAAGAAATTCGACTAAATGTGAATGGAACGACGCCACTAGGGGATATCGAAAGCGTCGATGTCTTTGCTTTGGGAGGAGAGTCCATATTTCATTGGCCAAAGCCGGACGATGTTTTTCCGGCAGTGAAATTATTTTCAAAATCTCAAGGCCCACTGTCGAAGACCCTTTTATTAAAAGGGAATCACGAATTAGTCGTGGGAATGAACAAGATTTGGATTTCTGTACGCTTACGAGAAACGGCATCGCTAGATGGCCGAGTGGGGGTGGAAGTAGATGCTTATCGCTTAGATGCAGAGGAATGGGAGGTTGTCTCCGGCGCTGACCAGGACAAAGATTCTGCGCAACGAATTGGTCTCGCCTTGAGAAATTTCGGAGACTCTGGTTCCTCTTGTTATCGAATTCCCGGTTTGGCAACTACACCGATGGGCACTTTGATTGCTGTTTACGATATTCGTTGGAGAAATACGAAAGATTTGCCGGACGATATTGATGTCGGTATGTCTAGGTCTACGGATGGTGGCCGAAGTTGGGAGGAGATGCAAATCGTGTTAAACATGGGGGAGGACCCCAGTTGGGATTTTGATGGTGTCGGCGACCCGGCTATTTTAGTGGACGATCAAACTGGCGAGATTTTTGTATTTGGGCTTTGGAGCCATGGCAACCGTGGTTGGAACGGATCTGGTCCTGGATTTACCCCAGAAGAAACTGGTCAACTTGTTATGACGAAGAGTTCTGATGATGGAAAAACTTGGTCGATACCGATTAACCTCACCAGGCAATTAAAGAAACCCGAATGGCGTTTGATGTTGCAGGGCCCTGGCCGTGGAATTGCCATGAAAAATGGCACCCTCGTCCTCCCTATGCAATTTAGAGATTCACATGAAAAGGGCAGCCTGCCCTCCAGTTTCATTGCTTGGAGTAAGGACCACGGAAAGACTTGGCAATCATCGAACGCGCCCAAAAGAAATACCACCGAAGCGCAAGTGGTCGAACTCTCCGACGGTACACTCATGTTGAATATGCGGGACAACCGAGGGGGGTCTCGGTCTGTGTACACCACGGAGAATCTTGGCGAAACTTGGAGAGTGCACTCCACAACGAGGCGCGCACTCCATGAGCCGGTATGTATGGCTAGCTTGATATCTATTCCATCGATTGCAAAAGGGCTCTTGTTCTCAAACCCCAATGTCCCGAGTGCTCCGCGAAGAAACATGACAATTAAAGGCTCCCTCGATGATGGAATGACCTGGCCTGAGCAGCACCAGCTTTTGATTGATGAGGGCTTGAGTGCTGGCTATTCCTGCCTTA
>Ga0302119_10000569_pt1 | contig 16656 bp, 12 predicted proteins | sample AG5_Tmax_MG_FD_203114 | JGI IMG/M metagenome (GOLD analysis project Ga0302119, IMG submission 203114) | Marine microbial communities from Western Arctic Ocean, Canada - AG5_Tmax | ecosystem: Environmental > Aquatic > Marine > Oceanic | place: Canada: Western Arctic Ocean | collected 2017-10-01 | reverse complement strand
AACTTACGGAAAGAAAGTCACGCCTCGTGTCTCGCGCCACACTAGAGAAAACAGCACAACAAATGGGCCTTGCCGAATGGGTTGAAATCGGCCCAAGTTTGGCTGAAGTGACTCCGTCGGTTTTAGGGAATGCCCTTGAGGCTTTACTCGGTGCAATTTATTTAGACACCCTCGTTCCCGATCGACTTTCTCATTGCACAGAAGTCGTTCGTGCTTGGCTAAAAGAACCGTGGAATCATCTCGTCGATGACCTCTTGCTGCCCGGCGTAAAAAGCCGTCTCCAGCATTGGGCGCAAAAAGAAAAAGGCACACTTCCAGAATACCGCGTTAAAGATTCTTTTGACCACCCAACCACACACGCTTTTTTAGTCACTGCGCGCGTCGGCAAACGAGAGTTCCCGGAAGCTTGGGGTTCCACAAAAAAAGAAGCGGAACGCTGGGCCGCGTGGGAAGCACTTCGTGTGCTCAATGACCATGCCAACTAAGCGACTCCAAAAAACGCCGTCCTTCCAAGACCTCAAAAAAACTTGGAAGATTGCGGGAAACCGGCCCCTTCACTGGGGTGGGCTGTGGGGTGCTTCGAAAGCTTGCCTTACGGCAGGGCTCAAACCACCGCTCTTATTAATTATCGCCGACTCCCATGCCGTGGAATTAGCGCTTGATGACTTAACGGCGTTCGGCGCGGGCGGAGTCCCTTTTCCTGCACGAGAGAGCAGCTCAGGAACAGAACCCGAAGTCCTCCGTGAGCGTCACCACGCCCTAGACTTGGCACAGCGAAAAGGCTTCGGTGGCATTTTGGTAGCCCCAATCTCCGCACTTTTACAACCCGTACCCTCGGCAAAAGACAAAACGCTGGAGTTACACCTCAAAGAAAACATGCGCGTGGATCCAGAGGCGTTTATGAAACAACTGTTGGGCGCTGGGTTCGAACGAGTGCCGTCCATTCATGAGCCAGGAGAGTTTTCCCGACGTGGCGATATTCTAGATTTTTTTTCTCCCACAATGGGAGAACCCCTACGTCTTGAATTTTTTGGCGATGAACTAGAAAGCGTACGTGTCTTTGATTTAAAAACTCAGCGTACGCGACATGTTCTCAAAAGCGTCGTGGTCCCCTTAACTCAAGACCTCCCGCTTGTCGGAGCCGCACACGACACGCTTCTCCTTGAGCGCCTTCCAAAAAACTTTTCTGTAGTTGCATGGGAACCCTCTGCCATCGACGAATCCATACAACGATTGCGTGGCCAAGGCGCCGAGTGGGTTGCGGCATTGAACCGCCATCAAAACCTGGTGCAGCAACGCCCACAGCTTCAATTAGCCACACTGCCAGGCCAAGACGGCAGCTTGACCACGCTATCCGTAGAAGAGTATTGTCAAGGGGTGGCAACCGGTGGCAGCTTATTAGCGCAACGAGCGGAAGACGGTGAAAATGCCTATGTGCTTTGCTCCACATCGGCAGAGGCCGATCGCTTGGAACAGATTCTTCAAGACTCTGGGGTTGCACATCCAAAGTTACACCGAAAGACCGCCGGACTTTCCCGTGGTTTTCGTATTCCTGAAGCGCGGCTTACCGTACTCCATCATCGAGAGCTCGTTCCTGGCCATGGGGTCCATCGACCAAAACCGCGCCATAGTCAACAGCTAGACACAGAAACCGTCAAGAGCGCCCATGCATTGCGCCCCGGGGATTGGGTTGTTCACGCGGTTCATGGCGTCGGCTGTTTTCGGGGTTTAGACTCCGATGGAAAGGAGGGGCAAGACTTTCTTCTTTTGGAATTTCGGGACAAAGCAATCTTGCGCGTTCCCGCATCCCGCGTTGACTTAGTGGAGCGTTATGTCGGTGCAGGCGGAGGAGTTCCTAACCTAGACCGTCTCGGGTCGGGCTCGTTTTTAAAACGTCGTCAAAAAGTTGCGGACGCCGTCGAAGACATGGCCGCCGACATGCTGGAGATTCAGGCAACGCGCACCTCACTTCCTGGGTTTGCCTTTCCCGAACCGGGAGAAGACCAACGAAACTTTGAAGCTTCTTTTCCTTGGGAGGATACACCGGATCAAGCACAAGGAACGCGGGAAATCCACGATGATCTTTCATTGCCAAGGGCCATGGACCGCCTGCTTTGTGGCGATGTCGGTTATGGAAAAACGGAGTTGGCCGCCCGCGCCGCATTTCGCGCCATTCACGCAGGAAAACAAGTCGCCATTTTGGTTCCCACTACGGTGCTTGCGGAACAGCACTTCCAAAGCTTCTGCCAACGCTTTGCCGATTGGCCGATAGAGATTGCAGCGCTTTCCCGACTCGTTCGTCCCGCCGACCGCCGCCAAGCCCTGGCTGGATTAGCCCGTGGAAAAATAGACCTTGTCATCGGAACACACAGGCTTTTATCCAAAGATGTTCATTTTTCAAACCTTGGGTTAGTTGTGATTGACGAAGAACAACGCTTCGGTGTGAAACATAAAGAATTATTGAAGAAAAAGCGGGCACAAGTTGATGTTCTCACACTTTCCGCAACTCCTGTCCCACGCACCTTGCACATGGCGCTTGCAGGAATCCGAGACATCACGACCTTAAGTACGGCACCAAAAGGACGCCAAGAAGTGCACACGGAGATCCGCTTCAACAATGAATCTGATCTCATCCAAGATGCGCTCCAAAGAGAAGTGGGGCGTGGTGGACAAGTTTTCTTTGTGCACAACCGAATTCGAACACTGGAGTCGGAGGCTGAGAAGTTGCGTCGAAAAATCCCTGGACTACGCGTTGAAATTGGCCATGGACAGATGGAGCCAAAAGAATTAGAGCGCGTCATGTTGCAATTTGTCCGTGGTGAAATTGACGTTCTTTGTTCCACGACCATCGTTGAAAGCGGTCTAGACATTCCTAACGCGAATACCATTTTCATTGATAGTGCACATCGTTATGGCCTAGCCGACCTCCACCAACTGCGCGGACGCGTAGGCCGCTCTTCAAAACGTGCTTGGTGCTACCTCCTTGTCCCCAAAGGTCAGCCCCTTCCCATGGATGCGCGCCGTCGGCTCAAAGCCGTAGAGGAACTACGGTATCTGGGTGCGGGATTTCAAATTGCAATGAGGGATTTGGAAATCCGTGGTGCGGGGAATTTACTAGGTGCAGAACAATCGGGCCATATCGCCGCCGTCGGCTATGAAACCTATCGAAAACTTTTGGCGCAAGCGGTGGCACGGCTTCGGAATGAACAAAAATCTCAGGGGAAGTCTGGAGAAACCATCGCTGACATTTCTCTTGGCGTACAAGCTGCAGTTTCCCCTTTGTACATTACAGAGGAAGAAGCGCGCATGGAGGTCTTGCGGGATTTTGATGCTTTGCGCACCCCCCAAGAAGTCAATGCCATACTCGCAAGCTTGAAGGATCGCTTCGGCCCCGCCCCGGAAGAAACTCAGCGCCTTGCTCAACTGTTTTTTCTGAAGCATCGCCTTGGTGCCTTAGGGCTGTCACGCGTACAGCGCATTGAGGGCCACCTCCTTTGTAAACTCACTGATGCGAAAAAACTCACTCGGGCCCTCGCCCCCCACCAAATAGATCTCCGTATTCTCACGCCCCGCCAAGCTCACTGGATTTTGCCGAATCCTAAGGCAGGTGCAAAATCTGTTCTACAGTACCTTTTCAAGGTAGCTTCCTCTTGCCGTCTCCCCCGCGCGAAGCGAAAATCAAAACCAACATCAGCCCCATGATTCCCCTCTCTCTCCTTTTTCTGGCCAGTTTTCAAGCTCCCGCATCGGCAGCACCTCAAGAAATTGTGGTGGATCAAACCCTGGCCATTGTCAATGACCAAGTGCTCACCATGTCGGACATTCAACGTGAAATTGATCTCATGATTCGAGAGCGCGGCATGGACCCCAAAACACTCGGGCCAGAGGGCCAAAGAGCGCTCACGCAAATGGCACTTCAAGGCCGCTTGCTTGACATGTTATTCCAGGAAGGCTTCCGCCTATCCGGCATGGACCCGGCTATTTTGGAGCAAGGGGCCTTGAATGAAATCCGCACTCGGCAATTAGAAGCGGGCTCCATTGCTGCTTACGCCCAAGAACTCGCTGGGCGCAATACCACGATTGAGAAAGAAACAAAAAGAATCACGCAACAACTGGTAGCCATGCTTTACAAGCGTTCGGAACTTGGCCTCTCTCCGGAACTTGGGAAATCCGCCGCCAAGGCCTCCGTTAAAATCTCCCCACAAGAAGTCCTTCAGTACTACCAAGCAAACCAAAGTTCCTTCGCATTCCCTGCGTCCGTCGAAGCTCAGATTCTCATGATTGTGGACGAAGGCAAATCTATGGCCGCACCGCGCATGGCCCTTTTGGCTGATTCTATTGCTGACGGCTCACGGTCTTTCAATGACGCAGCGCAGCAACATTCCATCTACCGACCCGAGCTTGCAGGCAAGACCGGAAGCATCCATCCCAAGACAGCGCCTTTTCAGGGCACCATCAAAGAATTCCTCCTCTCCGGAGAACTCGGGGAGACTAGCGCTCCTCTACAACTCCCTACTGGGCAAGCACTTGTACATATTTTGCAAAAGCAGCCCGCGGGAGTTGCTGGCCTTGAGGAAACCGAGCAAGGAATCCGTCGGCACCTGAAAGAGCAAAAACAAATGCTCCTCCTTCGGGAAACTGTGCAACGGCTCCGAAAACAATGCTATCTCTGGTTGATTCCTGCTGCCGAAATGGCTCTCGACACAGCATTTGCCCCCCAAGAGCCCGAATTTTCAGAGGAACTGTAGAATCCTCAGTCCATTTGAACCACCGCCCTGCCGGGTGCGTTCTTTTGGTTATCACCGCAAATCGGTGAATTCACCATGTCAAACGAACCTCTTTACCACACTGAATACGACCAACATCGCCCCTGGGAGCATGAAGCTTCCTTTAACGATGTCCTCGCGGAGCAAATCAAGAAGGCTCCTTACCTGATTGGGTCCATGGTCCTTCACGGCATTATCTTCTTCATCGTTTCGGCCTGGATATTGCTCACGAATTCAGAGTCCACAGCACCGGTTCTTGAAATGGTGGCCGCGCCTCCGCCTCCTGAAATTGAAGAGGAAGAAGAGCCGCCGGAAGAAATCATCGAAGAGGTGATTGAAGAACCCGTCATTCAAGAATCCCTGCTAGAAGAAACGGTTGAGCAAGAATCCCTTGAAGAAATGGGTGATCCCGACTTCAATTCTGACGCCGCTTTCGACTCAGACTCCTGGAACAATGATGTGGGTCTAGGTGGTGGAGCCGGCGGGAAGTACGGAGGTCGTGGCGGTCGTGGCGGTGGCAGAGGCGGAAACGCTACGGAAGCAGCCGTATTGGATGCCTTGAAATGGCTTCGGGATCACCAAAGCCAAGATGGTTTCTGGGACTGTGATGAGTTCATGTTTGAAGACAAGCACGAAGGTGCGCCTTCCGACGGCCCTGGCAACCCCGTCAATGACGTCGGTGTTACGGGCTTAGCTTTGCTCGCTTTCCAGGGCAATGGACACACCATGAGTAAAGGGCAATTTTCCAGCCAGGTAAAGCGTGGCATTAACTGGCTAAAGCGTAATCAAGATGACGAAGGCTTGTTCGGCGAAGAGGTCGGCAACCCAACTCTGTACAACCATTCCATTGCCACCATGGCCATGGGTGAGGCGTACTACTTTGCCAATCGCTCTCCTTTACTTGCCAAGAACATGCGCCGCGCAGTCAAGGTCATCGTGAACGCAAGAAACCCTTATGAAGTATGGCGGTATTCCTTAGATGCCGACGGGGACAATGACTCCTCCATCACAGGGTGGATGGTCTTTGCGCTCAAAACGGCGGCCGACGGCAAGATTGCCGTATCCAAGGATAACTATGACGGTGCTTTGGAATGGTTCAACACCATGACAGACTCGGGAACGGGTCGGACCGGCTATGCCTTTGGTGATGGTGGTGGCCCTGGTGGCCGCCCTTCAAGAATCAAGGCGTACATTGAGAAGTTCCCACCCGAAAAGTCGGAAGCTCTCACCGCTGTGTCCTTGCTGTGTCGAATCTTCATGACTGACATTGAAGAGGTTGATGACTGGAAAAAACATGCGGATTATGACCTCCTTAAAAAACAGGCGGACTTAATTGTGAACACTTTGCCAACTTGGAGTGAAGATGGGTCGAGTAACGACATGTACTACTGGTACTACGGAACCTTTGCGCTCAACCAATGGGGCGGCAAGCACTGGAAGTCGTGGAAAAAGGCTATTGAGAAAGCTCTCCTTGGAAGTCAGCGCACGGAAAAGGGCAATTTCAAGGGCTCGTGGGATCCAAACGGCCCATGGGGTGAAGATGGCGGCCGTGTTTACTCCACCGCCACGTGTGCCCTTATTCTTGAGGTGTATTACCGTTATGCACGCGTCTTGGGTGCTCGCTAAGCGAAGGCCATGAAAAAAAGGGCGGCTCCAAAGTGGAGCCGCCCTTTTTTTATGCGTTTACTTAAAGCGCGTTCACTTTTAAAGTCAAGCTAGACTTTTTGCGCGCTGCTGTATTCGGGTGCATTTGATTCCATTTCACATTTTTGTCAATGAACTGAGTTGCCCGAACTAAGCTCTCCGTTGCCGCAGTCTTGTCTCCAGCTTCAATAGAATCTAACGTTTTCTTAATCCAGGTACGCATCAAAGAGCGACGGCCACGATTACGTTCACGACGCGTGAGGGATCGAATGAGTTCGGCTTTGGCGGACGGTGTATTTGGCATCTGTATTTCGAGGTTCCCTCAAATGGGCCGAATATTCTACCCTCGCTAGAGAAATCAGCAAGGCCCTTACTCGGATTCTGGCTTCTCTTCGCCCCGTGCGGCGCGGAGGAATGCCTCAGGGTCATAAGCGATATCTTGCGCAGACCCTGCTTGGTCATAGCGTTTTGTCTGCAGGGCTTGCTCCGCAGCGAGATTCTTCCGTGCCCGGATAGCTTCGGTATCCCTAGGATTCCTGTCCAAAGCCTCCTGGAGGTACACCAAGGCTCGATCAATTTCACCCTGAGCGGCCGCCAAAGCACTGGCCCGCTTGGCCGACTCCCCATCTTGAGCGGCCAAAGCACCAAAGGCCTCCAATGCTGCGCCGGCATAACCCGCCCGCTCCAGGGCATCAGCCCATTGGTAGCCCAGCTCTAATTTCCTAGAGTTATTGATAAATGCCGACCTCATTTTGCGGGCTTCGGCATCGGGATTCTTCGTTGCACGGCTGAAACGAGCCGCTAACCCTGAGGACCCGGCGCTGAGCTTCCCTAATAAGGTCGGCTTGGCCCCCTCCTCCAATAATGCTCGAGCCAACAGCCCCGCAGCACCGGCATCTCCTGGAGCAAAGTCCATGACTTGATCACAGAGTTCAATAGCAAAATCCGCTTGCCCCCGTTGAAGGGCTTGCTCGGCACGAGTGAGGTGTTTTTTGAGGTCCATGCGTGTTGATTGAAGACCCGCTATTCTAAGGAGAATCTGCCATGAACATCATCCTCTATCCTGATCCGCGCCTCCGCACCAAAAATGCGCCTGTAGATCACTTTGACTCGGAGCTCGCCGACGTCACCCGGGCCATGTTCGATTTGATGTACGAAACTGAAGGAGTGGGCCTGGCCGCCCCCCAAGTCGGTATCAACCGAAAATTGTTAGTCTTCAACCCCAGTGGAGATTCAGAATGTCCGGAGCAAGAGGTCATCCTCTGTAATCCCGAAGTGCTCCGCAAAACAGAAGAAAAAGAATACGGAGAGGAAGGGTGCCTGAGTTTTCCAGATATCCGCGGGTCGGTTTCTCGTTTCCTCGGCATTGTGGTACAGGCACAGGACCTTCAAGGGGACTCCTTCGAGTTAGAATTTCAGGACTGGGAAGCCCGCATTTTTCAGCATGAAGTGGACCACCTTGAGGGAATTTTGTTCGTTGATCGCTTTCGTGAAGCGGATAAAATCTGTGCTCGCCCTTTGCTGAAAGACCTCGAATTAGAATACCGGAAAAGCCTTGAAAATTCTGCACGGAATTGAAGATCTGCAGGGGGGGGTGCCTTCGCAAGGTTGTGTCGCCACCATTGGCGTTTTTGACGGTGTCCATCTTGGGCATTTCCATGTACTCACCGAAGTCGTTTCCCGCGCCCAGGCCTGTCAGTTAACTTCGGTGATGGTGACTTTTGCAGGCCACCCAAAATCAACGCTCCTAGGTCATGCCCCTCCCACAATCACCAGCCTTGAGCACCGCCTTGTGCTTTTTGAGCGAGCGGGCATTCAATTGACTCTTGTTTTGGACTTTACGCTTCAACTCAAAGAACTCACGGCAGAAAACTTTATTCAAACTCTGCTCTTGGACCGACTTCACCTGAAAGAACTGGTCTTCGGCTTTGACTCAAAATTTGGGAAAGATCGCGGGGGCACACCAGAATCTCTCCAAAGCTTGGCTCGGGAAAAAGGATTTCGGATTACCGAAGTCCCCCCGCTTCAGGTCGAACATCGCCCAGCATCCAGTACTGCAGTTCGTGAAGCCGTTCAACTGGGTGACCTCATCCAAGCGAGCAAAATTCTTGGCCGACCAGCCAGCGTTCTAGGCTCTGTCGTTCACGGGGACAAACGCGGGAGAAAAATAGGCTTTCCAACGGCTAACATTAATCCTCACCATGAATTACGCCCACCTAAGGGTGTTTACGCCGCCTTTGTTTGGCGCCAGGGAAAGCTCCATGCGGCCACGGTGAATATTGGGAATCGCCCAACTTTTGAGGGTGACGACATTCTTATCGAGGCCCACTTTCTTGATTTTGAAGAAGATATCTACGGAGAAGTTTTGGAGGTGTTTTTCCTTCAGTCCATCCGAGGAGAGCAAACCTTTCCAGATGCCAAAGCCTTGAGTCAGCAAATCCAGGTCGACATTCAACAGACTCGAAAAATCTGCGCTGACGCCTCGAAATATTGGGCCATTCCAGGGGAAATCCTGCCTATCGAGCTGCCGAACTGTTATTCTTTCGCCCCGTGTTGGGCGGATAGCTCAGTTGGTAGAGCAAAGGACTGAAAATCCTTGTGTCAGCGGTTCAATTCCGCTTCTGCCCACCACACTCATAAAAAAAGAGCCGACCATCAAGGTCCGCTCTTTTTTTAATGAAAGACTTACTCTTCTTCGCTGGCTGGAGCTGGCTCAGGAGCTTTTTTAGGCCCTGGCGCCTTCTTTAGTGCAGCCTTCTTTTTTGGTTCAACCTTCTTTTTTGGCGCCGAGGCCTTCTTCGGCGCTGCAGACTTTGAACCACTCGCCATCATGGCCGCTAAGTCAGGAGCGATTGTGACCCCTTTCGCAGCCTTAGTCGGCTTCGGCGCCACCTTTTTCTCAACCTTCTTTTTTGGCGCTGACGCCTTCTTTGGTGCTGCAGGCTTTAAACCACTTGCCATCATGGCCGCTAAGTCAGGAGCGATTGTGACCCCCTTCGCAGACTTGGTCAGCTTCGGCTCCACTTTTTCTTCCACCTTCGCCTCAACTTTCGCTTTGGGCTTGGGCTTGGGCTTCGCAGACTCCAGTTTCTCTGCCCCAGAAGGGCGAGAGCGAGACTGCCGACGGCGAGCTGGCTTTTCCTCTTCTTCCTTTCTCGGATCCGCCTTGGATTCACTTTCTTCCGAAGAAATTGGTAAGGCCTCTTCGAGAGTTCCGGAGGAAGAAGAACTGCTCGATCCACGGCGTCGACGGCGACGTCGGCGAGGCATATCTCCTTTTCCATCTCCCGAGAGGTCAACCCGACCCAACTTCTTCGCCGGCTCTGCATTTTCTAACGGAATTTCTTCCTCAGAAATAGGAGGCACGGCTCCAACCGCAAGTGTCTCTTCTGTAATGGCAGAAGAAATGCGTTCTGCTTCTGGGATTTTAAGGAAATCGTCAAAGTAGGTTTCCAAATCCGTCAATGCCAGAAGTGTCATCTCCAACAGGTCAGTCGCCCGACCTCGTGTATTGGCGTCGGGAGCGCGCAACAAGAGCAACCCTGCACTGGTGCGGTCACAACCAAAGGTTTTGACAAGGCCGCGGAAGCGTGCGGAATAATCTTGCCACTGGCCCGTTTTACACTCAACCCAGAAAAACTGGCCGTCAATGAAGGCCATCAGGTCGGCTTCAAATTCTCGGCCATCCGGCAAGGTGCCTTTGACATTTTGGAGAACTTGGTATTTGGCAGCACTCATGCGTGCTTTTAGGCGGCGATTCAAAAGCCAAACAGCGTAGATTTCCAACCAACCACCCGTCAAAAACTGTGCGATTTCCCCATCTTTAGTAGGAATGACACGCAACTGTTTCTTCGGCGAACGATGGTAATAGAAATCCTTGAGCATGCCGTGGCGATGCAACAAAGTTCCTAACTGCACGGCAGCGGAGCGTTCCTTTTCACTGTAACGGTCCATGTCAATGCGTTGGCCCCGGCCGGAAGCCACGCAACGCTTCATGCGCTCATAAAACGGAGCAAGGTGGGTGAAGTGTTGGCCGATATGCCGTGCGAGATGATCAAAGGCCTCATTCCGAGCAAGCTCATCTTGACCCTCAAAGACCAAGACGTCACGCGTCTTGAGATAGTCCACCAACAAGCCTACCGGGGCATCGTCGGGGGGCGTCTTTGGAAGACCTCGCCGCTGACCGCGATTCGAAAACGAACCGGGAGCCTGCGGGCTTTCCTCCCTTGGTCGTTCTCGTTCTCGTTCTCGTTCTTGGCCTCGGCCTCGGCCGCGACCACCACCCCGTCGTCCACGATTTGACGACAAGGTAGCCTCCAATTTCTCCCCACCGAGAGATTCTCGGAGGAGTTGGATTTCTTTTGTGAGGTCCCGAATTTCGTCAGCTAGGCTGCCGGAGTTTCGGGCGTTTTCTGGGGAGTGTGGCGCGGAATTATCGCTGCTCAGCACTCCCTTAAGGGAGTGAAAGATGCCCATATCGAGGGTATTGTGCCCTATATCTGAGGGTGCGTCTACCCCCAAACTCTATCTTCCTTCCAAGTTCTCCGAAAACTGCTCAATGCTTACCTTTTTACTCTTCCCCCTCCTCCAAACAGACGCGGTGACGCACACCAACCACCTCGCGAATGAGACTAGCCCGTACCTACTCCAACATGCACACAATCCTGTGGACTGGTATCCCTGGGGTAAGGAAGCCCTTGAGCGAGCAAAAAAAGAGAATCTGCCAATTTTCCTGAGTATTGGCTACTCGGCCTGCCACTGGTGCCATGTCATGGAGCGAGAGAGCTTTGAGAATAAAGATATTGCTGAAATCCTGAATACTTCCTTCATTTCAATCAAAGTAGACCGTGAAGAGCGGCCCGACCTCGACGATCTTTATATGGCCGCCGTGCAAAAGATGACCGGAAGCGGCGGGTGGCCGATGTCCGTTTTCCTCACACCTGAACTCAAGCCTTTCTACGGAGGAACCTATTTCCCCCCCACAGCAAAATGGGGCAAACCGGGGTTTATCGACCTCCTCCAAGGAATCACCGATGCATGGCTGAATCGAGAAGATGAAATCTTGGCTAGCGCCGATGGGCTCTCTCAATCCCTCATTCTCTCTTTTCCTCCGGCCCCCGAAGTCCATTTGCCATCTAAGGAGCAATGGAAGGAATTAGAAGCCGGCTGGCTCAACGCTTTTTCTCAAACTTTTGACGCTACTTGGGGCGGCTTTGGGAGTGCGCCCAAATTCCCCCACGCAGAAGATCTTCGCTGGCTCTTCGCCATGGCGGAGCGGGCGGACGTCGGCGCTGCAAAAAAAGCCCGGGACATGGCACTCCATACATTACGGAAAATGGCATCGGGCGGTATGTATGACCAAATCGGGGGAGGATTTGCACGCTATAGCGTCGACGCACAATGGTTGATTCCGCACTTTGAGAAAATGCTCTATGACCAAGGGACGCTACTTCCGACCTACCTTGAAGCATGGCGGCAAACTAATGACGATTTCTTTCGTCATGTTGTCGAAGAAACCTCCGATTATCTCTTGAGAGAAATGCGGGATTTAGGCGGCGCATTCTTTAGTTCTACCGACGCCGACTCAGAAGGCGAAGAAGGCAAGTTCTTTGCTTGGACCCCAGAAGAACTTACGGAAGTTCTTGGCAAGGCGGATGGAAAGAAAGCGGCCATTCTTTTTGGCGTTACGGAAAAAGGAAACTTTGAGCATGGGACATCCGCCTTAACTCGTGCAGGAAATCTCTTCACTACTGACGCCATCCAAATGCGCCAGAAACTCTATAACGCAAGAAGCAAACGGGTTCCGCCTGCAACAGATGACAAAATCCTCACTGCATGGAACGGATTGGCTATTGACGCCCTCGCTCAAGCTGGAATGCAACTGGGCCGGAAAGACTATGTTCAAGCAAGTGAGCAGGCCGCCGAATTCCTCCTCTACAACTTACGTAAAGATGAACAATGGTTTCGTTCCTGGAGAAATGGGAAAGCACAGCATGCGGCATTATTGGAAGATTATGCATACTTAGGCCGTGCCTTTGCGTCCCTGTTTCAAGCGACCGGCAAGGAGGAATGGCTCAAAGAGGCAGAGGCCATCGGCGTAATCATTCTTCGTGATTTTCAGGATTCCGGCACTGCCATTTTCTGGGATACCGACGGCAAAGATGCCACCGTCATTCAACGAAGAAAGTCGCCTTGGGACGGCGCCATTCCATCGGCCAATGCAGCAACGCTGGAACTATTCTCTAAACTTTTTACCTTCACTCAAAAAGACTCCTGGAAGGAGGAAGCGATGAATGGCTTTTCCGCTATTCTTCAAATGGCCCGGAACAATCCCCGTAGCTTCACCTCCACCCTCCGCCCCATGGCCTGGATGGTTCAGGAGCCGGGAGTTGCCGTGGTCATCGGCGAAGAAGGCGCGGACGCCTGGCGCGAAGCTTTCGCAAAACCAGGAACTCCTTTCCTTCTCCCCGTTTTTTCTCCAAAAGGGAAGCCTGATTCGGACTTTGGACTTTTTCACTCCCGGGCAGCCCTCAATGGGAAAGCCACGCTTTACTTGTGTCACGGGAAAACCTGTGAGGCACCGACTTCGCACCCCGAGGTCTGGCACCGTTAAAATTCCCTGATGCCGGCTTCCCCTACCCGTGAACTTGTCACCCACCTTTATCAGCGCCCTCTTTTGGACCTGGTTTTCGAGAGCGCCTCTGTGCACCGCAAGCACAATGATGCCTCTCAGGTGCAATGCTCCAGCTTGCTTTCGATTAAGACAGGGGCCTGCCCGGAAGACTGTGGCTACTGCTCACAATCGGCGCACCACAATTCCGGACTTGAGCGGGAAAAACTCATGGACCCAGAAACCGTAGTTAAAAATGCAAAAATAGCAAAGGACTCCGGTGCAGATCGTTTTTGCATGGGAGCTGCGTGGAGGGAAGTGCGTGACGGGAAAGATTTTGAAGCCGTCTTAGAAATGGTGGCTCAAGTGAAGTCCTTGGGCTTAGAGACTTGTGCCACCTTGGGCATGCTCAAGCCAGAACAAGCACAACGCTTGGCGAATGCTGGACTGGACTACTACAACCACAACCTTGATACTTCCAGAGAGCACTACTCCGAAGTCATCACCACCCGAACTTACGACGACCGCCTTGTAACGTTAGCCATTGCACGGGAAGCGGGTCTTAAACTTTGTTGTGGCGGAATTCTAGGCATTGGAGAAAGCCAAGAGGATCGTATTGGGCTCTTGCTGGAACTGGCCTCACAGAGCCCCCCCCCGGAATCTGTCCCTATCAACGTCCTCGTTCCCATTGTGGGGACGCCCATGGAAAAGGCGGAACCCCTTCCTTGGGAAGAACTCGTCCGCGCCGTTTCTGTTGCTCGCATATTAATGCCAACCTCTTGGGTCAGACTTTCCGCAGGACGAGAATCTCTCACCGAAGAGGCCCAAACGCTCTGCTTTTTGGCCGGGGCCAACTCCATCTTTTTGGGGGATCGTTTGCTCACAACTCCAAACCGCACCCAAAACAGTGATCAAGCCCTTTTTGACAAACTCGGGCTCAACCCAATTAAGACCGTTGAAGTTCTTCCCAAAGAACTTCAAGTTTGAGCCACCCCCTAGACTCACGGCTCAACGAAGAACTTTATCATTGGGAGCAACAGGGACGGAAGCGCACCTTGACCCAAGCAAAGGGTCGCGACTTCACAACGAATGATTATTTCTCACTCTCCCGTCACCCCGAAGTCATTCAGGCTGCCCAAGAAGCGGTAGAAAAATATGGGGCAGGAGCTGGAGCGGCCCGACTTCTTCGTGGAAATCTGGACCTACATGAACAATTAGAAGCCGAAGCCGCGCAGTGGCAAAAGACGGAAGCCGCCCTGCTCTTCCCATCCGGCTACCAAGCCAACCTAGCCTTATTGGCGACCTTGCCGGAAGAGGGAGATGTCATTCTCAGCGATGAACGAAATCACGCATCGATTATTGACGGTTGTCGCTTATCAAAAGCCACGTGCCTCATTTATCAACACAACAGTCTGGCCTCGCTACAAGAACGGCTAGATCAATGGAAAAAAACGGCGGAGGTCGGCACCCAGGCATGGATCGTGACAGAGCGCGTCTTCTCTATGGATGCCGACCTTGCACCTATTACTGAGATTATTGCATTTGCTGAAAAAGAAAATGCCTTTGTGTTTCTTGATGAAGCCCATGCAGCAGGCGTCTATCCGGTACTTTCGGAGAACACTCGCTGTGTGTCAAAATTAATCACTGGGGGGAAAGCACTGGGCGTTTGCGGCGCTCTACTTTGCACCTCACAGGCAATAAAAAATATTCTGCTGCATCGCGGGCGAAGCTTTGTGTTCACAACGGCCCCTTCCCCCGCAACGACTGGGGCTCTCTTGAAGTCCGTCCAATTGCTTCAAGAGCATCCACAATGGAGAAAGGAGCTCTTCGAGAAAGCCCATTTCTTAAGGAAACATTTACAGGCCATCTCAATCCCCGTCGGCGGGGAAGGCGCCATTATCCCTATTCGCCTGGGCGATGAAAACACCGCAATGTCGTTTGCGGAAGCTCTCCAAGAAAAAGGATTTGATGTTCGCGCAGTGAGGCCGCCCACGGTCCCTACAGGGGATAGCCAGCTCCGAATTGTTTGCAAAAAAGATCACTCAGAAAAACAACTCCTTACACTGGCCGAGGCCATTGGAGACATCTGGAAATCCCTAGTCACTGCCCCCCTTTCATGACCCCTACCTTTCTTGTTTGTGGCACCGACACCGAGGTGGGAAAAACAGTCCTTTCGGCTTTATTGCTCCGCCATCTCCGCGACAACCACAAAGAGGTGCGCTATCTCAAGCCTATGCAAACCGGCCCGGAATCGGACACGAGTATGGTCCGAAAACTGGCTGAGCTTTCCAAAGCCATGGCGCCCGACCCCATTCTTTCCCTGCCTACCCCTGCATCCATCGATCAAGCAGCAAAGATTGCCGGCGTGCATGTAACGGCAAAGCAGATTCTCCACGGTATTCAGAAAAAACAAGCGCAAGCACCCGGAGCAACTTGGGTCATTGAATCAGCCGGAGGACTTCGGGTTCCCTTGAATGAAGAGGAAGAACAGATTGATGTCTTGCAACAACTGCATGCACCTGTCGTTTTGGCTGCGCGGAGTGGGTTAGGTACTCTTAACCACACATTACTTACTGCCGAAGCTCTCGAGCGCAGAGGCATCCCCCTCAATGGCATTGTTTTATTTGGGGAACCCCATCTGGACAATGTGCACTCTTTAGAAAACCGCCTACCCAACACACCCGTTTTGGATTTCCCCTGGTTCAAAGAACTAACACCAGCTGCATTAGACCTTGCCCTCGGTGTCCATGACTTCGGTCAACTCATCTCATGAATGAAGCCTCTTGGGAAACCCGTGACGCCGAAGTTTGCTGGCACCCTTATACCCAGCATGCCCTTGACAGAGAAACCCTGCCGGTAGTTCGCGCATCAGGTGCTTGGCTGGAACTTGCCGACGGGCGACGAGTTTTGGATGCCATTTCTTCTTGGTGGACCATTCTTCATGGTCATGCACACCCAAAAATCGTGAGTGCTATTCAACAGCAAGCTGAAAAACTTGACCACGTTCTCTTTGCAGGATGCACGCATGAGCCCGCCGTGAAACTCGCAGAAGGTCTCTTGGAGCTCGCGCCGCAAGGGCTCTCTAAAGTTTTCTACTCCGACAGCGGCGCAACTTCTGTGGAAGTTGCCCTCAAAGCGGCATACCTCACCCACCTTCGCCAAGGTGAAAAAGGGCGGAATATTTTCCTTGCACTTCATGGCAGTTATCACGGAGACACGGTCGGTGCCATGTCCGTCAGTGACCCACAACCGTTTTTCCAGGACCTTGCCCAGCTCCTTTTTCAGGTAGAGCGCGTTTCCCCTAACGCGGACTCACTGCGTCAAACATTGGAAGCGCACGCCGGCAAGGTTGCGGGATTCATCGTAGAGCCCCTCGTTCAGGGCGCTGCTGGCATGGTGATGCACCCACCGTCGTTTCTTCAAGAGGCGCGAAAACTTTGCACCGAACACGGCGTCTTCCTCATTGCTGACGAAGTCGCCACAGGATTTGGACGAACAGGAACTGTTTTTGCTTGTGATCAAGCCAGTATCACACCCGACCTCCTTTGCCTTGCCAAAGGTCTGTCTGGGGGAGTGCTTCCCCTTGCCGCCACATTGGCGACCGAAGAGATTTACGAATCTTTTCTCTCCGACGAC
>Ga0302119_10000564_pt1 | contig 16692 bp, 17 predicted proteins | sample AG5_Tmax_MG_FD_203114 | JGI IMG/M metagenome (GOLD analysis project Ga0302119, IMG submission 203114) | Marine microbial communities from Western Arctic Ocean, Canada - AG5_Tmax | ecosystem: Environmental > Aquatic > Marine > Oceanic | place: Canada: Western Arctic Ocean | collected 2017-10-01 | reverse complement strand
GGCATGGGAGAGGTGGGGACGGCGGGAGCTAGGCGAGTTTGGGTGCGAGGATCGCGCAGTCCCAGTCTTTCCAGACCGGATCGAAGCCTTGGGATTGGAGTTCGAGGGAGACTTCAAGGGGGGAGCGTTGATCGTCGATCTCGAACTGGGGGGTGGCCCGCGAGCAACCGCTGGATTGTTCGGCGGGATCGAGTTCGACGCGGCGGCCTTTGACGGTGCGGTGCAAGTCGTCTGAGCCGGCGCCGGTGTAGCCGCCCGGTTCGGTGTGCGATCCGGCAGAGAGGTGAGTGACTCCCAGGGCGAAGAGTTTGTCGCGAAGGATGGCGGGCTCGCGCGTGGAGAGAACGATACCGACCTGAGGAAAAGTGAGCCGGAAGGCGCAGATGAGTTGCACGAGCTGGCGGTCGGTCAGGGTGAGTGCGGGGTCGGCTTCGTGACGGTGATTGCCAGCGTGTGGTTTGAGGCGGGGAAAGGAAATGGTGAACTGTGCTTTCCAGCACTGCTTGTGAAGATACTCGAGGTGGGCGGCGAGAGCGATGGCTTCCACGCGCCAATTCGCGAGCCCGAAGAGAGCGCCTATTCCGATGCGTCGGAAGCCACCGGCATAGGCCCGTTCTGGGCAGTCGAGACGCCAGTCGAAGTTCTTCTTGGGCCCGGCGGTGTGAAGAGTGGCGTAGACCGCGCGGTCATAGGTTTCCTGGTAGACCACGAGTCCCTCGGCGCCACAGGAAACGAGTTCGGCGTATTGATCGTCTTCCATGGGTCCGACCTCGATGCCGAGGGTCGGGATGGAGGGTGCGAGCTGGTGCAGGCACTCCTGGAGGTAGCCGTCGGAGACAAATTTGGGATGCTCACCAGCCACGAGGAGGAGATTGCGAAAGCCCAGATTGCGCAAGTGATTGGCTTCCACCGCGACCTGAGCGGGGGAGAGGGTTGTGCGGAGGATGGGATTATCGCGCGAGAACCCGCAATAGCTGCAGTTGTTGACGCACTCGTTGGAAAGATAGAGAGGAGCGAAGAGGCGCATGGTGCGCCCGAAGTGTCGCCGGGAAAGGGCTCCACTGCGCTGGGCGAGGGCCTCCAGTCCGACCGCGGAGAGAGGAGCCAAGTGGTCCTCAAATCGTTGAAGGAGTGGGGATTTCGGGCGGTCGGGATCTCCGAATTGGGAGGCAAAGCTCACGTGCGAGAGGTCGGATGCGGCGGGGCGATTGTCAAAGGAGAAAATTCCAGCCGGAGGTTGTCTGGATCTCACGAGGAGAGAAATGCGCGTTTGAGTCGATTGAACGCTTGATCAGGGAGGGAGGGATCAGTCAGGTTCACGGCAGCAGCAGATTATGAGCAACGGGGAAGTGATCAAGTGCAAGCCAACCAAGTGGTTCTTTGTGAGGGCCATCGCGATGGTGACAATGTTTGCGGTATTTCTGGTTCTTTTCCTCAAGGACTGGAAAGTGGGGTGGCCGAAGAAGAACGAGATTTATTATACTTTCCAGGCCTTCAAGAAAGCGGGGGAAGCCTTCGCCGCCCACGAGGGCTCGGCCGAAGGTTGGAATTCGTTTGCCTCGGCCCAGAAAATTGAATTCCCGGACGAGAAGGGGATGATTCCTGTGGGGGTGGACAGCGATGCGTCCTGGCCGGCCATCCTGGCTGACTACTCGGGTTACAAGAAGGCGCTGGCGAAAGAGGGCAGCAGGTCCACTCCTCCTCTGTGGACAGTCTACACTGACGAGCGGGGCTGGAGCTCAGCCGTTCCCAACAAGTTCTACGGGCAGGGCAAGATCAAGGAGCAGCTTTATTTTGGAATTGGGAGCGGATTTCTCATGATTGTGGGAGGTTTTTATCTGGCGCGGACCTCGCGGCGTTCGATGAGAGTGGACGGGGAGGCCTACTATGCTCCGTCCGGAGAGCGCATTCCCTATGACTCGATCAAGCGAATCGACAAGCGCAAGTGGGAGACCAAGGGCTTGGCCTACTTGACCTACGTGGACGGTAAAGAGGAGAAGAAGGCCAAAGTTGACGGCATGGTTTACGGGCAATTCAAGCCCGAGGATGACGCTCCGGCCGAGGCGTTATTCAAACGTATCCTGAGTAATTTTCTGGGTGAGCTGATTGAGCTGGAGGAGGACGAAGATGAAGAGGAGTGTGATGAGGCCGTGGCCTCGAGTGCCGAGGAAGGGGGGGATTCCAGCAAAGAGGTGGGGGAAGATTCTAGGCCGAAAGCTCCGGAGTAATTTTCGGAGTTGCCAAGCGCCTCTGGGAGGGCTACAGCGACCATCAAGCAACCAATTGCCACGGATACATGTCAGAAAACAGCGAAGCGAAGATCAAGGACATCATTGTCGAGCAGCTCGGCGTAAATGCCGACCAAGTGACCCCGGAGGCGAAGATGATCGAGGACCTAGGTGCCGACTCTCTCGATGCGGTGGAACTGGTCATGGCGATTGAGGAAGAATTCGGGATTGAGATTCCCGATGAGGCGGCTGAGAAGCTCTCGGCAGTAGGCGATATCATCACCTACATCGACAAAGTGGTCGATTGAGGTCGTCTTATTAGACAATTCACGAGGTGGGGCGGGTCCTCTGGATCTGCCCTTTTCGTTGTCAGAGGCCCCAAGCTGGGCGATGATTGCGCTTAGAGAATGTATTCACCTGATGATATTCATTACGCGCTGGAGACCACCAGCGTGCTGCACGAGCCGGATCGCCGGATCGACACCTTTGGAAACACCCGTTTTGAGTTTCTCCTTCTGAGCGAATTGATGGATTCGGTCGGGCAGGTTCGGATCCGGACCGGGGAGGTGGAAGCGGCCCAGCCAACCATCATCAAGCCCGAGCCGTATCAAGAGATCGAGTTCGAAGGATTTGGAGATGACGCCCGCCGGTTTTACCAGTGGATGCAGGATCACGGTGCAGTTCAGGCGATGATGAAGTACGGCTTTCACTTTCGGCGAGGGGAGGTCCGCGAAGAGTTGCTGCACGAGCCCCTGGCGGATGTTCGTGAGCGGGTAGTGGAGAACGCGCGGCGAGTGGGAAATCCCATGCAGGCGGTGATTGAAGGAGTGGATGACGCCTGGGAGATCAGTCTCCTGCGCTTCATGTTCGAGATGGTTCAGAAGAGCGGCGAGATCAACGTGTTTGATTTCAAGCGCAAGGGACTTCTTTAGAGCTTCGAATATGATGACTGTCGTCAAGGTTCTCGCCGCGTTGATCGTCTTGGCGGCGCTGGGCGGGACCGCAGTCCTGGTGGAGAGGCTCAAAGAAGAGAGCACCGTTCCGCGGCTCCGAGAGGTGAAGCTCGAGGGGTCGACCGTGGAGCCTGATGAGATTGCCTTTGAGCGCGCCCGTGAATTCCTGGCCACCGGTCAGTTTGAGGAGGCGCGGGTAAAGCTCGAATTCATCGTGACTCTTTACCCGGGGTCGCCTTCGGCGGCGGAGGGACGGCGCATCCTTGGGGAGTTGAATCTTGATGACCTGCTCTCGACCGAAGTGATGGATGGCAAGGTGATGTACACGGTGAAATCTGGGGACAACTTCACCAAGATTGCGCGCCAGCATGAGACCACCCTCGATTGTATCATGCATATGAATGGGCTGCAGCGCATGGACAAGCTTTATCCGGGGAATGAACTCGTTCTGCTACCCCTGAACTTCAACATCAAGATTGATGTCCCCCGCAAGCGACTGAGTCTCTTCAGGGAGGGGCACTTCCTGAAGGCCTACCAATTGCTCAGTGCGCGCACCAGGAGGGGTGCCAAGGGGACTCTGCGCTCCAAGATTGGCCAGAAGATCGGAATCTCCAATGGGAGCCGCATATCGCCCGTGAGACATGAGTCCTACCGAGTTGCCCAGAAGGTGCTCATTCTGGATCACCAGGGACTGCAGTTGCGTGAAGTGGTGGAGGCTGATGAGGAAAATTCGGGGAGGGGCTTTTTTTTGTCCGAATCCGATATGGAAGAGCTCGCATTGTTGCTCCGGGTAGGCAACGAAGTGGAAGTCCGCTTCATAAACAAATAGATTTTGCGTGAATGAAAGATAGCACGACGCGTCCGCATCCCCTCGAATTCGAGAAGCCCATTCTGGAGCTTGAAGGGCAATTGGCCAAGATGCGGGAGAAGGCGGAGTCCCAGAAGATTGATCTCAGCGATGAGATCGGCGCTGCGGAAGCCAAATTGGACGAAACGAGGATCCGTATTTACGAGAATCTTTCTCCGTGGCAACGTGTTCTGATTGCGAGACACGTCGATCGGCCCTTCATGCTGGATTATCTCAACGACACCTTTGAGGACTTTTGCGAATTGCATGGGGATCGTTTGGTCGGAGACGACAGTGCGATGCCGGGAGGTTTTGCGACCATTTCCGGTCGTCGTTGTGTGGTGATCGGACATCAGAAAGGGCGGAACACGAAGGAGAATCTCGAGCGCAATTTTGGGAGTGCCCATCCCGAAGGCTATCGCAAAGCGCTGCGGCTCATGAAAATGGGCGAGAAATTCGGGCTGCCCATCATTACCTTGATTGACACCCCGGGAGCGTTTCCGGGGATCGGCGCGGAAGAGCGAAACATCGCGGAGGCGATCGCGCGCAATCTGCGGGAGATGATGGATCTCAAGACGCCCATCATCGCGGTGGTGCTGGGTGAAGGAGGTTCGGGCGGCGCGCTTGGCATCGGGGTCGCTGATCGCGTTCTCATGTTGGAGAACGCCTATTACTCGGTGATCAGTCCGGAAGGGTGCGCAGCCATTCTTTGGAAGCATCGCAAACATGCCCCAGAGGCGGCGGAGGCCATGAAGGTCACCGCACCGGAACTGGCGGAAATGGGATTGGTGGACGAGGTGATTGCGGAGCCCCACGGGGGGGCTCACAACGACCACCGGGTTGCCGGGGATCACCTTAAAGTCGCGGTGGTCAAGCAGCTCGCCATTCTTGAGAAACTCTCCGAGGAGGAGTTGATGGAGGAGCGCTACCAGAAGTTCCGGAAGGTGGGAACGTGGCTTGAGGAATAGAGCGGGCGGGGATGGCGATTCGGGACGAAGAGTACGCCATCCTGGCGTTTGCGATGGAGACCATTGTGTCCGAATTGCTGAGCAGTCATCCGGAACTGAATCCGCCGCGGGTCTATCTCATTGAGGGTGCCCCTGAGTTGAGAGGAGGGGTGGAGGATCTCGTGTACTGGTGGCACCAGTCGGTGGTGAAATTCTCGCATCTGAAGAACGAGGCTCGCATTGACCTGCTGAAAGTTGGCGAGGAGAAGGAGGGATTCGAGCGTCGCAAGTTTAGGGAACTGGGATTGGCCATTGCGGGGCTTGATCACCTCGATCATCCCCGGGCCGAGAAGTGGGAGTTTTCGCTTTCGCGGGCCGGGCTGGATCGGGTTGGGCGACAATCCGTGGTGCATGTCTGGGCTGATCCCGGCTGCAACGCGCAGTATGGCACGGGATTCATCCTGGTGGTGGGATGGAATGAGGAAGGAACGCTGAGTGTTCTGGAGCGGGTGCGGACCGGAAGAGGAGAGTAGGGCGTGTTCGGAAATTCAGGCCCAGCGCGGTAGCCAAGGAGAACAGGGCGTCCAAGCGGGCCATCCCATCGAAGGCCCCGGACTGAGGTCCGGGGCGGTGAGAAGGGGGTCGATCAGTCTAGGCTTACTTGAAATCCTTCTCGGTATAAGGGATCCCGTTGCGGCCCTTGGTCTTGGCTCGCGCAGCCTTGATGAACTCTTCTTCCACCAGCGCCGACCGATTGCTCCAGGCATGGCGAATGTAGGTTGCGATGTCTGCAATGTCCTTGTCCTTAATGGTTGGGTTCATCGAGAGGCCAGGCATGGCCGCGGGCGGAGAGTAACGTTCCTGGGAGACCGTGATGGGTCCCATGAGGCCGTGCAGAAGGATGCGGGCGAGGCGCTCGGTCGAGCCGTTGACCCAGTCGGAGCCGTCAAGAGGAGGTCCCAGGTTGGGAAGTCCAGTGCCTTCCGCGCCGTGGCACCCGATGCAGGCTGCGCCGGTCAAATAGATCTTTTCACCACGTTGGTAGGAGGCGAGGTGTTCACCCTTGATCTTGGGAGGTTCGATCTTGCGGTGTTTCTTGTTGATGGCGTCCTCGAGCCACTTGCTGAATTCCCTGTCGTTGTAGCGGCCATTGTTGACGCCGACAAAGACCGCTTCGCGATCCTTCAGTCCGGTGAAGGCCGCTGCTTTGACATGGGGATTATTGCCGTTGGCCAGCAGGGCGGCGACCAGGGCCTCGAGGGCCTTGCTGCCACCTGTTTCGGCGAGGAGACGCGCTTGATAGAGGGAGGACTCCTTGCCGGCCTTGAAGGAGGCCGAGTCCTTGAGAAGGGTATTTTTGTCGTCGGCATTCAGCGACAAGGCGGCCATCAGGGCGGAAGCGGCGAGCTTGTCATGGCCGGAGTTGAGCAGAACGGGGATGTGATACGCTTCGAGAATGCCGAGGCCCTCGAGGCTCCACAAGGCATGGAGTTTAGCGACCGGGGTGCCCCGCTTGAGGATTTCTTCCAAGGGGTCGGCAAGGGAGGCGTCGCCGCGCTCGACGATGAGACGTTGGGCTGTGTCGCGCCACCATCCGTTGGGATGGTTCAAATACTTCACGAGTTCCTTGGCGGAGAGATCCTCGAGTCTTGGTGTCGCGCCACGCGCCTTGTCCTTGTGACGGATGCGGTAAATTCGGCCGTGTCCGTTCCCGGGGCCGTCCAGCTTGCGGCTGAGAATCTGCTTGCGCAGGTAGCTGGTGACGTAGGTCTTGTGCTGGATGATGCCGTGATACATGTCGAGCAGGTAGAGGCTGCCATCGGGTGCGGTGTAGGCATTGACGGGGCGAAAGCGCTCGTCGGTGGAGGCGAGAAACTCTTTTTCGCCGAGCGGGTGACTACCCATGAGTGATCCTGCGCCGTCCTTGATGCTGATGGCTTTGACGAGGTTGCCACAGGGTTCGGTGACGAAGGCCCAGCCGTAGGAGTCGGCGGGGAAATTGTCGCCCCGATAAATGGCGAGACCGGATGCGCCGGTGGCATTGATGAGCTTGAAGGTCTTGGAGTCGATGGTGTTGCTGCCGAATCCGTTGAGCTTGTTGATGTAGCCGCGATTGACGCCCGGGTTGACCCGGATGGGCCAGACCTGGTTGTTGCCGATGCGTGCGGAGATACCATTCTTGATCTTGGCATTGCTGTTTCCGAAGACCGCATTGGGAAAGGTGTAGTCGCCTACCAGGAGGGTGCTGTTGCTGTTGTGGAAGAGGCGGCCGTAGTCGTCCCGGTCGATGCCCCACTGCCCACGGAAGTTGGTCTTTTCCATCACCCACTTGCCCGCGATTCTCTTGTAGCGTCGATCGGACTTGGCGTTGTAGATCCAGTTGTCGAGGCCGAAGACGAGGCTGTTGGCTTTGTGTTCCACATTGCCGCCTCGGGCGTAGTCCTTGTCGACCAAGACGCGCTTGCCTTTGGGTTTGTCGCCGTCACGGCCCTGGAAGAAGAGGCTCTCCTGGTTGGCCCAGAGGATGCCGTCGTCGAGGAGGTAGATGCTGCGAGGCAAGAGGAGTTTGTCCTGGAAGACGGTGCGCTTGTCGACAGCCCCGTCGTTGTCGGTGTCCTCAAGAATGACGATCCGTCCCTGGGGAATCTCTTCCCCTTTGCCCTCAAGGTCAGGCATGTAGCCGACGAGTTCGCACACCCACATTCGGCCGTTGCCGTCGAATTTGAGGATGGCGGGCATCTCGACCATCGGTTCGGCCGCCACCGGTTCGATCAGGTAGCCCGGTGCGAGCTCAAAGGTCTTGAGGGCCTCTGCGACCTTGAGGAAAGGTGCGGGGGGGATGGCGCTCTCGGGGACAAAGCTATCCATTTTGTGTCCCTTGCGATCGCCCTTTTGGGCATGCAGGGGAGCGCTGAGGGCAAGCAGGGCGAGGGCGAGGGTGAGCGCGAGGCTCCGTTGCGATGACATGGTGCGGAGATTTACAAGAATCGCCGGTGAGATCTATCCAAAACCCCAAGATCAGGAGCCGAAGAAGTTCTTGAAATTGTCGGCGAGGATGGCTGCGAGAGCGTCTCCCCCACAATCTCGGGTCTCCGCGAGCCCATTGAGGAGGGCGCCGAGGTTAGCGGGGTGGTTCAAGGGTATTCCCTCGGAGTCCGCGAGCGGGTGGGTTCGATGGGGGGCTGGAGGGAGCATATCGGGAGCGTCGGTCTCCAGGAGAAGGCGATCGGCGGGGACCTTTCGGAAGGCGGCGCGGACGATCTCCTTCCGGGAATGGAGGAACTGACCGGAGAACGAAAAATAGGCGCCGAGAGGAGCAAGTTCGGTGACCAATTCGGCTGAACCGCCGAAGGAGTGCAGGAGAAAGCCGCGCGCGGGTCGGGGATTCCCACGCAGGCATGTGAGGAGGGGGCCCCATGCCTGCAGGCAGTGAATCGAGAGCGGGAGGTTTCGTTCGGTTGCGAGAGCGAGTTGAGTGAGAAAGACATCCTCCTGAGCCGCGAAGTTGGGGTGCTGGATCCAGCGATCGAGGCCGCACTCGCCGAGGCCGGAGTGGGGGAAGTTGTCGAGGTGCCCGCGCAGGGTGGTGAGCCAATTGGAGCCGCGTGCGTCCAGCTTCCAGGGGTGGAGACCAAAGGAGGGTTGCACAAATCCCGGGAAGCGCTTGGCGAGATCCGCGACCTGCGGCCAATCATCCTGAGAGGTGCCATTGACAACGCATCGTTCGATCCCGGCTTCCCGCATGGCGGACACGATCACTTCGAGATGAGGCGCGAGTCGAGCATCGTGAAGGTGATTGTGAGCGTCGAAGAGCGGCGTCATCGAAGCGGAGCGCCTTCTGTGTCGTTGAGTTCGCGTGCAGCCTGCGCGTAGCTCGCAGCGGAACAGTCGTGCAGCGCAAGTTGTCGGGAAGGCACCTGATAATTCGAGTCCGGGGATCCTGGTCGACGGTAGCAGAGGTCGTAGTGATCCTTGAGAATGGAGGCGACAAACGCGGGCCAGATCCTGGAAGTGATTTGCGCTTGCCAGGCGTCCACTTGTTTGTGCCCGCGAAGCTGGCGAAGATTGTCGAGAATGGAGGCCAGGGTGTCGGGGTCGCGGGGAAAGTGTTCGTAGTCTTCGAGGAGGAGTTTGACCCGCTCGGCAGCCGGGAGGGTGAGCTCGATGACCGAGGCTTCAGAAAACTTTTGCCACAAGGCCGGGGGGATGTAGGCGCTCCCGATGCGGTTCGATTCGGCCTCGGCGAAGATGGGACGCCGGGGGTTGATGGTGGAAAGGGACATGTGGAGGAGGGACTCGAAACGCCTCTGGTTTGGCTGTTCTCCCTGGGAGCCCAGGAGTGATCCCCGGTGATTGGCGAGGGCCTCCAGGTCGATGACCTGTGCTCCGAGCTCGCGAAGAGAGTCGAGGAGGCGGGTCTTTCCGGTTCCGGTGAGCCCGGCAATGATGCGGAACTGCAGGTTTTGCTCGCTGATCTGGCGTGGCAAGTCGTCCATGACAAAGCGCCGCCAGGCCTTGTATCCTCCCTCGAGGACGCGAGCGCGCCAGCCAATCGATCTCATGACGGTGGCAAAAGAGTGGGAGCGCATGCCGCCGCGCCAGCAGTAGAGGAGGGGGTTCCATTTGGGGGGGCGATCGGCGAGATAACCTTCCAAGTGTCTGGCAATCGAGGTGCTGACATGGTGGGCCCCGAGGCGTCGTCCCTCGAAGGAGGCCGTCTTGTAGATGGTGCCGACTTCGATGCGCTGCTCATCATTGAGGACCGGAAGATTGATGGCCCCCGGGAGATGATCTTCCGCGAACTCGAGGGGAGTGCGCACATCGATGATCTCGTCGAACTCAGAGAGATCGATGGGCAGGGAGACAGATTCCATGCGGTCGAGAGACATTGGTATTGGCGCGGCTTCCCGCGAAGAATGCCTCGCCGCCGCGCAGGATCAAGCGGCTTCCACCACGAGACTGATCTCAACACTGGCATTGAGCGGGAGGGCCGCCACTCCCACTGCGATGCGGGAGTGTTTTCCGCGCGCTCCGAAGATTTCTAATAACAGATCGGAGGCTCCATTGATCACCTTGGGGTGATCGTAGAAATCGGGTTCGGAGCTCACGAATCCTTGCAAGGAAACGATGCGCGCGACGTGATCGAGGCTGCCGAGTTCCTGCCGCACGATGGCGAGTCGATTGAGAATGATCACCCGGGCGGCCTCTTGAGCGGCTTCCACGGATTGATCGGTGGGAACTTTGCCAGTGACTTTGGTTTCGCCGTCAAAGGGGAGTCCGCCGGAGAGGTGGAGAAGGTTGCCGCTGCGGACACAGTTGACATAGGAAGCAACTGGGGCGGGAACTTCGGGGAGAGTGAGGCCGAGTTCGGAAAGGCGGGCGTCAATGGACATGATCTATGGAGAAAGTGGGGAAGTGGAAGAGGGGAGAAAGAAGGAAAACTCCTATTTTCCGAATTCACCGGTGATGAGGGCGAGGTGGAGGAGGCCGCTCTTGGTGAGGGAGGCGCGGCGTCCGGTGCCGGTGAGTCGGCTGAGGGTGAAGTATTCGTGGCGCGATTGGGTGGTGCGGACGTAAGTGACGAGAGGTTTGCTCACCTCCCGTTGGCTGGGAGCGATCGCGAGCGGGAAGCCGGAGGGACTGAACGAGATTTCCCAGGAAGGGCTTGGACGGTTGTGGTCGCCCTTGCGGAGCCACGGATAGCGCTTGGCAAGTTCGAGGACCCCTCGGCGGGGGCTCGTGACCTTGAAGTAAGTGGCCGTTTGTTCCAGAAAGGAAGGAATGGTGATCCGGGGGTCCTTGTGGTGGGTGATGAGGAGGGTGGCGATGTCCAATCCGGAGAGATTCATTCCATTGTGAAGGCCATGCTTGTTGTCGGCACCAAACTTCATGCGGTGCCAGTCATCGAATCGGAGTGAGAGGAGGATATTGAGTTCAACGTGCACGTGTGCTCGACTCCGAGTGATCCCGACGCCGGTGTAGCCCATTTTGGCGATCGCTTGACCCGCGAGGACGCGTTGCCCGAGTTTAACGGAGATGGTGCTGAGATGCGCGTAGAGGCTGAAGAAGGGGCCGTCTCCCCAGTTGTGTTCCACCACGACGTATTTGCCGTAGTTGCTCGCGCCTGAACTGGGTTGGACATAGGCAACGTTCCCAATCGCAAGGGCCCGCACCTCATCGAGAGGGCGGCCAGCTGAGTCGCGCTTGACAGGGCGAATGTCGATGCCTTCGTGGAAGCGGGTCCCTACCACGCCTGCCTCAGTGCGTTTGATGTTCCGGACGAATCCATAACCGCCACCCTGCCAGGGCTTCGAGGCCTCGCCTTCAAAGATCCGGTTGACGTACATGTAAAACTTATCCGGACGGCCCTCGAGGATGGCCTGGTTTTCGGTGGGAAGGCGCAGCTTGAGCGGTTGAGCGGAGGACTGGGCGGTGAGTGCAAGCGCCCAGAGGCAGAGGAGGAAGATGCGAGAGATCACTTTTTCTTCTTCTTTTCGTCCTTGAGGCGCTTCTTCCAGGATTTGACATCTTCTCCAATACGCGGGCGATGTTGATCAGCCAAGTGGACTTCCTTGAGGGCGATTCGCTTCCAGATCACGATCAGTGCGTCGTCAATCGGGTCGATGACCACGGCATCACGGACTTGTCCGTTGACCACGGAGAGGAGGAGTTTGCCTCGCTCTGCAGTGCTCAGAGAATTGAGGCGACCAGCTGCGGTTTTGTTGAGCTGGAAAATCATTCCGTAGCTGTTGCCGTCGTCCGAGGGAAACGGGCGAAAGGCAATGATGTCCTTGGTGCTGATCTCGGGAGACTTGCGGTAGAAGACCTCCTTGCCCGAAGTCAGCTGTTTGAACGCTTTGCGTTCACCAGCAGAGGCTTCCAAATGGAAGGTCACAGTGAGGTCTGGCGCTTTCTTCCCACCGGCCATGAGGGCACCCGGGAGGAGCGCTACGACGAGCGCGATTGCGAGGGATCTGGGCATAAGAGTTATCCAAGCATCGAATGGACGAGTGCTTCAAGCTTAACAATATCTGCAGCGAAGGCCCGAATTCCCTGGGCAGTCTTTTCGATCGCCATGGCATTCTCGTTCTGCTGGTAGCGAAAGGCTTTTTCGTCGATTTCCAGGCGCTCAAGGTCACTCTTGGAAGCCTCGCAAGGGTCGAGTTTTCGGGGCACGGGGGCGTCATTCCCTTGAAGTTCCTCCAGTAAGTTGGGTGAGATGGTGAGCAAGTCGCAACCCGCCAATTCGAGGATTTGGCCCGAGTTTCGGAAGGAGGCGCCCATAACCTCTGTGGGGTAGTCAAACTTCTTATAATATTGGTAGATCTCCTGCACGGATTGCACTCCGGGATCATCGGCCCCCTGATAATCGATGCCGGTCTCAGCTTTGTACCAATCGTAGATACGGCCGACGAAGGGCGAGATGAGTTGCACGCGGGCGTCGGCGCAGGCGGCGGCCTGGGTGAGAGAGAAGAGGAGGGTGAGGTTACAATGGATTCCTTCCTTCTCCAGGATTTCTGCGGCGCGGATCCCCTCCCAGGTTGAAGCGATCTTGATGAGGACGCGGTTTCGATCAATGCCATCCTTTTCGTAAAGAGAGATCAGTTCGCGCGCTTTGGCGACGGAGCCCTCGACATCGAATGAGAGTCGGGCATCAGTCTCGGTCGAGACACGCCCGGGGATGATCTTGAGGATCTCACTACCGAAGAGAATGAGGATTTGATCGATGATGGAATCCACGAGGGCGTTTCCTGCGAGCGCAGAGTTGGCGTGATCCTGCACGGCCTTCTCAGCCAAGTGGCGATACTCCTCCTTGGTGATCGATTTTAGAATCAGAGAGGGATTGGTGGTGGCATCCTGGGGCTCATACTCGCGCATGAGTTGGAAGTCTCCGGTGTCTGCGACGACCGTGGTGAATTGCTTTAGTTGGTCAAGCTGGCTGATGCTCACGCCTGAGTTTCTGCGATAATGTGCGAGGAGCAAGTCAGGAGATTCACTTCCTTCGGAAGATCCTCGCAGTGCCCGAGATAGGTGAGGAGGAGAATGAAGAGAAGGACCAGAACGGCCAAGGCGAACACCGGCATGGAGATGACCACGCTGGTGATGACGGAGTTTCGCTTCTGCTCTTCCAGACGGGGCTGGGCATCGGGACTAAGTTGGGCGTGGAGATTCCAACGATATTCGGGATGAATCCTTAGGATTTGTGTTGGCACGAAATCAGGCGCTGGGCGGGACTTGCCGGATGGGTCTGATTTTGCGAGAAACACGGGATGGAAATTCGTGTGGGGGTAGCTGGGGCTGGGGCCATGGGCCGAAATCATGCCCGGGTCTACGGCCTGATAGAGGGCGCAAGCTTGGAGGCTATTTTTGACACCGATGCGGAAAGAGCCAAGGCCGTGGCGTTGGAGTTTGGGGGTGAAGTGGTCGAATCCCTGGAGGCCCTGGCTGCGCGCTGCGATGCGGTGAGCGTGGCTGTGCCCACCAACCGTCACCTCGAGGTGGGTGGGAAGCTCCTCAGCCTGGGGGTCAATGTTCTGGTCGAAAAGCCGATTGCCCGAAATGAGGAGGAAGCGTCAGAGTTGCTACGAATTGCGGGTGAGGCGAAGCGAGTTCTTCAAATCGGGCACATTGAACGCTTCAATCCGGTCTTACAGCAACTGGAGCATCGTCTCAACCGGCCGCGCTTCATCGAGGCCCATAGGCTCTCTTCCTTTCCGAACCGCAGTCTCGATATCGGGGTCGTGCTCGATCTCATGATTCACGATCTCGAGGTGATTCTTCATCTCGTGCGTTCTCCGGTCGCGACCATTGATGCGGTGGGAGTTGCGGTTCTTTCCAAGCACGAAGATATTGCCAATGCGCGCCTGCGATTCGAGAATGGTTGTGTCGCCAATATCACGGCCAGTCGCATCAGCCCGGAAAAGATGCGCAAGATCCGCGTCTTCCAAGAGGACGGCTATCTCTCACTCGATTACCAGGAACAGAAGGGAAAGATGTTCTGGATCGAGTCCGGTGGCATTCGGCAAGCCGAGGTTGAGATCAATCCAGCGGAACCACTCATGGCGGAGCTCACGGCCTTCGTCGAAGCGGTGCGTGAACAGGGAGAGCCAACCGTGACAGGCCAGCAGGGGGCCGCGGCGCTGGAAGTAGCCCTTGAGATCACGCGGCGCATTCATACCGATTCCGAGAAATTTGGAATCGGGCGCATGGACGAGGCCACTGCGGCAGAGGAATAAAAAAAACCGCCGGGAACCAGGCGCGCCCTGCTTTTAGTTTCGGGGGAGGGATTTCCCGAAGGGGTCTTCCTCTCCGTCGGGCGCAGGCTTGGGAATGATGACTGGCTCGGGCTCGGGAATATTGGGTGGGTCGGGTTCGGGCTCAGGTTCGGGAGGGGCGCTGGCCCGGTCGTAGTGCTCGACAATGCGATCCTGTGCTTCCCGTTCGATCAAGCGTGCGCCGGAGAGGAGGGTGGCGAGAGACTTCGCTTGCGTGATTTCGAGATCGGTCGGCATCTCATCCTCCTCGTCTTCCTGGGCAGGTGGTGAGATGACCATGTTGGGAATGAGTTTCTCGAGACCGGGAGAAACGTCCTTGTTGATGATATGGCGAATGACGATCGAGGAACCTGCGGCCCGGCCGCTGAAAATCCTGGGGATCTTGCCTTCTTCCAAGGCGTTGAGGCCGTCAGTTTCCTCGAAGATGCCGAGGGTCCGGCAATGCTGGTAGTTGCGCAGGAGACCTTCCCGGATCAGGGTTTCTCGAGGGTCAGTATAAGTCTGGCCCATTTCGGCGGTGGGAAAGAGTGCGCCGTTGCCCTTTCCGTGGAACACCTTCTGGAGGACTTCGCCAGGTTCCTTCTTGAGCTTCGAATCGGCGAGGTGGAGGAAGAACATCGATTTGAAGAGGGCTGCTTGAGCGTCCTCGGGAGTAATTTGTTCAAAGGAGGACGTTTCGCTTGCGAGGACGCGTAGTTCGCGCACCACTAGGCGATCGGTCTTCTGCCGCCCCCAGAGTTTCATCCCAACGATGAGGATGACAAGGGCCACCGCGGCCATGAAAAGATAGCGTAGTAGATCGCTGACAGACATGGGCCGAGGCTAGCGGGAGCTGGCTGAGGCTCAAGTCCAGATCGAATTCTTCTGGACTTCGACTTCAGGGGCCTCAAAGCGAGAGGGATCGCGGCAGTGGTGCAGCGCTTCTTCCCTGGAAATGATGTTACCTTGCATGAGTGTTTCCAGCGAATCGTCGATGGTATGCATGCCTTCCTGCCGCCCCACTTCCATGAAGCCCACCACTTGTTCGAGTTTCTTGTCCCGGACACATGCGCGCAGGGCGTAGTTCATTTTCATGACCTCGGTGGCCAGAACGCGACCCTTGCCGTCCATGCGGGGGAGGAGGCGTTGTGATACGATGCCCTGCAGGACGTTGGCGAGCTGAGCGATGATCTGTTGTTGTTGATCGGCAGGAAAAACGTCCACGAGGCGGTCGATCGCTTGGGGCGCATCCACGGTGTGGAGGGTGGCGAGGACCAGGTGGCCGGTCTCTGCGGCGGTGAGAGCGATCCGAATTGTTTCCAAATCACGAAGTTCGCTTACCACAATAACGTCAGGGTCCTGACGCAACGCCTGGCGGAGAGCCCGTGCGAAGCTCTTGGTGTCGCGTCCCACTTCGCGCTGCTTGATGATGCTCGACATGTGGGGGAAGACGAATTCGATGGGATCTTCGATTGTAATCACGACTCCGGAGTGGGTCTCGGCATTGCGACGGATCATCCCGGCCAGAGTGGTGGTCTTGCCGGCCCCGGTGATTCCGGTGACCAGAATGAGGCCGCGCTTGAGTTGGCAGAACTTGTCGACGGTCGGGCTGTGGCCCAGGCTCGCGAGGTTGGGGATGTCTTCGGGGATATAGCGGAAGGCGGCTTCCATGTGCGTCTGGGTATAGTGCACATTGCCGCGGAATCGTCCCACCCCGCTCACCGCCATGGCGTAGTCGAGTTCCCATTCCTCCTCGAGTTTGGCGCGCTGAGATTCCGAGAGGGTGCCCATGATGAGGGTTTTGCAATCCTCCGGAGTAAGGGCGAATTCCTCCAAGGGAGAGATGGTGCCGTTCAGGCGCGCAGCGGGCGGCGCGTGGGCTGCCAGGTGAAGGTCTGAGCCGCCTGCTTCGACGGTTTCGCGGAGGTAGTCAGTGATATCTCGGACGTTGCTCATAGGAATCTGAAGGGTGGCATTCTAGAAAAAGGAGCGCGAACCGCGACGAAAATTTTAGGAGCGGACCGATGGAGTGAGGAGGCTCCGCACCTTGGACAATTCCTCCGGTGGGAATTTGTAGTCGTTTAGGCGGGTGAGCAGCCGTTCCAGATGGTCATGCAAGGGGGCGAACTCGCTTTCATGGCCATGCTGGGCGGCCATGAATCCGAGGATTTGGGCACCACGAAGACAGAGGAGGCGCGCTTCATGGTGACGACCGGAGAGGAGGCTCACGTCCGCCGCTTCACAGAGCCACGCGCCGCAGGAAAGGAGCTGAGGGAGCTTGGCGGTGCCCGGATGGTAGAAGAGCGCGACCAGTTTCTGGGATTCGGTATCGAGGAGGGTCTGCAGGGGCAGGCCGGTCAGGATCTCGCAATTCTCTTCGAGGAAGTCCTGAAGGTCCTCCACCAGATCGCCTTTTTTGAGTCCGGCGGCTCGGAGGCAGAACTCCACCGTGCGTTCGATTTC
>Ga0302119_10000562_pt1 | contig 16717 bp, 18 predicted proteins | sample AG5_Tmax_MG_FD_203114 | JGI IMG/M metagenome (GOLD analysis project Ga0302119, IMG submission 203114) | Marine microbial communities from Western Arctic Ocean, Canada - AG5_Tmax | ecosystem: Environmental > Aquatic > Marine > Oceanic | place: Canada: Western Arctic Ocean | collected 2017-10-01 | reverse complement strand
TACCATAGTACATGGAAGAAGTACTGATAGTCGAAGATGTTCCTGTTGATAACACAAGCCCTTCTAATGGTATTATCACAATATGGACCATAAATCGTCCGAATAAACTCAATGCTTTGAATAGCCAAGTACATGATGAAATAAAAAAACAATGTGTAAGAGTTGAATCAGATGACAATATCCGGGTAGTAATAATAAGAGGAGCATCTCCACTTCCAGCATTAGAAGGGAAGAGAAAAAAACCATCAGCATTTGCTGCCGGAGCAGATATTTCCGAATTTGAAGGTAAGAATTCTGACGATGTTCGTCCATTTTTTGAGGATAATGCATGGGAGGCAGTATGGAATTTATCTAAACCAACTATAGCAATGGTCGATGGTTTTGCTCTTGGCGGAGGCACTGAATTAGCTCTCTCATGTGACATAAGATTTGCATCTAAAGGTACACATTTCGGACAACCTGAAATTAACTTAGGCTTAATCCCTGGAGGAGGAGGAACCCAACGTCTTTGCAGGCTTTTAGGTTATGGAAAAGCTATGGAAATAGTACTAAGTGGTAATATGATAGATGCAGAGGAGGCTCAGAAGATAGGACTTGTCAACAAAGTAGTCGAGTCAGAAGAATTAGAAGATATTACAATATCTTTTGCAATTAATTTAGCTCAAAAATCTCCATATACAATTAAAGTTGCAAAACGAGCAGTTCGTGCCTCATTAGATTTACCATTTTCAGAAGGTTTACTTGTAGAACGTTCCGAGTTTGTAGCACTTTTTGACACTGAAGATAAAGAAATTGGCGTACAAGCATTCTTAGGAAAAAGTGATCCAAAATGGTTAGGAAAGTAATTATTTTTCTACTCTAACGTTGGATTGACTTAATTTCTAAGAACTCTTCAAGTCCGTGTGTCCCTAGTTCACGGCCATTTCCTGATGCTTTATAACCGCCAAATGGGGCACTTATATTGAAAAATCCCCCATTAATACTTACTTGCCCAGTTCTCATATCTTTTGCGAATTTTATAGCCCTCTCCTCACTTTCAGACCATACTCCTCCGGACAATCCATAAATTGAATCATTTGCTAACATAAGCGCCTCATCCTCATCCTCATACGTCGCGATTACAAGCACAGGGCCAAATATTTCTTCTTTCCATATTTTCATTTCTTGAGTTACATCTGCAAAAATAGTAGGTTTGACAAAGAAACCATTTGTGATTCCTTCTGGTATGCCCAAGCCCCCTGATATTAAAGTCGCGCCCTCATCAATTCCTGATTGAATATATTCTGTAACACTTATCTGTTGTTTCAAATTCACCATTGGTCCACAACGAGTATTTTCATCCAATGGATCGCCTACTGTGTATGAATCATTTCTTTCTGCTATGATTCTACATACTTCATCTTTCATTGTACTTGGAATAATTAACCTAGTTAACGCAGAACATGTCTGCCCACTATTTTGATGGCATGCGCCAATTGCCTTTTTGGCAACTAGTACAGGATTAGCATCATCTAAGGCGACATTAGCGCTCTTGCCTCCTAATTCCAAAGTCACCCTTTTGACACTAGCAGCAGCAGCATGACTAACTGCAACTCCTGCGCCTGTGGAGCCAGTAAAAGATACCATATCTACATCCGGATGACCCGCTAAATATTCTCCTACTTCTGAACCATGCCCTGATACTAAATTAAATACCCCTGGTGGAAGTCCAATATCGTGCAGTATTTCGGCAAGGATGAAAGCACTTAATGGAGCTTCTTTAGATGGTTTTAGTATCATCGTACAACCTGCTGCAATGGCTGGAGCAACCTTACCTATGATTTGGTGTAGGGGGTAATTCCAGGGAGTAATAAATGCACAAACACCTACTCCCTCTTTAATTATTAATGAATTTCTAACTTCTTCTTCCCATACGTAATTATCCAATATTTTCGCATAAGAGCGTGCTACAACACGCGGAGAACCAACCATTGCAGTTCTTGAATATCCAATAGGAGTACCTACTTCAGATGTAATAATTTGTGCTAACTCTTCTTCACGATCTTTGAACGAGGCGGACAAAGAATTTAGAAAATTAATCCTCTCCTCAATACTACTCTTTGACCATAAATCTAAAGATTCTTTCGCAGAACTTATTGCTGCATCTATATCTAGTATTGTTCCTGCTGGAACTGAACCAATTACTTCTTCTGTTGAAGGATTGATAACTTCAATCTTCTCATTTCCTATCGAATTTACCCATTTTCCATTGATATACAATTGTTCGCGGTCATGCATACCTCTACGAGAACGGTGCTTCTTATGATATTCATGCATTTCAAAAAGAACCACCGCTTCGACATAGTATGACTTTAACAGTCGACAGACACGACGGAGGAGTTGCTTTAGTTACTCTTTCTTCCCAAGCATCAAGAAATACATTCACTTCTGATAATATGACTACTCTTGTGCAAGCACTTGAAGATTTAATGTTAGATGACTCTTGTCTTTCGATTGTTCTGACAGGTACTGGTAGATTTTTCAGTGCTGGAGGGCCAATTGATGAATTTGCCAATGCAATAGATTCAGGAATAATAGGGCCAATGGTCGAAGAGATGACTGGATCCCTACATCCTCTATTATTGAAAATAAGAGGGTCCTCAAAAATATTTGTTGCTGCATTAAATGGTGCCGCTGCAGGCGGAGGTTTAGGGCTCGCTCTTGCAATGGATTACCGAATTTCCTCTAGTAGTGCTAAATTAGCCGCTTCTTTCTTTTCATTAGGGCTTTCGCCAGACGGAGGAACAACTTGGCTTCTTCCTAGACTAGTTGGAACACAGGTAGCAAAAAGATTCTTTTTTAATAATGAAATATGGGATAGTAATTTAGCTTTAGAGTATGGTGCCGTTGATGAAATTTGTAGGGATGACGAACTTATTAGTCGATCAATACAATTAGCTAAGGATTGGGGAAAATGGGCAATTATGAGCCGCCGATCAACAAAACAATTGTTAGATGCATCAACATCTACATTTTTTGAAACGCAATTAGAATTCGAGCGCGCTTTAATGATATCGTCTTCCTTAACTCAGGATTTTGCTGAGGGAGTTACGGCATTTCTTGAAAAAAGAGAACCCCATTTCAATATTCAAGAGGAAGAATGATGGTGCATAGTAAGTTAATAATTATGCGACATGCAAAAAGTAGTTGGAATTATCCAAATCTATCAGATCATGACAGGCCATTGAATAAACGCGGGAAGAAAGATGCACCTAGGATCTCACAAGCACTAGTAGAAAGAAAATGGATGCCAGATCTGATTCTGTTAAGTAGTTCAACACGTACAAATGAAACTCTGATGAATATGAATTTCAATAATGAAATAACAGTAGAAGTTAGGCCGAAAATTTATCTCGCTGGAATCAGTCAACTAATATTAGAATTAGAATCAATTATTGAAGGAGGAACTACTATGATTTTAGGCCATAATCCCGGATGTGAATTATTGATAAATCACCTTACAGGAGAATGGCATGAGATGCCCACAGCTGCTGCTGCTCTACTAGTGCAAATTGATTGCCAATGGGTTGTTGATTCTATTTTGAGACCTAAAGAATTGTAATTATTAGGACCTAGCCATTTTGTCTACTTGAGTTAGTGCCGATCTAACGAGGAAAATTGCAATCATTGATCCCACGGCAAATGAAATACCTATGTAAAGATGAGTCGCGAACATCAAGACCCCAATCGCTATTAATGAAAGATATGAAACAGTTTGACATATGATTGATAATCTTAGTAGCATTTGATATTCTATCTCATGCACATTTACAGCCTCTTGTATGTATGAATTGATTAGGAAGAAAATAGCTTGAAAAGGCAATGCTATTGCTATTACAGATAAGCAAGCTACAGTCAACATTTCTGGATTTTCTGGGTCCAACCCCAATCCTCTAAATAATAAATTACCAGAATTAAGACCTATAATTGCTGCATGTATTGCCCATGCCTTGTCAGTCGATGATTCATCATCTAAACTATCTTGAGCCATGGGTCGCTGCTTTTCCCCCATCTGTTCAATGTTGCCCCTATTTCTAGTGTTCAAGTCAGTTTTAATGGTATGCGCTTGGTCATCATACTCTTCCAAATCGGAGATATTACACATGGCCACCAGCATGCATAATATCCAAATGGAAGCGTTGGAGTATTTACATGAGGGCGAAGTTCCCAGAAAGGAACACTTGCCCTCAGATGATGATCCGAATGCCTAGTCAATTCAATCAAAGACCACCTCGACCATCTTGCTTCAGTATTCCAAGCATGTATTGCCCTAAATTTCTCGCCCTCACTCCTTCTCAAACCCCAATGCCTGATATAATTTACATATTCTAGAGTTAGGATTGAAATCAAAGACAGTAAAGCCCATCCAAACGCCATAGGTCTACCATCAAACCAATCCAATCTACTTGGTACTATTATTAGTATTAAAAAAGTTAAGATATTAAGTAAAAGTCCTTGATATGAAGGATTATTAATCCCCCTTCTCCCCTTTTTATTGTGTATCTTCACAGATGAAATATATTGTCTAGGTATAGTTTTAATCCAGAATGCCCAAAGACTCTGCTCAACCGTGGCACTCGCTGGATCTTTATCAGTGGAAACCCATTTGTGATGATTATGATTATGCTCTGTAGTGAAATGCGAGTAGTTTACACTGAAAAGAAGTATACGGGACAATCTCCAACCTAGACTTTTAGGTCTTTTATGACCTAATTCATGAGCAGTTACAGTTGCAGATGTGGATGCACACAGGCCAGTGGATAAAGAGGCCGTTATTAGCCAAAAAGTCCACCCCTCATCACTGGCAAAGTAGAAAAAACTCCCCATCACTATGAAGTGAGATATCCCATGAGTCCACAATAATATCTCAAAAGGTAAACCCGATTCCCTTGGAGGCCTAGGATTTTTTGTTTCTCCAAGAATTATGTCTAATATTGGTGCTATTCCCCAGATAAAAATAACCCCCATTGAAGTATAAAAACCTCCTATAATATTTCCACTAATTACTATTAATGGACTTAATAACCCTAGAAGATGAAAGCCCCATGCTTCAGGTTTTAATTCAGACATATTTACTTGGAAAAATTTATCTCTGATGAAGTTTTTTCATCATTTATATAAATTAAGATACTTTTCTCTTACTTTCCTTATCTTTGGAGCGATAACCATTGTACAATAAGGTTGAGATGAATTAAGTGCATAATAGTCATGATGGTATTTTTCTGCAATATAAAAATCCATCATCGGAGAAATCTCAGTCACTATTTTATTCGAGAATATTTTTTCTAGACCACTGATAACTAATTCTATATCATTTTTCTGTTCTTCATTATCATAGAATGCTATACTTCTATATTGGGGTCCAATATCATTACCTTGTCTATTTAGTTGAGTTGGATCATGAGATGTGAAGAAAATCTGCAAAACAGTCTTGAAACTAATAATATCTGAGTTAAAAATTATTTTTACCACTTCAGCATGTCCAGTTTTTTTACCACAGACTTGTTCATATGTTGGATTTACAACATTTCCCCCACAATATCCAGGGACTACTTCAATAATGCCCTTTAAACCTCTCAAAACTCCTTCTGTACACCAAAAACAACCTCCGCCAATGATTGCACTTTCCATACAATCATCTTCTATAATTAGGAGATTCTCTAGTTATTTCTACATCATGAACATGACTTTCTGATAATCCGGCATTAGTTATCTTGACAAAGTTACAATTTTCTTTCATATTGGATATATTTTCATTTCCTGTATACCCCATAGACGACCTTAGCCCCCCTATTAGTTGATAAATTACATTTTCAACAGGCCCTCTAGCCGGAACTCGCCCCTCAATTCCTTCTGGCACATATTTTCTAGTATCTCCTTGTTCAGATTGGAAATATCGTTCATGAGAGCCTTTACTCATCGCACTCACAGAACCCATTCCGCGATAAACTTTGTATGCGCGGCCTTGGTATAGAATATCTTCTCCTGGCGATTCATCCGTCCCTGCAAGAACAGAACCTGCCATCACACAATCTGCACCTGCGGCGATCGCTTTTGCAATATCTCCACTATATTTTATTCCCCCATCTGCAATCACTGGAATTCCATATTTCTTACAAGTTTTAACTGCATTCATCACAGCAGTTAATTGAGGTACCCCCACTCCTGATACAATTCTAGTAGTGCATATTGAACCAGGGCCTATCCCAACTTTTATCGCATCTGCACCAGCTTTTATTAAAGCCTCAGCAGCTTCACCTGTGGCTACATTACCTGCAATTATTTGCACATCCTCTCCCCCTAATTCTCTAATCTTACGAACTGTATCTAATACTCCATGAGAATGCCCATGTGCTGTATCAACAGCTACCGCATCAGCACCAGCAGCAAAAAGTGCCAACGCTCGTTCTATTCCTTTCTCGCCAGTACCAGTAGCAGCAGCCACTCTCAAACGACCTCTTTCATCTCTACATGAATTAGGATTGTCTCTATTTCTTTGGATATCTCTCACAGTTATCATTCCTGCACAATTACCTTTCTTGTCAACTACTAATAATTTTTCTATACGATTTTTATGGAGTATTTTTTTGGCTATTTCTCTATTCACTCCTTCAGGTACGGTGACCAATTCTTTAGTCATCATTTCAGAAACCTTGACTTCATCATTCTCAACAAATCTTATGTCCCGATTGGTTATTAAACCAACTAAAATTCCTGATTCATCAATAACAGGAAATCCTGAAAAACCATATCTGGATTTTATCTCTCTCAATTCACCTATAGTGATATCAGAAGTTACAGTTATTGGATCAAGTACAAGTCCAGATTCAAATCTCTTAACCTTATCTACATGATTAATTTGTTCTTCAATTTCCATATTCCTATGAATTACGCCAATCCCGCCAGATTGAGCCATAGCAATTGCCATCTCTGCTTCGGTAACTGTATCCATGGCAGCAGATATAATCGGATTATTGAGTTTTATTTTTTTAGTTAACATTGTTTCAATATTGACTTCTGCAGGCAGAACTGCCGATTCAGCAGGAAGTAGTAAGACATCATCAAATGTTAATGCTTCGGGGATATCGCCTTGCGCCATTAGGGATGGCCCTTATCACCCATACTTTAACGATTCTATATCTCAATTATTATTTTAGTCGTAAACCGAGATATTAAAAAATAACGGTTTAGTCGTGAATCATTGTAAACATGAATAATGGGTATGTCATCATAGGTTGGAGGGAATGGGTACGCCTTCCCGATTTAGAACAAATTCCAATTAAAGCGAAGACTGATACTGGAGCTTGGTCAAATACTTTACATGCATTAGATATTAGTATTGGAAATAAAAATTCACACCAATCAGTTTCTTTTAGATTGGAAGAAAATGGGAATTTAATCCAACGCCCTCTTCAGAGATGGAGAAAAGTAAGAGATACTAGTGGGCATGATACTTTACGCCCGGTAATTCGTACTAAATTAGAAATTGCAGGCCGCGATTACTTAGTCGAAGTATGCCTCCAAAATCGTTCCAAAATGAAACATAGAATTATACTTGGAAGAAATTTTCTTCGAAATGGATTTATTGTTAATCCTTCAAGGCAATGCATCCACACAATGATTAGAACTGAACCTAGAGTCATAATTGATGATATATGAGAATATATTAGATACTAATAATCAATCTTTTAACTACTATTTTCTCCGGCATCTTAGTGCACTCTACAGAATCTCCATATTCGTTGGTTTCTGAACCGTCTCCTTGGTGGCTAAAAGGGCTGGCTATTTTTATGGGAGGCATGTCAATGATTATGCTATTCCAAATTATCTCGGCAGTTTTGATGCCTATTATTTTTGATTTAATGCCGCAAGATTATGAAAAAATAGAACCATATCCTGAAAACGGTACGCAAGAAGAAATTGATGATTGGACCATCGGAAAAGAAATGTGGCAGGAAACCATACATTATCTCGAGGAAATGAAAGAAATATTTCGATATTCTGCAATTTGGGGGGCATTACTTTTGCTCATCGGTTTGTTTTCCGTACCTATTTTATGGTCGGGGCAAAGGAAACTGGGCTTACAATTAGCCACCACTTGGACCCTCATCTACATAATCAGCACATTACATATTCTCGCCATGTTTAGTCTTAATGGCGGTTTTTATCCGGATTATGATTTTGGCCCAGAATCTGGAAATCAAAAAATTCCAGAACTAATCATGCGAATTAATTCGATCGTGGCCTATAGCCAAACTATCTTGTGTAATTGTACTTTAGTGGCAATTATTATTTTAGTTTCTTCCAAATCTAAACCGGAAACAAGTTTTGATATTCCTTCTGCATTTCATCAAGTCAAGCCGCCTCAAGATTAAAAGGTCAAGAGCCCTACAAACAATCATGGCAAATGTAGTAGAAGGAATAATGGTAGTCAATACTGAAACTATTCCCGGTAAAGTAATCATTGAAAGTTATGGAGTAGTTAGCGGTTCAACCGTAAGGGCGAAAAACATAGGTCGCGACATCACTCAGGCATTGAAGAATATTGTCGGAGGAGAACTCCATAAATATACTGAATTATTAGAAGAATCCCGCCAAGAAGCAATGCAGAGGATGGTTTCAGATGCAATGGCTAGAGGAGCCAATGCGGTAGTAAATATCAGATTTGCAACTTCAGCAGTTACTCCTGGCGCTGCTGAACTATTTGCTTACGGAACGGCCGTCAAGGTTGAGTAAGTTGAACATGGTGATTATATGCCAAAGGAAAATATCCGTATTAGGGGTTTCTTGGTTATTATAATTAGCTTCTGTATTCTTATTATTTCTAGTTCTGTTACTGCACAAGTAGGAGGCTCGGTTGATAACGGTGGTGATGGGAATACAATTCTTGTTGTCTTGTTCATCATTCCCTTCCTCCTATTTGGAGGATTAATGACTTTATATGGGATAATATATTCTATTGCATATACTCCAATTTTCATATGGGGGCTTGTATTTAGTAGCAGTAATTTAGATGATATGATAAAACAGACAGTAGAGAGGGAAACTAAAACTTTCACTCTATTGGGTAAGGACCCATTATCTACTTTGGATGGAGGATATCGCGATGATGTCTCATCATCTGGAATTGTATGGGCAGGGGCTGTATATGGCCCTAGTCACTGGCATTTATTGATTGGGTTCTTAAATAATGTACTTGGAGGATCAATAGATATTTTTCAGAAAGTTATTTCTGCTGGAAGGGCGGAATCTATGCAGAGATTACGTGAGCAAGCTATCAGAGAAGGATGGGACGAAGTCATTAATGTACGAATTGACACTTCAGCACTGGCTCCAGCTGCATCTAAAGGTTTACGAGCAGTAGAAGTTTTTGCTTACGGCACTGGCATCAAATATGATTAATCACACCAATCACAGTTTTGAAGACCAACTAGCCCCACGCAAACATATCTGACGCGCCCCCTCAGTGGGCCACGAAGTCGGAGGTAATGATCATGCAGAATCCCATAACCCGTATAGAACCAGAACTAGCTGCACGTTTAGCCAAGCAAAGCTACCACTTGGTGGGCGAACATGGTGGAGTAAAAGTATGCCATTGGACTAAGCAAAGCCTCGTTGCCGACAGGTCTTGTTACAAGGGGACATTCTACGGAATTGAGAGTCATGGATGCATGCAAATGGCTCCAAATGTCGATACGTGTAATCTTGCATGTACTTATTGCTGGCGTGAACCACATTCTGATACTTTAACGAAAATTGATGATGATCCCTATGATCTATTTCTTCAATCTGTCCGTGCTCATCGTAGGTTACTAACAGGTTTTGGAGGGCATCCAAATGTACCAAGGGAAAAATGGCTCGATGCGCAAAACCCCAAACATGTCGCAATATCTCTTAATGGTGAACCAACATTATATTCTAGATTAAGTGAATTTTTGGAAATCTGCCATCAACATGGCGTTTCAACATTTCTTGTGACTAATGGAAGTTTACCTAAGGTAATTGAAAATCTTGATACTTTGCCTACTCAATTATATGTTAGTGTCGATGCACCTAATAAGGATATTTTTGATCGCATTTGTAAGCCTAAATTTGATAAAGCGGCATTTAATAAATTAGAGCAAACATTGGAATTATTACCTTCTTTAGATACTAGAACAGTTTGCCGTCATACGCTGATAAAGGGCGAGTCGCTTGGCCACCATGCCGATTATGCAAGACTGGACAATATTGCTGATCCTATGTTTATTGAGGCTAAAGGTTATGTCCATGTCGGCAAAAGTCAGAATAACCATACAATTGAGAATATGCCAAATCATACCGAAGTAATGGATTTCTCGGAAAAGCTTGCATCATTAGTTGGCCGCAATGTCCTCTCAGATCGAAAAGAAAGTAGAGTGGCATTAATAGGACGAGAGATGGTGCCAGTTACACTTCCTGAAAAGGTACGTGATTTGCCTGCAGATTTAGGTATTGCCAAACCTATGAATCTACAGTTACCTTTGGCGTGATGATATGAATAACCAATTTTTCAGTATTTTATTAGTATTTTTATTTTCCCTATCTTCTCTTTCTGGTTGCTTAGGTAATGAAGAAAATATGGACGAAAAATATGATAGCAATCACTGGTTACCTGATGTTGAAGATAGATATGAAATGATATACGATGATGCTGATGTTTTCAGCCGAGTATCATGGAATGGATCTTATTCGATTGACACAGTTCGTTCTATTTATGTTCCAGTATCTGCAATTACTGCTTCTGATGGCGGTGCTGGATTGTCTGGAGATGCAGAAGTTCATATGGGCTTATGGTTACCTGTCATAGATGGTTGTGATATGAATTCAGAAGAGTTAACTGATGACTGCAAAGTCCCAATAATTGCAGAGATAGGCCCATATTATGATGATGGAGATGTTGATGCTTTAACTCCAGCAGATAGACTTGGACGATTTTTAATAGAAAATTTAGTTCCCCATGGTTACGGGATTGCTCAAGTTTCAGTATTTGGAACAGGAGAATCAAATCATTGTATGGATTTAATGGGGCACGATGAACAAGAAGGCATCCATGCAGCCGTCGAATATCTCGGACAGGCCCCCTTTTCTAACGGTGCAATAGGCATAATTGGCAAATCATATGATGGATCAACACCTTGGGAGGCGGCATCAATGGGCTCTGAATATCTGAAAACTATTGTCCCAATGTCCGGACTTATAGGGGCCCATGATTTGATGTGGCGTAATGGAAGCATGGAGGCTAGAGGTGCAATAATGCATAATGGAGTTTATGGGAGCTTTGGACTTGATGGCAATCTCGAAGATTCTCAAAATGCATGTGAAGGTTATTTAGAAGGTTACTATGCAGGCCCTGCTGCATATCTATCTGGAGACAATTTAGCATGGTTAGGGAGTGATTACTGGGAAGAACGAACTTTCCTTTCTCGCGCCCTAGAGAACTATAATGGATCTGTATATATTATTCATGGTATGCAAGATTGGAATGTTGATCCCCACATGGCATTTCCAACTCACAATATCTTAATCGATGCCGGCTTTGAAGTCAAGGGCTTGTATGGCCAATGGGGTCACGACTATCCAGATAGGAAAAGTGGGCATGAAGGACTATCCTCTGGACGTGGCGCCGAGGCATTGCCTTACACTTTAAGGTGGGACTGGGCCGACGACCTGCTTGAATGGTTTGACTACTATCTTAAAGAAAAAGGTCCAAAACCAAGATTAATCGCTGAAATTCAAGATAATATGGGCATGTGGAGAGTTGAATCTCAGTATCCTCCTAGTGATCAAGAATGGATTAATTATGATATGGACACATGTTCCATAGTATCCGGAGGAGAGGTAGTAACTTCTACATCATCTTTAACAATTGACTGCCCTTCATTTACTGAAGAGACCCGTATAGTTGGAACTCCAATATTTCATGTCGAAGCGACTATCTCTTTACTTTCGACAAGTGGGCATCTATTTGTCGAGATGGTCCAATCTAGCAATGGCATGCATCTCGGTCATGCAGTCATGGATTTACGATTTTACGAAGGAGGTAAAGACGGCCAAACATTGTCGCCAGGAGAGACAATTATAGCTAAAATGGAATTTTTTGGAATGGATGTAGTCATCCCTGAAGGAGACGGAATCCAATTAATAATTTCCCAAACTGGTGAAGACTACATCCCAAGTCCAGTTTCTACAATGCCAGTTACATTGAATCTAGGTAGTTCCAGTGTCCTTGGATTATCAATAGTAAATCGTACATGTTCAGATATTTTTCTTCCTCCGATGCATTCTGAATACGTTCAATGTGTCTGATTATAGCTATAGTTAGGGGAAAACTTGAGTTAGTGACTACCTATTCACTCGCTATGAATTGGCTTAATCTAATGGCAAAAGGAATTTTTAGTGGAGCAGTAGTGGTACTTGCAAGTGAAATAGCAAAAAAATCAGCAGTTTTTGGGGCTTTAGTCACCTCTATTCCATTGGTTAGCGTGATGTCTTTGACTTGGCTTTATAATGATACTAAGGATACAGCCCAGGTTGCCGATTTTGCAGAGAGTATACTGTGGCTAGTCCTCCCTTCGACATTATTATTTGTTTTACTACCCTATTTTCTTCGCCAAGGATGGAGTTTCGAGAATTCAATGTTCATTGGAATATTCGCGACTCTTGTTGCATATGGTTTAGGGATTTTTATCGCTTCTTCATATGTCGGAACATCTTGAATATATACAATTAATATTTTTACAAATAAATCAACCAATCTACTAAAAAATAAGTTCCAATTCCCAGTAATAATAGCCAAATACGAAATCTTATATTCCAAGAAAAAATATTCCACATGGCGCTTAAAGAACGCCCCCATGGAAACTTCTTCATCTTGTAAAATCACCTCAGTATCACGATTCATTTCTTAGCAGCAAGTGGTTGTCTCCAACCCTGTCCAAAGGAACGAATAGAAACTCTAGGTGCAGGAGGCATCTGCCAACGCTTATGTTCATTTGACTTCATAGTAGATAATACCCATTCAACCATTTTTTCATCATATTCAGAATTCTTCACACCTCGTTCAATCCAATCTTCTAGGATATTATCCAATGAATTATATGGTGGTAGAGAATCTTGATCAGTTTGTTCCGGGCGCAATTCGGCAGAAGGAGGTTTAGTTAATGTGGATTCAGGTATTGGCGCTACTTTCCCAATTTTCTCTGCTTCAATATTGATTAATTCTGCTAACTCATACACCTCAGTTTTGTATAAATCACCAATAGGGGCATATCCTCCACACATATCCCCATATAATGTACAATACCCAATTGCCAATTCTGATTTATTACCTGTTGCTAGGGCCATTGCCCCATATGCATTCGCATAAGCCATAACTGTAAGGCCTCTTAGGCGCGCTTGTATATTCTCAAGATAGACTAAATTAGCATCTTCATCATTTTTAGGAATTATATCTTGTAAATGCTTCTCAGATGCTACTTGTAAATCACTAAGTTCGATATGATGAAAGTTAGAGTCGAGCCTCTCCATTAAATCACGAGCATCTCTTTTTGAATGCTCACTAGAATATTTCATGGGCATTGATATCCCATGTACTGCATCGGGGCCAAGGGCGCGACAGGCCACTGCAGCAGTTACCGCAGAATCTATTCCACCACTCACGCCTAGAACTACAGTTTTAATGGATGATTTTCTACAATAATCTCTAATTCCTATTGTTACTGCTTCTAGTATATCCTTTCCACTATTTTGTACAATAGTAGATTGTTTTGATGAAATAACCTCAACTTTAGTTGGTTTGGTATTTATGCTGCTGTCATCCAAATCAATGAAAAAAGATTCTACTGGATTTTCAAGGTCAACAATCAATACCGCCTCTTTCCATGCAGGGGCTTGTATCATAGTACCATCCGGCCAAGCAACAATGGATGCTCCATCAAAAATTAAATCATCATTTCCACCTACTTGATTGCACAAAAGATATGGGTGACCAAGAGTTTTAGATGCAGATCTAACAACTTCTACTCTAGTATTCTCTTTTTCTGTATGATATGGCGATGCTGATAAATTGACAGAGTATGAAATATCTTCACTTACTAGACTTAATTGCCTAATTGGGTCAATATCATAATCGTGAGGGGCATGGCCTGTGTGCTGCCATGCATCTTCACATATGGTTACGCCTATTCTAGGTGAACTGTTGTGTTGCCCAATGACGCATACTGAATTTCCTGCCTCGAAATAACGCCCCTCATCAAAAACATCGTATGTTGGCAATAGTTGCTTGTGATACACTTCCTTAATTTCACCATCTAGATTAACATGAATAACGCCATTATATGGTAAATTTCGTTCTGACTTTGCCTTTAATGGACTGCCTATGAGCAATGGAATTGGAGTATTTAACTTTTCAACCGCAAGTATACAACTATCTACAAAATCTTCCCCTAGAAGTAAATCTCTTGGAGGATATCCACAAATTGCAAGCTCACTAGATATAGCCAGTGTAGCCCCATATTTCTCAGCTATAGAAGCCGCATACTCTATTCTACTAGCATTAAATTCTATATCCCCAACAGTTGGGTTGAGTTGGAGCAGCGCGACGACACCCATCAACATCCTAGCATGAGTGATGGCATTCAAGGTTAACGGCTGACTAAATAATCTTAAATAAAGTATATATTATAATATTTCTAAAACATGATTAAAAATCAAAATCAACTACTACATCACTTCTTGCCTCTCTACCGGCAATAAATAAATCTCTTTCAACACAACCTTTTGCATTAGCCACTATATTTGTGGGTATGGTCTCTATGGCGATATTAAAGTTTGTAGCCGAACTATTGTATAACTGCCGCTGATCAGTCACTTGATTCTCAATATCTACTAAATCTTCTTGAAGTTTCTCAAAATTCTTATTGGCTTTCAACTCTGGATAATCTTCACTCAATGCCGTTATTTTTGGAATCGCAGCGTTCATTAAACTCTCAGCCGCATTTACTCCCTTTACATCTTTAGAGGCACTGGCCGCCGCAAACATTTTTCTCGCTTTAGTTAATTCACCAAAGATACTTTCTTCATGTTTGACATATCTTCCTACAATTTTTACTAAATTTGGAATCATCGAATACCTTTGTTGCAATAAGGTATCAATATTTGACCATGCACGATCAACGTCTTTTTCTAATCTAACTAATCTATTCCATGTCGATATATACCACATTACTATTGTAAAAGCGAAAAAAATTACAAAAATAGCAGCAACTAGGGCTATTGGATTCATAATATCCGGCATACCTAATTATTAATTAAACTTCACCCGGTTCATCACACGATCAACATTGCTAATATGGTTCCAGCAACTACTCCAGCAGCCGTTATTACTGGAATTATGTTATATTCAAATTGACTACGAACTTTACTCATAACACCTAATTCTGACCCTCTTTCCAGTCTTGGTTCAAACTGCGGGGCTTCCCGCCCTGATATTTCCATAAGTCTATTTTGTGGTTTGCTGAGAAATTTCTCCTCACTCATTTCTTTGTTCAAACGATTCGTTGCCTTACCTAATATATAGCAAGGATCGCCTAGTGCCATACCCCAAAGCGTCCAACGATGCTTCAATGTCCTTTCTCCTGATAATGCAGTTTTAATAATCGAACCAAAAAGAGATTGTATATTTTTCATGTGAGGGACCGTCCAACGAGTAATGAATTGACCAAGATTTACAACATCAAATGTATTTGGTCTTACTAAAACTCCTCCTGTACCATCATGTAAGATGAATGGGTGACTTCCATTCTTATCTCCAACGACTCTCCATTCACGAACTACTCTTGTTTTCGGTTTTCCATCTTGAATATAGTATTCTCTTCTCTCGATATATATTTCATAAAGCCATCTCCAGAGATGTAGATTTTCTGCAATACGTGATTCATCGCCTCCTACATATACTGTAGGCGCAGGAGATGTCCATTCCCTAACTTGCCCAACTAATTCTAATTCTCCTGCTGCAAGGGAACGAATTTTACTTGTTGGAATATCTACTGTTTGTTGCATCCTCTTTCCTGTAGTACGTGAGGAAATTAACCATCCTATTGAAGATATTAAAGGGCCTAATATTAATACTATTTTCCCGGCGAGCGTCTCAATATCACCCTCTATCGGCTCCGTTAAACCCCAAAATACTAGATAATAACTTGTAGGAAGAGCATATAGTGCAATAATTCCTGAAAAAATTCCAAATGCAGATATTGTGGCTGGAGTAGGAGTTCCTATTTGTGTTGGATGTTCTGCAATAATTCCATTATCATCCGAGCAGTATTTATCTTCCTGATTCCAATACTCGGGCCCAGGGGCATCAAAAAGCCATCCACGATCATCCGACTCAGGTCTTTCAATTTGATGCCCTGTCCAGAAATTAGATTGACTACCTTTATCTTCGGATATAATTACAAAATCTCTCGGCCTATTGATTTTTTTGATTCTCTTTAATTCTTTTTGTAGTTTGGAAGGAGTTATCAATATGATAAAAATTGAACATAATATTACGATAATAGTACTAAATATGGCCAAACCTTCATTAAAAGTAATGTAGCCAAATAAACTACCAATAATTCCAGCCATTACCAATGCTAAAGCAATACTCCAAGGAATT
>Ga0302119_10000561_pt1 | contig 16754 bp, 11 predicted proteins | sample AG5_Tmax_MG_FD_203114 | JGI IMG/M metagenome (GOLD analysis project Ga0302119, IMG submission 203114) | Marine microbial communities from Western Arctic Ocean, Canada - AG5_Tmax | ecosystem: Environmental > Aquatic > Marine > Oceanic | place: Canada: Western Arctic Ocean | collected 2017-10-01 | reverse complement strand
TTGTTGGTATAGTTGGTGACACCAACAGCCACATCAAGCATGTCGCTCAGCGACTTGGAAACCTGACTGTAGAGGTCCAATTCGTTGTTCGAGCCACCACCGGTGGCGGAATACGAAGCATACCAGATGCCGGCAGTCCAATCAAGATCTCCAAGTGCACCCAAGTTTCCGGAACCGGAAAACTCAAGAGTCACATCGAAGAGGTTAGTTCCATTATCTCCACCACGGAAGATGTAATCGGAGGTATAACCCGCCGAAAAGTCACTCTCGATTTCTGCAACAGCATTGCCGAGCAGAGAGGTCGAGAGTCCTGCAAGTACCAGAACACGCATAGGTCTCATAACGCTGCGGAAGGTGCACGGCGTGTGCCAATTGTCAACCGGTAGATCGCTATTAATTGAGATCCGTCACGTCTTTAGGTGAGCAACCAAGCTTAATATCCGGAAATATCAAATTTGGCTAAATATCAACCTATCCGAACTGTAGGCTCATGTTCATAGGAAAAGCACCATGAGCGAATTATGGGCCTCTTCCCGCCCTGATCTTCCGCCGACTCTCCTCCAAGGGGACGCGAAAAGGGGGAGCCTTGTGGCTCCCCCTTTCCGGATAAATTTTCTTAGGTAAACTGATTGGACTTAGAACCCGAAGCCAACACTCACTCCGGTAAAGGTGTGGTCGCCGAGGTCGTCAGAGGAGGTCGCAGAAACGTGAGGAGTCACCGTGATGTCATCCGAAACAGCGAAGCTCAGGGACGCGGTGCCACCGATAAAGTCATCCGACTCGTCGCCGAAGCCAACAACTGCTGCCAGGCCGAGAGTGCAGCTATCGCTGAGCGCGCGCTCATAGGCAGCACTAACCTCGTAGTACCAGTCGCCCGGTCCTTCATCGTAGTAGGCAGTTGCGCCAAGCGCGATCTCACCCATCGCCGTGCTAAGAGACACGTAGGGCTCAATGTCGTCATCGGAGCCATCATTCCCAAAGTAGGAATAGTTGGTGACACCAACAGCCACATCAAGCATGTCGCTCAGCGACTTGGAAACCTCACTGTAGAGGTCCAATTCGTTGTTCGAGCCACCACCGGTGGCGGAATACGAAGCATACCAGATGCCGGCAGTCCAATCAAGACCTCCAAGTGCACCCAAGTTTCCGGAACCGGAAAACTCAAGAGTCACATCGAAGAGGTTAGTTCCATTATCTCCACCACGGAAGATGTAATCGGAGGTATAACCCGCCGAAAAGTCACTCTCGATTTCCGCAACAGCAGTGTTTAGCAGCGTCATCGAAAGTCCTGCAAGTACCAGAACACGTGTAGGTCTCATAACGGAGGCATAAAACCACAGGTTTACCTATTAAGGAAAGGAAAATATTAAAGAATCTTAAATATTTACTAAGGCCTCTCGTTTTTCGCCCTTTCAGCATCTTTCTGACGGCAGGTAGACCCATCAGGACAAGTGGCTTAGGGGATTTGGGGAGCTCCCGGGCTCATTTGGAAGCTCCAACCGGATTATGAAAAAGCCTCCGCCCTTCTTGCCCTTCGAAAACAACAAAGAGCCCCCGGGTTCACACCGGGGGCTCTGACTAGTGAGTATCTTGTGCTTGGCGAGCCCGCTTAGCTATCGGAATTGTAGGCTTCCTCACCGTGGTAAGTGATATCGAGGCCTGATTGCTCCTCGTCCTCCGAGACCCGCAGGCCCACGGTGACCTTGGCGATCATGAGGGCAATGAAGGCTACCGCGCCGCTCCAGACTACCGTCACTCCGACGGCCTTGATTTGGGTGAGCACGTTGCCTTCGATGCCCTCTCGCAAGAAGACGCCGGTCAGGACCGCCCCGACGATCCCGCCAATGCCGTGAACCCCGAAGACGTCGAGGCTATCATCATATCCAAGCTTCCGCTTCAGGGAGGTAGCGCAGATATAACAGATCGCACCGGAGGCCAGTCCGATCCAAAGCGCTCCAGCAACCGTGGTTGATCCCGACGCTGGCGTAATAGCGACCAGACCAGCCACTGCTCCGGTGGCTGCGCCCACTGCGGTGGGTTTTCCGGAAATGACCCACTCCGCACCGATCCAAGCCAGGACTGCAGCAGCGGTGGCGATTTGGGTCACCAACATGGCGAAGCCGGCCCCCCCATCCGCGGCGAGCTGACTACCGGCGTTGAATCCGAACCAGCCCACCCAGAGAAGGGATGCGCCGATCACCGTGAAAGGCACACTATGCGGGGCAAGATTGGGGCCTCCAAGTCCCTTGCGCTTGCCAAGCATGATACAGGCCACCAAGCCCGCAATACCGGCATTGATGTGCACCACCGTGCCGCCCGCAAAATCGATCACTCCCCAGTCGCTGAAGAGACCAACCCCGCTCCACGCCATGTGCCAGACCGGGATGTAGGAACCAATCGCCCAGATTACGGTGAAAATCAGGACCGCACTGAACTTCATGCGCTCGGCGAAGGCGCCTACGATGAGTGCCGGAGTGATGATGAAAAATGTCATTTGAAAAACGACGAACACGCTCTCTGGGATGGTCCCGATCAGCGCTTCGACCGTCACCCCCTTCAGCATGCTTTTGTCCCAACCGCCGATGAATTTCCCAAGGAACCCTTCCGAACCTCCGGTGGAGGCCAGGCTGTAACCAAAGGCCACCCAGATGATCGACATGATGGCCGCAATCACGAAGCACTGCATCAAGATCGAAAGGACATTCTTGGCTCGCACCAATCCCCCGTAAAACAGGGCCAGTCCTGGCAGGGTCATCAGCAGAACGAGAACTCCGGCCACGATCATCCAAGCCGTGTCCCCCGAATTCAGCGTCGCAGCTTCCTCTTCTTGAGCAGCTGCGGTACCTATCAGCGCTAGAAATGCCAGCGCTCCAACTATTAATTTCTTCAGGTTTGTTCTCATTTTTCCGTGTTGCACGAATTCTTGGCTTCTCTACGAAGCACGAGGCGTGCCAACGCCTCCAATCAAGGTCCGAATTCCCCTCCCCACGGCCCGACCCCGATCTTGGCACAACATTCGCTCTCCGGGCCGAGTAATCAGCCAATCTACTCATCAGAACCATGCGAATTCGTAACGTCACACCCTGAGTCCGAAAGTTCCTCATTGGAAGTCTCCCGACACTCGCCATCGCCGCTCCAACTACCCTTCAGGCGGAGGGGTTCGATCCCACTGCCGAGGAAATCCTCGTCACACCCGAAGAACTTGATGCCGAACACGCCGACTACGATGAAGGCACAGTGGATCTTAAAGGTGCCGCGCTCTTCAAGCACATGCAGATTCACGGCGCAGAGGGATTCACCCCGGAACAAATCTCCGCCGCCAAAGGCTACCAAAGTCGCTACGAGAATGCGCCTTTCTTTGTCATCAGTAACCTCTGGATTCTGCTTTGCGCATTCCTTGTGTTCATTATGCACCTCGGTTTCGCGTGCCTCGAATCAGGACTCACGCAGAAGAAGAACAGCGTCAACCTTCTCTTCAAGAACGTCTTCATCATCTGTGCCGGCATCCTGCTCCACGCGGTGTGGGGATTCAACGCGATGTATCCCGGTGACTGGAGCATCTCCAACATCTTTGCGTTCGGATCGCCGATCGCAGGCACGCCCGGCGACAACGCTCATCTTTCCTACGGCGGCACCGGACTCTGTCAAACCGGATGGGCCGACTTTATCTTTCAGGCCATGTTTGCTGCAACCGCGGCCACCATCGTTTCGGGCGCGGTAGCCGAACGCGTGAAGCTCTCATCCTTCATGATCGTCGCAGCGCTCCTCGTGGGATTCGCCTATCCCATTACCGGTCGCTGGAAGTGGGGCGGTGGTTTCCTCGACCAATTGGGCTTCTATGACTTTGCCGGGTCCAGCGTAGTCCACGCCTTCGCGTGGATTTGCGGCCCTCGCCTGTGTGCTCGTTCTCGGACCACGCCGCGGGAAGTAAACCAAGAAGCCCGACCTCTCCATGGCTCTCAATGGAATCCTGGCCGGTCTCGTCGGAATCACGGCCGGGGCCGACCAGATGTCCATCCTCGGCGCAGTGATCGCGGGTGGAGTGGCTGGAACGATCGTCGTCTTCGCGATCATCATGTTCGACCGGATCAAGCTCGTGATGGGCGTCCGGGTCGATGAGCAGGAGGAAATTGAAGGGCTGGATGTGGCCGAACACGGTGTTCCAGCCTATGGCGTCGAGCACGCGGAGTTCTAAATCAACTACTTAAGACCAAACTTCAGGCCGCGGACTAGTTCCGCGGCCTTTTTCTTTCCCATCAGAGGCGGTCCTTGCTTCCCTGTCTTCAGCGATGCGCCTGCTCCTCATCGACAATTCGAACACCCGCACGAAGTTTGCGCTCGGGACCCCGACGGGCTTGGATTCCCATCTTGAGCGAGTTCCCACCAAGGACCTCGATCCCAAGTTGATCACTCATCTCAGCGCCCAGTTCGAATTCGATGCCGTGGTGGTGTCCTCCGTGGTGCCAAATAAGGCCGCGCTCCTTCGCGAGATGCTCGCCGCCAAACCAATGCATTTCATTTCCCACCAAAGCGAGCTCCCCATCGGCATCGACTATCCCGCCCCCGAGGAGATTGGGGCAGATCGTCTTGCCAATGCGGTGGCCGTGCACGACCACTCCGGGACGCCTGCAATCGTCATCGACTTTGGCACGGCCGTCACCTTCGATGTCGTCGGCTTGCCAGGACCCGCTTTCGCACTGAAGAGGAAAGCTCGCACGGAGGCAGGCGAGCGGGCCTGTTATCTCGGAGGGGTGATCGCTCCCGGGCTGGCCTCCATGACCACCTATCTTCATCGGCGCACCGCCCTGCTCCCTCAAATCGATCTCGCCGAACCAAAATCTGCGATCGGAAAATCAACTGCTGAAGCCATGCGGGCCGGAGCGGTCTACGGGTATCGCGGCATGATTCGCGAAATCCTCCAGTGCATTTGCGGGGAGCTCGAGGGCGATCCCAACATCGTGGCCACCGGTGGTGACGCGACCCTCATCGCGGAGGGTCTCCCTGAGGTTCACGAAATTATTCCCAATCTTACACTGGAGGGAATTCAACTGATCGGCGAACGGAACATTGGTTAGATCCGTAACCCGTTCCTTGCTAAGATTCATCCCCATGAGTAACTCTCCCCTTGCCATCGGCATCGATTTTGGAGGCACTTCGGTCAAGTGCGGCGTGGTGGATGGGCCCAAGATCATCGCGACCGCGGACCGCCTCACGACTCGAAATTTTCCCGACGCTCCAAGTTTGATCGACGCCATGGCCGAAACCACCCAGGCCCTGCGGGAGAGGCATCCTGCCATCGCCGCGGTTGGCATCGGCATGCCTGGCTTCGTCGACTTCACCAACGGGTTTGTTCACAACCTCTGCAACGTCCCCGGCTGGCAGGATGTTCCGATGCGCGATGAGTTTGCCAAGCGCTGCGATCTTCCCTGCCAGGTGGAGAACGACGCCAATGCCATGACCTACGCCGAATGGAAACTGGGCGCCGCCCGCGGCTGCAACCATGTCGTGGCCCTCACTCTCGGAACCGGGGTGGGAGGTGGCATTGTCTCGCACGGGATATTCATCCGCGGTGCGCGCTCGGCTGCCGGGGAGCTGGGCCAAGCCTCCATTCACTACGAAGGCCGCAAGGGGGCCTATGGCAATCTCGGCGCGCTCGAGGACTACATCGGCAACAACGAACTCGCCGCCGAAGCGCAGTTCGCCTACGCGCGCAAGGGCATCGAAAAATCCCTCGCCACGTGCCAGCCCTCCGAACTCGCGACCGCGGCGCGGAATGGTGATGAGATTGCATCGCAAATCTGGATCGACGCCGCGGCCCAGCTGGCGAGCTCCCTGGTCGACTGCTGCTATCTCCTCAACCCGGAGATCATCGTGATCGGCGGAGGGGTTGCCCAGGCGGGCTCCCTTCTTTTCGATCCTCTCTACGCATCCCTCGCCAGCCAGCTCAGCGGACCCTTCAAGGATCACCTCACCATCGTCCCTGCCCAGTTTGGAAACGAAGCCGGCATGATCGGAGCCGCCCGCATTGCACTCGAATCGGCCGGACTGATCTAACAGGACTCTGCGATCTGCGACCCCTCCGTCCTGATCAGGAGACATCACAGCTCAGGCGCGGAGTTGATCCGTGCAGACCCTCCGGGTCTGCGGTTCGTCCCAAGCAGCCCACCCTCCCTAGCCCACGATCTCTTCGAGCGCTCTCGCCAGCTCGGAAAACTCCTTCTTCCCCAACACCGGACCGGATTCCATCCTCTCTGGCAAGGCCGGCAAGTCCACCCATGTCCGGCACCCACCGTACTTTTTCTGGTAGGGAATCATGTGCGGCTCCGCCAACGCGGAAACCCGTACCAGGGCGCAGTGAATCTGCTGAACTTCGCCGCAGTCAAAGCGCTCTCGCACCAAGCTCTCCGTCCAAACGTGAAAGCGCTCAAGCTCGGCGACCTTCTTCCAGTCGCTCAGCGTCCTGGCCCACACTGCTTCACAGTAATACTGCAGCGGCACTGCGTCCCCCACCTGCCATTCTCCCGACTCCCCGGACTCATCCTCTTCCTCGTCCACCCGCACCTGTTCGGACTGGGCATGAAAGCGGGTCGGGAACAGCCAGAAGCGGTCGTGTTTGAAGGAGAATCCTTCCCGCCCTTCGTGAATCCCTCCCTTCCGCAGCAGTAAACTCTGCCCCCCAGTGCCGAGGGCCTTGCACACGGCCCCCCATTCCTTGTAGCCCACGGTCGTCTCCACGCCCCTTTTCATCCTTCCGAGCAGGCCTTGTCAAAATAATCCGTTTTCATTCGATCCCGTTCGGCGTATTTCCGACCTGTGTCCAAAAATCAGGAACGCGTCCAATCCAAGCTCTTCCAAGCAGTCACGGTGGGAGACTCGCCTCTCAACCTGCGCGAAGGAGGCGAGCTTCGTGCCGTTCAGCTCTCCTACGAGTCCTGGGGCCAACTCAATGCCGGGAAATCAAACGCGATTCTGATCTTTCACGCCCTCTCGGGCAGCCAGCATGTCTCCGGCCTCAACCCAGACCTCCCTGAAGCGGGATCCCTCTGGAATGAAGATGTCCACGATGGTTGGTGGAACGGCTGCGTCGGTCCCGGCAAGGCGATCGACACCAACAAGCACTTCGTGCTCTGCTTCAATCTTCTGGGTGGTTGCTACGGCTCGACCGGCCCGGCCTCCACCAATCCCACCACGGGCGAACCCTACGGTTCCACCTTTCCCCACGTCTCCATCTCTGATCAAGCCCGGGTCGCTTCCCTCCTCCTCGATCATCTCGGAATTGAATGCCTGCAGGCCGTGGTCGGCCCCTCGGTGGGTGGCCTCGCTTCCCTCACCTTTGCCACCAACTATCCTGAGCGCGTCCGCACCATCATCTCGGTCGCGAGCGGAATCAAAACCACCGTCCTCAATCGCCTCATCCTCTTCGAGCAGATTCTCGCCATTGAGAACGATCCCTTCTTCAACGGCGGTGACTACTATGATGTCGGGCACCCGGACCTTGGTCTCGCCCTCGCCCGCATGATCTCGCACAAGACCTTCGTGCATCTGGACGCCTTCGAACGGCGCGCCCGGCGCGATGTCATCCAGCAGGGCGACGCGCTCTCCTGGTACCAGGTCCGCGATCAGTTCCAGAGCTATATGCTCTATCAGGGGAAAAAGTTCGTCCGCCGCTTCGATGCCAACACCTACCTCCGCATCATCGACATGTGGTCCCGCTACGAGGCGACGCGCGAAGGCGATGCGGAGGACGAGGCCGAACTCTTCGAGCGTTGCCGCAAGGCCAACCATCGCTTCCTCGTATTCTCAATCGACTCGGACTTCTGCTTCTATCCTGAGGAACAGGCGAAGCTGGTCACCACTCTGGAGGAGGCGGGTCTCGAGCCGATGTATCTCACTGTGCACTCGGACAAGGGGCACGACTCGTTCCTCTTGGAACCGGCACTCTACGCTCCGCATATTCACTATGCCCTGAGAGAGGAGTGAACGCTGAGCCGGAAGTCGGAAACCAGGAGACGACCCCGGCCCCTCACTCGCTGATTCGCATTGTGCTCCGGGCTGCGCCGAGGCGAAACTCGCCATCTCCCTGTTCCACGTCTCGGAGGCGGAACCATCCATCCCGCAACTCGCCCACCAGCGGTTGGGATCCCGGCATGAAGGCTCCGGTGTTGATGATGCTGCGCGAACCCCGCTCCCAAACTCCCGGACGATGGAAGTGTCCAAAGAGAAAGAGCTCGGCCTGGGGTCGGTGGCGCTGCGCGAACCGGTCAGCGGTGGCCACCATCGTCAGCCACACCCGCAGGATGTTGTAACAACGCTCCGGCGGCCACAGGGCGCTGAGGAGATAATTATCACTCTTCTTTCCCAGTTTGCGGGCCACTTTTGGTTTCAGGACCTCGGTGACCAGGCGGGTCGTCTCCCAATGGTGAGATAAGTCATTCCCGACCCTGCTCCGTTTCTCAACCAGCTTCCACACCTCGTCCTTTCGGAACAGAAACTCGTGAGTCCACGGCGCAACCTCCGAGTAGAGCGCATGTCCGTGCGTGATGAATATCGCCCCGCCCGCGAGCTCGAGCCACCCAAGGTCCGCGATCTCGGGATCGTGGTTCCCGGGAAGAAAAACGGGAGTCACTCCTTCCTCCGCGCATATGTCCTTCAAGGTCGCCAAATCCTCGGCCCCCTTCTCCCGCCACTCCCAACAACTCTGCTCACAGGTGTCTCCGTTGAAGATCACCGTCCGCGCACCGGCGAGAAGCGGACGCAAGGCTTCCACCCGATCAACCTTGGATGCAGGATGGGCGAGATGAAGGTCGGAAAGGATTCGGATCGGTTCCTCCATCCCGTTGGCAGGGAGTTCGTTCACGGTTTCGCGGACGCTCCATCCCGCTGGCGACGCGCTTCGAAGAGACACACCCCGGTAGCCACACTCACGTTCAAACAATCCACCCTCCCCTTCATCGGAATCTGCACCAGAAAATCGCACTTGTCCTCGCTCAAGCGACGAAGTCCGGGTCCTTCCCCACCCATCACGATCGCGAGAGGTCCACTCAAATCCACGTCGTAGAGACTTTCCTTCCCCCGATCCGAGGTTCCCACCAGCCACACACCCGCTTCCTTCAATTCCTCCATGGTCCGGGCAAGATTGGTCACTCGCATGAAGCGCACCGAGTCGGCGGCCCCCACCGAGATGCGACGCACCACCTCCGTGATGCCAACGGCTCGATCCTTGGGTGCAATCACGAGATCCACTCCGGCTCCGTCCGCACTGCGGAGAATCGCACCCAGGTTGTGCGGATCCTGCACACTGTCCAGTATCAGGATGAACGGGCATGCGCTCTCCTCAAGGATCTTGCGCAAATCCCCCTCGTGCGTGGCCTGCAAATCAGCCCGCTCGGCCGTGTGCCGATTTGCTCGCCCTCCGGATTTTGGCTTATGCCGCGCCATCACCTGAGTTGATACAGTATCAAAATGAAACTGCCGAGCCGCGAAAGCGGCCCGGCAGTGAATTCAAAACAGGAGGTCTTCCCTTAGGCCGTCTCGGCTTCCTGCGGAGCCTCTTCGACCTGCGGCTCGGGCTCCTCGACCGTGAACTCGATATCGATGTTGCGGTGAGTGTCGAATCCGGTTCCGGCCGGAATCAGGTGACCCATGATCACGTTCTCCTTGAAGCCTTTGAGGTAATCCACTTTGCCAAGGGTAGCCGCATCGGTGAGCACCCGCGTGGTATCCTGGAAGGACGCGGCAGAAATGAAGGACTCGGTCTCAAGAGAGGCCTTGGTGATCCCGAGAAGGACGGGCTCGGCTTCCGCCGGCTTACCACCCTGCTCAATCATCTCCTCGTTTTCTTTCTTGAAGGTCATCCGCTCGACCTGATCACCCCAGAGGAAGCTGGTGTCACCCGGATCGCTGATCTTCACCTTGCGCAGCATCTGGCGGATGATGATCTCGATGTGCTTGTCGTTGATCTCCACACCCTGGGCGCGATAGACCGACTGCACTTCGTTCACCAGGTGTTCTTGGAGTTCCTGCACACCGCAGGCCTCAAGGAGATCTTCCGGAGCCACGGGACCTTCCGTAATCTGGTCTCCCCGAGCCACGGTGTCACCTTCCGCGACCGTCATGTGACGGCCCATCTGCACGAGGTGATCAACAGACTCGCCGGACTCTTCGTGAGTCACGATGACCTTCTTCTTGCCGCGCACGTTGGCGCCGAAGGAAATCACCCCGTCGATCTTGGCGATCACGCAGGCATCCTTGGGACGACGAGCTTCGAAGAGCTCAGCCACCCGCGGAAGACCACCGGTGATGTCCTTGGTCTTGGTCACCTTGCGAGGCGTCCGCGCAAGCTGCGTGCCCCCAGCGATTTTCTGCTTCTCCTTGACGGAGAGGTGCGCACCTACCGGGACAGAGTAGCTGGCGAGGACCTCGCCCGACTTCTTATCAACAATCACCACCTGGGGGTGAAGGTCTTCCTTGTGCTCAGTGACGGTCATCCCCTTTTTGCCGGTTTCCTTGTCGGTCTCGGTCTGCACCGTAATTCCCGGGATCATATCGCGGAATTCCACCGCCCCAGCCATCTCGGAAATGATGGGCACACTGTGCGGATCCCAGGTCGCGATCTGGTCCCCCTTGGCGACCTCGGCTCCGTCCTTCACGGAAATCACAGAGCCCACCACGATTTTGTGCAACTCGAGCTCAAGGCCGTTCACATCGCGGACTGAAACATTGCCGTTCTTGTTGAGCACGACGTAGTTTCCTTCGACGTCTTCCACCACCCGGAGATCCTGGTAGTGCAAGACACCCTTGGAGCGCGCCTCGATGAAGGGCTGCTTGTTGGCACCGATCGCCACCCCTCCTGAGTGGAAAGTCCGCATCGTCAGTTGCGTCCCTGGCTCACCAATGGACTGGGCGGCAATAATGCCCACCGCTTCACCAATCTTGGCATAATTCCCGGTCGCAAGATTCAGGCCGTAACAAGCACGGCAACATCCACGCTCCGACTCACAGGTCAGGGCGGAACGAATCTTGAGGCGCTCGTGACCGATGTCTTCGATACGCTTGGACCGCACTTCGGTGAGGAGATCGTTCACATCCACGATGACTTCCCCGGAAACGGGATCGGTCACCTTCACACAGGAGACTCGTCCGAAGACCCGCGTCGCGAGAGAGGCGGATTCTTCGTCACCCGCGTAAATCGCGTGCACGACGAGACCCTGCACCGTGCCGCAGTCCTGCTGCGTGACGATGACATCCTGGGAAACGTCGACCAACTTGCGGGTCATGTAGCCCGAGTCCGCGGTCTTCAGAGCGGTGTCAGCCAGACCTTTCCGCGCGCCGTGCGTGGAGATGAAGTATTCAAGCACTGAGAGTCCTTCGCGGAAGTTTGAGATGATCGGTCGCTCAATAATCTCACCAGAGGGCTTGGCCATCAGGCCCCGCATTCCGGAAAGCTGCTTGATCTGGTTCTTGTTACCACGGGCGCCGGAATCGACCATCATGAAGAGCGGGTTCGCCGTCTCTCCCCCTTCGTTGAACTCCAACTTGCGGAAGAGCACGTTCGCGATGTTGTCCGTCGCGCGGGTCCAAATATCGATCACCTTCTGATAGCGCTCCCCGTCGGTAATGATCCCGTTGCGATAGTGCTTGGAGACTTTCTCGACCTCGTCGTAGGCCTTCTTGATCTCGGGCTCCTTCTCGTCCGGAATGACCATGTCGACGATTCCGATCGAGCACCCGGAGCGGGTCGCTTCGCGGAAGCCTAGGTCCTTCAAGGCATCAAGAGTTTTGACCGTGTCGGCCTGACCTGCCACCTGGTAACAACGCCAGATGATGTCGCCTATTTGCTTTTTCCCAATCGTCTGGTTGATGAAGCCAAGCCCATCCGGCCAGATCTCATTGAAGCGCACCCGACCAGGCGAAGTGATGAGCATCTTGAGGTCTTTGTCCCCGAAAATTGTCTCCTTCCCGTAGTCCGGGTTACGCACCCGGATCCAGCCGTGATAGTCCACCTTGCGCGAGGCCAAGGCGAACTCGACCTCGGTAGGATTCTCGAAGGTCGGGATCGGATCCTCATCACCGGGACGCGAGTTCGGTCGCGTGTAGGTGAGGTAGTAGATCCCGAGAATGATGTCCTGCGTAGGAGTGGTGATGGGACGGCCACTCGCAGGCGAGAAGATGTTGTTGGGAGCCAGCATCAACTGCCGTGTTTCCATCTGGGCTTCCACCGAAAGCGGAACGTGCACCGCCATTTGATCGCCATCGAAATCCGCATTGTAGGCGGAGCAAGTCAGCGGGTGCAGGCGGATGGCGGACCCCTCAATGAGGACCGGTTCGAAGGCCTGGATCGAAAGTCGGTGCAGGGTGGGAGCCCGGTTCAGCATGACGGGATGCCCGCGCGTGACCTCTTCCAGGATGTCCCAGACTTCGGTCGTCTTGCGATCGATCATCTTCTTGGCGGAGCGCACGGTGTGGCAGTAGCCAAGCTCCTTGAGCCGACGGATGATGAATGGCTCGAAGAGGGCGAGGGCCATCTTCTTGGGAAGACCACACTGGTGCAGCTTGAGATCCGGCCCGATCACGATCACTGAGCGACCCGAGTAATCAACCCGCTTCCCGAGAAGGTTTTGGCGGAAGCGGCCTCCCTTACCCTTCAACATGTCGGAAAGTGACTTGAGCGGACGGTTGCCTGCGCCCGTCACGGCCCGGCCGTGGCGACCATTGTCATAGAGAGCGTCCACCGCTTCCTGCAACATGCGCTTCTCGTTCCGGATGATGACCTCGGGAGTCTTCAACTGGAGCAGGTTCTTGAGTCGATTGTTCCGGTTGATGACCCGGCGATAAAGATCGTTCAGGTCAGAGGTCGCAAAACGACCACCTTCCAGCGGCACCAGCGGCCGGAGGTCCGGCGGAATGACAGGAAGCACCGTCAGGATCATCCACTCGGGGCGCGAGGATACCCCCTTGAATCCTTGGGCCAGCTTCAGTCGCTTGGCGAGCTTCTTACGAGTCTGCTTGGAACGCGTGTTCTCCATGTCCTCCTCAAGCTTCACGAGAATCTCGTCGAGTTTACACTGGCTGAGAAGATCGCGAATCGCATCTGCCCCCATCCCGGCCCGGAAAGCATCTTCACCATAGTCTTCTTCCGCATCGCGAAGCTCGGACTCGGTGAGGAGTTGTCCGCGCTCAAGCGCAGTCTTTCCCGGATCGGTGACGATGTAGTCCTCGTAGTAGATCACGCGCTCAAGGTGGCGCGCGCTCATGTCAAGCATGAGGCCGATTCGGCTCGGCATACACTTGTAGAACCAGATGTGGGTCACGGGCACGGCCAACTCGATATGGCCCATGCGCTCCCGACGCACCCGGGACAAGGTCACCTCCACGCCGCAACGGTCGCAGATCACACCCTTGTGCTTGATTCGCTTGTACTTGCCACAGGCACACTCCCAGTCGCGAGTCGGCCCAAAGATCCGTTCGCAGAAGAGTCCCCCCTTCTCAGGTTTGAAGGTTCGGTAGTTGATGGTCTCCGGGTTCTTCACTTCACCGCGGCTCCAGGAACGGATGACCTCGGGCGAAGCGACCGTGATGGAAACCTGGTCAAAGGCCTCCGGCTTTTCGTCGACCCCGTATAGTTCGCGCAAATTGGTTTCAACACTCATGATTTCGTAAAGTAGTCAGGATTTCGGTTCGGGGTTAGATCGTGAGGTCATCGAGATTGAAGTCGCCGCCCTCAATCGCCACGGCCCCGCGTCGGCCAGGCCGTATATCGAGTCCGAGGGATTGCATTTCCTTAATGAGAACGTTGAAGGACTCCGGCGTGCCCGCATCCAACGTGTTGTCGCCTTTGACAATCGCCTCGTAAATCCTCGTTCGTCCCTGCACATCATCTGATTTTACAGTGAGGAGTTCCTGCAGGGTGTATGCTGCCCCGTAGGCCTCGAGGGCCCAGACCTCCATCTCCCCGAAACGCTGACCACCGTATTGGGCCTTACCACCCAACGGCTGCTGGGTAACGAGGCTGTACGGTCCCACCGCCCGGGCGTGAATCTTGTCAGCCACCAGGTGGCCCAGCTTCAGCATGTAAATTTGTCCCACCACCACCGGGTTGTGGAAGGCTTCGCCGGTCCGGCCGTCGTGGAGCGTACTCTTACCGCCCACCGTGCCGTCCTTGCCGTCGCCGATCCAGGTGAACCCCTCGACCTTCTTGGCCTCCGACATGTATTCCCAGATCTTTTTCTCCGAAATCCCATCGAAAATCGGGGTGGCGACCGTAAACCCAAGAGCCATCGCGGCCACTCCGAGGTGCGTTTCAAGAACCTGTCCCACGTTCATTCGGGAAGGCACCCCGAGCGGGTTGAGGCAGATATCGACCGGCGTGCCATCGTCGAGATATGGCATGTCCATTTCAGGAACGATCACGGCGACCACTCCTTTGTTTCCGTGGCGTCCAGCCATCTTGTCACCAACGGAAAGCTTCCGCTTGGCACTCACGAAGACCTTCGCTTCCTTGACGACCCCGGGATCGATTTCGTCCCCGCTCTCGATTTGGTCGAGGCGCCGTTCACGGTCGGCATCGAGCTCCCCGAATCGTCCTTCGAAGGACGAGATGATTTCAAGGATCTTGTTCCGAATCGGGCTCGGATCGATCTCAATGTGATCGTAGACCGCCGCCAGCTTGCGCAGGAGCGTCTTGGTGATCTTCCGGTTGGCCGGAATGATGATCTCCCCGCTCTGCGCATTGACTACGTCGAGGGGAATTTTTTCTCCCAGAAGAATGTCAGACAGCTTCTCGGTGAGTTGATCGGTCAGAAGGTCCTTTTTCTTCTTGTGATCGTCCGTGATCTTCTTGACCTGCTTCTTCATCTCAGCGGGGTTGACGTCTTCCGCCTTCCGCCGTGCCAGGCCGTGGGTTGAGATCCGGATATCCTGCACGATGCCGGTGCACCCGGAGGGAACGCGCAAGGAGGTGTCCTTCACATCCGCAGCTTTTTCCCCGAAGATCGCCCGCAGAAGGCGCTCTTCCGGAGCAAGCTCGGTTTCACTCTTGGGCGTGATCTTACCAACCAGGATATCCCCAGGCTTCACCTCGGCGCCGATGCGCACAATGCCGTCGTGATCGAGGTTCTTCAGGGCTTCTTCCCCGACATTGGGAATATCACGGGTAATTTCTTCCGGACCGAGCTTGGTGTCACGAGCCGCCACGTCGAATTCACTGATGTGAATCGAGGTGTAGACGTCCTCTTTCACCAGACGCTCCGAGATGACGATGGCATCCTCGAAGTTGTATCCGTTCCAAGGCATGAAGGCCACGAGGACATTCCGCCCAAGCGCGAGCTCACCCTTATCGGTGTTGGGACCATCCGCGATGATATCGCCGTTCTTGATTTTCTGACCAGAGCGCACCAACGGCTTCTGGTTGATACATGTTCCCGCGTTGGAACGCATGAACTTGCGCAGCGGATAGACAAAGATGCCCTTCTCCGGCTTGGTCTTCACGGATTCGGGCTCACTGAGAAATCTCTCGTCGGAAACCGGGAGCTCGCCATCCTTGGTCGTGACGATGAATTCAGCGGTCGAGGCGGCCACGACGCCATCTGCTTCGGCCACGATCACGGCACGTGAATCGCGGGCAGCTTTCTCCTCAAGACCAGTCCCGACGTAGGGAGCGTGAGAAACGAGAAGCGGCACGCCCTGGCGCTGCATGTTCGAGCCCATGAGCGCGCGGTTGGCATCATCGTGCTCGAGGAAGGGAATCATTCCCGCGGCCACCGAAACAAGCTGCTTCGGAGAAACGTCCATGTAATCGACCTTCTCGGGATCCATTTCAAGGAACTCTCCTCGCTCACGCGCGGTCACTCGCTTGGTCGTGAACGCCCCGTCCTTGTCGATCGGGTTGTTCGCCTGTGCGATGATGAAGGTCTCCTCCTGGTCGGCCGTGACATACTCAATCTGGTTCGTCACCTTCCCCTTTTTCACCTTGCGGTAGGGCGTCTCGATGAATCCAAATTCATTGATGCGCGCATAGGTGCACATCGAGTTGATGAGACCAATATTGGGTCCTTCCGGAGTCTCAATCGGGCAGATCCGTCCGTAGTGCGAAGGGTGCACATCCCGAACTTCGAATCCGGCGCGGTCGCGGTTCAAACCACCTGGTCCGAGCGCAGAGAGACGACGCTTGTGCGTGAGCTCCGCGAGAGGGTTGGTTTGGTCCATGAACTGGCTGAGCTGGCTCCGACCGAAGAAGTCGCGCACCACTGCACTCAAAGCCTTAGGGTTGATCAATTTTTGGGGCGTCATTCCCTCAATGTTCACATCGAAGAGAGTCATGCGCTCCTTTACCAAGCGTTCCGTGCGGGCCAGACCCACCCGGCACTGGTTGGCAAGCAATTCGCCCACCGCACGCACCCGGCGACTGCCCAGGTGATCGATGTCATCGATCATGCCCTCCCCTTGCTTGAGGCGGAGGAGGTATTTCACGGCGGCCAGGAAATCTTCCGGCACCATGATGCGCTCGCTCGAATCGACCTTGAGATGGAGCTTCTGATTGATTTTGTAGCGACCCACGCGGGTAAGATCGTACTTCTTCGGATCGAAGAAGAGACGCTTGAGAAGAGCGCGAGCATTGGAAGCGGTCGGCGGATCGCCGGGACGCAACTTCTTGTAGATATCCTTGAGGGCACTCTCTTCATCCTTTGCCGGATCCTTGCGAAGCGACTTGAGGAGAATCTCGTCTTCACGAGAGTCGATCACCTGAATCGTCTTGT
>Ga0302119_10000560_pt1 | contig 16756 bp, 22 predicted proteins | sample AG5_Tmax_MG_FD_203114 | JGI IMG/M metagenome (GOLD analysis project Ga0302119, IMG submission 203114) | Marine microbial communities from Western Arctic Ocean, Canada - AG5_Tmax | ecosystem: Environmental > Aquatic > Marine > Oceanic | place: Canada: Western Arctic Ocean | collected 2017-10-01 | reverse complement strand
TGGTCTATGTTTTTGTTACCCACGAAAAGATGAAAGAGGTTCTCTTTGTCAACTAACGAGAGGGAGGATCTTACTTTTTCCACAAGGTCTGGGTTCTTTCTCCAGTTGCCCGTCTCTAGGTGCCATAAGGGTACCCCGCTTAATGAGGCGGCTACCCTAAACTGAATGTCTATTGAGCTCATCTCTGTGTCTAGCAGGAGAACGGGGACGTTGTTTATTTTTGATGTACCGTAGCACATGTTGTTCAGCCACGTGGTTTTGCCTTGTCCGGGGCGAGAGCATATTGCGTAGATGTTTCCGGGTCTAAGCCCCCCGTACAGCCTGTTAAATTCTGAATGAGGGGTGGTCCACCCAACGTCATCTGTGGGGTTGTTGCCCCTCTCTTCTATGTTCTCAAACATGCCATCAAAGATGTTGCATGGCTCTGCTTCGATTTCGTACTTGCTTATTTGGTCTCCGTACAGAGAGTCAACGGAGGAAATAATATCATCAATGTCGTCTGCTCCACTTGTTTTTATGTGTTTTTTTATCTCGTCGCATTTATGATATAGCTCTCTGCGCACCGTGAGTTTTGCTAGTTCTTGGGCCGCTTCGATTGTTGCTTTATAGGTTATTTGGCTAAAAGAAATGGCTTCTAGATAATCATAAATGTTCAGATCGTCTTTGAATGATACGCCTATGTTCTTAATTTTTTCTGCCAGTATAACTGTGTCTACCCTCTCTTTTTGGAGCAGACTCTCTCGGAGAACCCGGAAAACTGTTTGGTGAACTTCGTTTACAAAGTCTTTGTCAGAGATGAAACGTTCCACGTCCGCAAAGGCTGCGGGCATTTTGATTAGCCCCCCTAGAACGTGTTTTTCGATTTGAATAGAATAGATTGAATCCATGTGCTTGTCTTAAGACGAGGGTAAGGGAATTTTAAAAAAAGTCAAGCTCAGAGTTTGATGTCGAAGTTTTTTTCGAAGAACTCTTTGGAGATATCCTTAACCTCTCCTTCTAATACTTCGACGAATAGGAATCCGTTCTGTTCAAGCCAGCTTGCTTTTTCGATATCTCTTTTTATGGCGTCGAGATATTTTGCGCGAGAATTGGAATGGAAGAACGGGTTAAATTTTTTATGTTGTGGTCCTTGAACTTCTATGCCTATTTTTGTGGTTGCGTTAAGGAAGTCCACCTTCATTCTAGACCCAAAGACGGGGAACTCTTCGTACACGGTTTGGTTTTTCCAATACTCCTGCAGGAACCTTTTTACCTTGGTCTGTAGTTTGGAGCGGGAGTTTTTTCTCCAGTCTATGGTGTACTTGGTAACGTTTTTGGATACAGAGTTCCCGTATATGTCCAGCAGCCTCATGTTTTCTTGAGCACTTCCCTGAACTTGTGGAACAGGTACTTGCCTATTTCCTTGTTCTCTTCAAAGTACTTGCGCAGGTTGTCCATTCCTTGGTGTTGCTTTTTGAACTCTTGCCCAATTTCTTTCTGAACCTCTTCAATTATGTCGTCGGAAATTGTGACCCAAGCCCCCCTTGACTCGGCCATTTCCCATTGAAGCATCATGTCTACCACCTCATATTCCACCCAGATGCTCTTGCCGTTTTTTCTAGCGTAACGAATGGGGTATCTTACGGCTGTGCCTGTTTTTTCGTTCGGGGTTTTTCTAAACATAACCTTGCACCAGTGTCCAAGCATGTCGCCTTTACCGCTGGGCTGTGTGGTTATGAGGTCTTTGATAAATCTTGGTTGAAATTCTAAAATCCAATCACTATAGTGAAGGGCTGCGTTTCCGCCAGAGGCATTCGTTACCTGCGGGTCAGACCTTTCGTAAGGGTTTATCTTGATCGTGCTTCTAACCTGAGAAACCATATAACAAATGTGTCCTCTGGTCGCCAGACCTAAGGCCATCCTTCGAAGGAAGTCTGAACTTAACAGTGCGCCTCCTCCTACTTTTAGGGCCTCTTCAGACCCTTTCTCTAGGTCTCCGCGAGGAATGAGGGCGTCCATAGAGTCTATGATAAACATGTAGCGGGTATCCGTCGGGTTATCCTTAACCATTTGCCGCATGAAATTTATTACTGTTTCATAAACATTACATTTAAAAACAAACCATTTTTTCTCATCCGTATCTATGCCCATTCTCTCAATCAGGTCGTCTGAGAGTCTGCCTTCCGCTTTAACGTAAACAACTAGGCTGTTGTCCATCTTTTGGAAGTTTTTGGCAAAGGCCAACCCACAAGAGGTCTTGCCTCCCTCGGTCACCCCCGTAGCGCGAATAACTCCGGGCTTGATACCTCCCCCCATCTCTATGTCTAGCAAGAGGCTGCCGCTTGAAACGGTGTATATTCTTTCTTCTTCAAAGTTATAATGATCTCCCTTGTGTTGCTCTAAATACTTCTGTATTTGCTCCACGGGAGAAGATCCGCCTTCTGTGTCAATTTTCTTTTTTCTTCCCATGTTGAATAAAATCAAATAATTTTAATTTTTTATTGGGGATTTTTTTATCAACCCCCACCTTGTTTTTTCTAAGCTTGTAGTCCTTTGCTTTCCTTAGTTTAACATCTTTTTCTTTTTTGTAAAACTTATTTTTGTTGTAGAGGAGAGTTTTGCCCTTGGAGCTTAAGAAGTAGGCTAGGGAATTGAGCTTGAAGTCTAGGTTCAGCCATTTCCAGAAAACTAAATTAGGATATTTAGAAAGTAGTGTTTTTGATATCTTGATCTCCTTGGGCCAGCTACAAAGGGTTGGTTGGGACAGGAACAGCCACACTAGGAGCTGGTATTTGTTTTTAACTTTCTTGTTCTGGTGGCCCACGTTGTTGATGGTACATCATTTTTGTATAAAGTCAAGCTTTTCTGGCGGCACAAGCCTTTGCCACGGGAAGAAGGGGGAGTACATGCCGTTCGGGCACAGGTGGGTTGACCTAGCCGGCAGGCAGCTTGCAATCTTTCTGTTTTTCTTTTCTCCCAGCTCTAGGAACATCCCGAATGAGTTTGTCTGTCCGTTTTTGCTCTCGGTGGTACAGTACTTCTTAAGAATGTCGTAGTCTTCCTTAATGGTCTTAACCCTAGCGGCAAATGTCATTGTCGTGGAGTTGGTATATTTCCAGTGGGTATTTTTGGAGACAACGACCACCGTATCTTCGCCGCCGTTTTTTATGAACGGGTTTTGTCCGTCGTTTATATATTTGTCTCCGTGATCGTATAGGGTGACGTACTCTGCTAAGGTGTTGCCAGACTCATCTTTGCCTAGCCCTTCTATCAAGAGGAACTTTGATCCCCCGATGTGTATGTAGTCGTCTTCACAAAAGTAAACCATGTCGTCGTCTGGAAGCTCTGTCGCTTTGTCGAGCAAGTAAACGTGCGCGGCGGCATTGCCAAGGCTGGTTTCCCAAATTTTATCTGGGCAATAGGACTTAAAAAAATTAAGAGAATCTTCAGTGCTGTTATCTAACAGGACGCATAGGTTTTGTGAGGAAAATGATTCTAGGTAATTTTGGAAGACAGATCTTTTGTCTATGGGGGGCGGCTTCCCTTTGTCGCTGTACTTATAAAAGATTCTGAGTTGAGGGGACTGGTCGGGGGTAGCGTAAAGCTGTACGTTGGTTTGTTTAAAGTCGTGAAACCCAAATTGATGGGTCCAGATTCTTTTGTTGGTTTGATTTCCTTCTATGCTGAATTTTTTGGCTAACCCAACGGGGGCAAAGTTTATGCCTCTGGACTCAAGGTATATTTTGTATTTATAACAAATGGTTAAATCTTCTTGGTTTTCTACGCCGCCGTATTCTATTTCGTTTTCTTCAGTTAGGAGGGCGCACTCTTCTAGAAGCTTTTTGCTTCTTAGGCTGAAGCCCCCGTTTCCTACTTCGCCATTTGCCCATGGCGCACCAATGAAATCGTAACTAAGGTATGCGTCATCCCATGCGTTCGGGTTAAGCACAAAGCCGTCGTGTTGGATAATTAAGACGTAATCGGTGTCTACATAATGAGATAGCTTCTCCAGAATAAACTTATCGTAATCTTCTTTTTTTGAGATTGGTTCAATGGAGACGATTCTTGGGTCACTGTTCTCGATGCTGCTTAAAAGCTTGGTTTTTGCAAACTTAACGTGGGACTCGGATATGTTGGCGGCGTTGATTAGGCGGTCTATGTCTACGCAGTCAATGCCTAGTAGGGTTACGTTTTTTAATTCCAGCACATAAACATTATAGCAGGTCTTTTCTAAAAAGCAATTATTTTCTTAAAACGTCAATTTTTTCTTCCAGCCTGTCAAACCTGTCGTTCATTCTTTCTGTGAACATTTTGAAGTCTTCTTTGGAGACGTATTTTTCCGGAAGGGAAAGTGCTAATTGGTTGTGTTGCGCGATGATGGCTGCATTCCTGTCGGATTCTTTTTCCATGTCGTCACCGTGTTTGTTCATTAAGTCTGTGTGTTCTCTCTTAAGATCATTTATATGGGAAAGGATCAACTTGAAAACCCATCCTCCAAGGAGCGTGATAAAACCCACAGCAACGTTGATGACTGTTTGTGTTTCCATACAGCTACTTACACGTTGTTTAAGATATTAAGCGTATTTATTGACTGCAACTGCAGCTTTCTTGATTGTGCGGTCAGTTTTTGCACTTCCACAGGGAATGAACGCCCAATACCACAAGGATAATTGAACCCCAAGCTACCAACCAGTCCCATAGTGGGCAACCGAACCAAGCCATGCCGGCGAGAGAAACTAATCCTAGCCCCTTCCAGAGATGCGTGCATTTGTAGTGGTTTTTAACCCACCCCCACGCAGAAAGGGCTTTTCCTTTTAACCAATCTAGATGTTTACTAAATTTCATGTCAATAATTACACAGTCTTTAGTCTTTTGTATTCTTAAATAATTATTAATATTTATTAAAAAAAATAGAATTTGTTACATAAGTGTAATTAGTTATATGAAAAGGCTTTGGTCTTGGGTGGGCGGGAACGCCACGAGTATTTGCGCGGTATGGATCATGGCGTTGATCATGGGGACGATTCTGCTCGTTCAGGACATGAAGCGCGCAAGCAGAGAGGTTGGTCACTTAATGGACAAGATGGAACTAACCAGAGAAAACAATGAGCTAGCGCAGACCTCAGTTGACCAGTTTGAAATGATTAACGATTTGCTAAGAACCTGCAGCAGACAGCAGGGCCAACTGGGTCAGGCTGCAGAAACCATAAACGAACAGACTATGATTCTTCAAAAATTAGTGGACTACCTTAAGAAAATTGGACATTGGCCACCAAAGATTGACCCGCCTAAGCCGGTTGATCCAGATAAATGGATCTAGATATGAGGATGCTAGGTAAAGATAGTTACTGGTGGAAGAGTGAAGAAAAAGAATGGGCCATGCAGGGGCGGGATGGTAACTGGTACGTGTACAAAAAGGACAAAGCGCCTACGGTGAAACTCAAGAACAAACGAACAGGCCAGCGTTCTATTAATTTTGGCACGAAAGAGTATATAATTATAGCTCTGGGGGCGGCGCTTGGCATTAGTCTCGCTCTAAACGTTGTAGCATTAATATTATGAGTTGTTTCTTCCCTACTATATTTAAAAAGAACGCCTATAAAAAGGCGAGGTTTCTCGTGGTGTTCTTTATAATCTTGGTATCTGTGGCTCTGTTGTCGTTCTCCGGATGCAAGGCGGCGAGAACCGTGGTTAGCGCTCCTTTTAAGGCCGTGGGTTGGGGTGCCTCTAAGGTCGGGGAAATGGTAGAGGGTAAAGAAAAGGAGTCTGGGCCCAAGATTTACGAACTGAATCCCGACGGAACCCTAACGGAGAAAAACGTCGACAAATCTAAAAAAAACACCACTAAAGCTAAAAATAAAATAAACTTTCACCCATTGCTTTTCTGGGCTATGATGGTGGCAGGCATTGCCATCGCGGTGAGATTTTTAACTAAAAGATATGTTAAAAGGAATACTAAAGAATAAGGTTTTTAGGGTTGCCCTCGTTTTGTCGGTCGTTCTCTTTCCTTTTACTTCGAAATACAGGATGGTAAAAACTATCGGCCCAAGCATGCAGCCAACCATGGATCACGGAGAGTGGGTTGTTATTGAAAGGAGGTCTTCGCTGGGAGATGATTGGTCCCCCAAGCGACTTCACAACGTGCTAATCAAGGACCAAGATGAAAATTTAAACAAAAGAATCATCGGGTTGCCGGGTGACACTATAGAAATTAAAAAAGGAATTATATTTTTAAATGGGAAAAAATTACAAGACCCGTTTGGGGTGGGGAAAATAAGCTTTTGTCTCGTGGATGAAAATAATAATAATTTAAGATATTGGAACGGGCCAAACGCTGGGGGCATTGTTGTTAACCTAGTAAGCCAAGCGCCACAAAAAATTCCAGAAGGATTCGTCTGGGTAATCGGGGATAATAGGAGGGAATCTTGGTATGGCTTGCTTCCTCTTGAGAATATCGTAGGAAAAATTCTGTATTAAAAAGGCCCCCTAAGCTAAAGCCTAGGGGGCTTGGAGAAGAGAGGGTTTATATATGGCTACTTCTCTTCTTTTGTTGTTGTAGGTCTTGTTTCTGCCTTGAGGAGGGGCAAGGTCACGCTCGCTCCTTCGATGCCAGCGGTCGCGCCTACAACGGCGGATTCATTAGCCTTGGGCCCAAGGGTAACGGTGCTACTGCACCCTAATGTCCCCACAATTGCGATAAGCAATATTCCTACAATGTTTACTGTTCTTTTTGTGTGTTTCATAATCTTAAAGATGTTAGAATGGTCGTGATTGGGTGATATTCATTTAAAAATCGTCCTCTAGCGCGCCGGAGCTTTGGTAGTCTTTCACCTTTCTTTCGAAGAAATTAGTCATGGCTTGGGCGTCTATAACTTCGGATAACCAAGGAAATGGATTTGTGTCGCTGTCGAATTCGTGTTCAATACCTACTCCTTCTAGCCGCCTGTTGCCAATATATTTCATGTAATCAACAAACATGTCAGCGTTTAACCCGAGTATGCCACGAGGGAGAACGTCGTGAGCATAAGCAATTTCGAGCTCCACGGCAGCTTCTATGTGTTTGATCGTTTCTGCTTCGAATTTTTTTGTCCACACCGATGGGTATTGTTCTTTGATGGTGTTAATTAAATATGTTCCAAATTTGATATGTAAGCTTTCGTCCCTTAGGGTATACCGGATTTGGTCTGATAGCCCCGGCAATTTGTTTTGCCGACCAAGGGCTAGTAACATGGCGAAGCCGCTGAAAAACATTATTCCTTCACAGATAATGTAGTAGCTTATAAGGTTCCTGAGAAACTCTCTTTTTCCTTCTGTTGTTTTCGTGGAGAAGCCCTGCCTGTTGACGTCGGTAGTTATTTCCATTAGGAAATCATCTTTAGCTTTTATGGAGGGGATATTTAAGTACGCTTCATAGACCTCTTTGGTTCTCAGGCCGTAAGAATCACAACAGGTTACGATGGTCCAGTTGTGGAGGGATTCTTCGTAGGCTTGCCTTAGGATATATTGTCTACATTCCGCGTCCGTGACCCACCTGTTTACCGTTAACAAAAGATTGTTTCCTACTAGGGACTCTGAACCAGCGAAGAAGCCTAGACATCGTTTGACAAGAAGCTTTTCGTCGTCTGTCAGGGCTTCGCTCTTCCACTGGTCTATGTCTTCACTCATGTTTATTTCTGACGGGGACCAATTGTTGGCCACGCCTTTCAAGAAGAGGTCCCAAGCGAATTTGTGCTTGTGGGGTAAAATTTGATTTACGCCAGCAATTTCTTCGCCTAAGAGTAGTCCGGTTTTGCTCATTAGTTGTTTCTTCTGTTCTCGTGAAGTTCTAGTTGTTTGAGTCCTTCTTTAGCAAAGGTCTGGCAATATCTTGCGAAATCGCTACTCATACCTGCGTGCTTTGCCCCTAGGTATACGTGTAAAACTATTGCAAGATCATTGTTTCCTTCTCGTTCAGCTTTTCTGGATAATATTTCTATTTGTTCGTTGGTCATTGGCAACTTTCGCATCCTTCTTCATTTATATTGCAAGTCGAAGCGCTAGGCTCAGGAGGATTATTGTTATCTGCACTATTATTATTAGTGTTACCCACGCTCTCAGCTTTTTCAATTTCGCTTGCACTCTTGTTTCTTAAATAGTATGTGCTCTTTAGGCCGCAGTCTCTTGCGTGCATATATAAATCATTTAAGTATTTTAACGAGTTTTTATTATTAAACAAGTTTAAACTTTGCCCCATGTCAATCCATTTTTGTCTGGCAGCAGCACAGTTTACTAAATTAAACTGATCATGGTCAAATGCTGTACGAAATCTGTTCTTTAGGTCTTGAGGAAGCTCTCCGTTAAGCCTTGTGACGTCTCCGTCCACAGATTTAACCATTTCTATGAAGGTTTGTGTCCATATTGATAAATTTTTGCACTCTTTTACGAACCATTCGTTCGAGATCATAAGGTTTCCGGATTTGTTTTCGTAGACAAACAGCGCTGAGAAATCTGGCTCTATAGAGGGAGAGCAGCCTTGGATGTAGGATATCGTAGCCGTGGGTGCAATGGCCATGGTGTTGCTGTTTCTCATGCCGTGTTCTTTAACGTGGTGTCGAACCTCCTTCCAGTCTGTTTCTGGACAGAACTTCTTGCCTCTGTGAAGTATGGGTTTTCCATCTAGGTAGTCTATTAATTCTTTGTAGGTGTCTACGGGGAAAACGTCTTGACTCCACAGGGAGCCCTCATAGGTCTTGTACTTACCTCTTTCCTTAGCGAGCTTGCTTGAATTTAAAATGCAACAAGAGGAAACAAACTCATAAAGTTCGTCTGAAAATTTCACCGCATCATCTGACGAGAAGTCAACCTTGTAAGAGTGGAAGACGTCCGCCCAACCCATGGTGCCCGCGCCAATTGGTCGATGCTTTAGGTTTGATTTTTGCGATTCTTTTGTGGGGTAGAAGTTTAAATCAATAACATTGTCTAGCATTCTTATCTGGGTTGCTATTGTCTTCTTGAGTAATTTAAAATCTAGTTTGCCGTTGTTTTTTAAGTGTTCTTTAAGGTTAACCGAGCTCAGGTTGCACACAGCCGTCTCTCCTATTTCAGATTTTTCTCCGTTTTTGAAACGAGATGGCTTGGTGTGTAGGAAAATTTCAGTACAAAGATTGGAGCTGTTAATGACGCCTTTGTGCTTGTTGGAGTACCGAAAGTTCGAGTTATCTTTAAAGGTTACCCATGGGTGGCCTGTTTCGAAAAGGCTTCTAAGCATTTTCTTCCAAAGGTCTTTGGCCTTTACGACTTTAAAGTTTTCGATTTCCCTATCGTTTGCGAGCTTGCAATATTTTTTGTAAGCTTTATTAAAGTCTTCACCGCAGAGGCGGTGGAGATCGGGGGTGTCTGCGGGGGAGAATAGGTACCAATCGTCATTTGCTCGAACCTTGCGAAAGAACAAATCGGGGATCCAGTTTGCCGTGTTCATGTCGTGACAGCGCCGTCGCTCGTCACCGGTGTTCTTCTTTAAGTCGAGAAAGTCTTCTATGTCAAGGTGCCAAGGCTCAAGATAAGCGCAGCCAGCACCGCGACGTTTTCCTCCTTGGTTAACGGCTACGAGTAGGTCATTATAGATTTTAAGCCAAGGAACAAGTCCACTAGAAATCCCATTGGTTCCCTTGATGTGAGAGCCCGCCGCTCTGAAGTTCGTGACGTCAAAGCCTAGTCCGCCTGCAAACTTAGATTTTCTGGCTTCTTGCCATGCTCCCTCAAAAATTCCATCTATGCTATCGTCAAAAGTATTAAGATAACAGCTAGAAAGCTGAGAGCGAACAGAGCCGCTATTAAAGAGGGTTGGAGTTGATGGGCAAATTCTAAATTGGCTGATGGCTTCATAGAATTCGATTGCTTTTTGTTCTTTATTCTTTTCATTAAGTGCCAGCCCCATGGCTACCCTCATCCAGAATGACTGCGGGGACTCTAACCTTCTACCGTCAAGGGTGAGCAGGTACCTATCGTACAGTATTTGTAGCCCTAGATACTTAAACTTAAAGTCTCTGCTCAGGTCTAGGGACTCTGATAGTTTTTTAAAGTCATATTCTAATAGCCTAGGGTTTAGGTGTTTGATGTCCACTAATAATTTAATGTTTTTTATAAAGGATAGCCTGTATTGGTGTTCAAACGCTTCTTTGTCTACGCTACAGCCAAAGACTTCTTTGTGAACATTGCCGAGTAAAAGTCTGGCCGCAACATAAGAGTAGTTGGGTTCTTTCTCTATCTTTATGCGTGCTGACATGATAAGCGCTTTGTCAATTTCTTTAGTGGGAATTTTTTCGTAAAGCTGAACGTTAGCGTCAATCACCACTTCACTAGCTGAAACGTCTTCAAGGTCACCGCAGGCTCGCTCGGCACACAGGTTGATTTTGTTTATGTCGAGCTCTTGGAGGCGTCCGTTTCTTTTTTTTATGTATTTTATGTTTTGGCTAACTTTCATTGGCGCAGCTTTCTGGTATGGGTATATCTTACACGGTTTTTATTTTTCTTAAAGCAAAAAAGAAAAACTGTCAGATGTTTCTTCCTCCCGGGGGAATGATGTCTCTAGAGTAGGGTAACTTAATTAAATTGGCTTTTGTGTATAGTATGTTGTGATCTTCTTGCCACTTACTGGGATAGTGGTTAAGTAGTCTGTAGTCCTTGAATTGAACGGGTGTCCCTATGTATCTGGCTAGGTTGTCTTGAGTGTAGTACCAGAAGCTATTGCTATTCCAAAAGCTTACGTGAGTAGGGTCTTGAAATGCCCCTCTGCCATCTGTGCTGGGTACTTCTATCAGCGCCCAACCGAAATCACAGAGACACCTGTGTATTTCTTTCATCGTGTTTATTGGGTCCTTGAGGTGTTCTAGGGCGTCCTGAGCCCTAAATACTCCTACTGAGCCATTCCTGAATGGCCAATCGCTGTTTTCCAAATTAAAAACTATGTCGTCGTTGTTAAATTTTATCTCGTCTATACCCACGTACCCCGGGGGCGTGTTGCCCGCGGAACATAGATCAACCTTGAGTAGTGCGTTTTCGTCGCACCATTTGTCTACCATGTCAGTTATGTAGTGGTCATGGAGTTCCATGGTGAAGGTTTGTATCTTTGCGTTCTTTTCGTTCCGGAAGGTTTGTTCTTCGTGCAGGTAGTAGAGGTATAGCGGTTCATCGATCTTTAGGCACTTGCCCGAGACGTAGGTCCTGCATATGAGCTCATGATCATCGCAAACGTCTAGGTCTGCGTTGTGGCCTCCTATCTTGTCGTAAAAGGACTTCTTCCAAGTTCTAACGTGGTCTGGGGCATACCATATCATTGACCAATAGGGGGAAGGGGGGAAGGCGCAGCAGTATTCTCTGTTTTCTTCGTCCGTCTTCTTTGTCCAGCCAATCTCTTCTCCGAAAGGGGCAACGTATTCCTCTTTGCCGTTCCTTGTCTCTATGTAGTAATCATCTGAGTACACAAAATCTACATCTTCGTTTTCGGAATATGCTTCGTTGAGTTTCTCAAGGCAGTCTTCTCTAAGCTTGTCGTCGTGGTCAAGTTCTACCAGTACCTCGCCTTTCGCGAGGGAACAACATTCTTTTTTAAGGTACCCTATGTTTGAGTTGTCTTCTTTAGCTAGGTTTACTGTGAATTTTAGGCCCGTCTTTTTAAGCTTCTTCTTCAGCGCGGCTAGGTCTTTCTTTGCTTCGCCGTTTAGCAGTATAACCCATTCGAAGTCCTTAAATGTTTGTTTCTTAAGGCTGTCGAGCGGGTAATCTATCCTTTCTATAGAATGACTGGGCGTAAAAACGGAGAATTTCATTTGTTAGGGTGGGGTTTTTTGCATTTTTTTTCATATTTAGTTACGGTTTTGTTTTTTACGGGGTCTAGTCCTCGTGACTTTTCTCTTTTTTTACTAAGGTTTTGGGATAGCTCTTGCATCTCTCCCAATGTCATGCCTTTTTTGGCGGTGGCTTTTAGGAAGTCGTTTTTGGAGAATGGGTCTACGGCTGAGTCTATGGCCATGTTTGGTGTGTCCCACACCCTCTTCCATTCCACTCCATTTTCGTCTATATAGAAATGGTTTTCGCTCATGTTTTGGCTGATTTCTACGAGCTCTTCTGAATCAGGGTGTTGGAATGTGTATAGTGGCATTACATGTTTTCTAGTGTTTCTATTATCTTCTCTGTCGTATGTTTATAGCTAAATTTATTCTTTAATTCGACGCCGGCATGGTTGGTATTATTTTTTTTAAATTTTTCAATTGCTTCTTCGCAGCCGGAGATAAATTCATCTTCATTGAAGTCGTAAAATGAGCCTTGGTTGAACGAGCCGCCCTTTTTAAAGAAAAACCCATCATGAGCGTCCACCTTTCTAGTGGGGGAAATCATCACAGAGTTATCTTCGTCGGCCCAATCCTTATAGGCGTGGGCGTTTAGGGTTACGGCGTGCTTGCCTAAGCATAAGCTTTGAAACTCTGGTAGGCCCCACCCTTCACCGCCAGACATGGCAACTATGATGTGTCCGGAATTTAAAAAGTCATTGTATAACTTGTTGCTCGGAAGATAACTTAGAAATTGTACGTTAAAATAGTGCTCGCCATCGAGGCACGAAACAAAGTTGTTTTTATTGTCTTCTTCCGGGAAGAAGTTATTCCACAGGGCGCACTGGAGGTAGTACCTTTTGTCGTTCCCGAATCTTTTTGTCCATGCTTGGATTATCTTTCTGTGGTTTTTCCTCTTTTCAAATTTACCGCACAGGTTAAAGCATATTCTGTCGTCGTCAAAATATTTTTTTGTATTGGGTCTGAAATTGTAACTATCAAACCCTAACGGAATAACTGTGCTGTCTACGCCGTGATCCTTGAACACGGACTGGGTATATTTGTTTGTTACAATTAATTTGTTATTTTTCGCTGCGTTAAGTTCGGGAGGGGTGGGCTCGTCGCATTCATAAAAAGTCATTAAGGCCTGATTCTTGCTGAAGGATTCTATGCCTCCGTTGAGGTGCCAAAGCTTAAAGCACGGATTGTCCCTATTGTGCAATAAGGACTTCTGTTCGCATCTTTTGATCCAGTCTACAAACCCGTCGGGTTCTTCAGCTAAACAAGGGTCAGAAGGATCAATCGGCCCCCCGATGGGGAACACCGCGGGGTCGATTGATTTGTAAAATAATTCCCTTAGAATTGCCAAACTAACCTGACCAAAAGAACCTGAATTAACAGGGACGTTTACAGCCAAGTAGGACATCTTTAGAGAACTTCGTCAGCGACGGTGTCTGTCTCGCTCTCAGCAACAAGAACCTCTTCTGTATCTGCAGAATCCAATATGGACTCGGATTTGAATTCAGAAGCGTGGTTGCTGTTGGGTTCGTCCCCTTTATAAACTCTGAAGTCGGGATGGTTGTCCGCTGACTTGTGTTTATTCGTGAAGACGATAACCCTTTGTTCGACAACATTTCCGTCGCTGTCTTTTAATCTAACATGGCCGGAAAGATATTTTTGGTTTTTTCCTTGGCGTTGCCAAAGAGCGCCGATGTCTCTTTCCTTCCAGTCTGTTTGTTGTGTATTATCACTCATGCACTTAGAATAACATCTTTTTATAGTAAGTCAACCTAAAATTTAAACCGAAAGAGAAAACCAAAACGATGTGGACGATATACTATACCTTATCTGCTCTGCCGGGGTGGGATTTCATTTTCTTCCTAAGGACTGCTCTTCCTCGTTTGTGTAGGTTAATGGCCGTCTGTGTGCTCGTGTTTATTTTCTTTGCTATGCGCGCCCACGTAGGTTTCTTTTGGTTACCAAATTCACCAAAGTATCTTAATCTAAACACAAGAGCTATTCTGTCATCTTTAAGCTGCTCGAGTATGTTGAACACAAACTCAACATCAAACGATAGCGACTGCACGCCAGATTTTTCGGCTAGGGATTTCTTATCTAAGCTGTACTTAATGAACTCATCATCACAAATTATAAGCCTCTTGTTGGTGTTCAGGAAGTTTAAGCAATGGTATTTGGTGCAGTTTCCTAGCCAAGTGGAAAATTTAGTTTTTTTATTATCTTTATAGGAGCATAAGGCCCTGTACATTACGTAGTGTTTATCTTGAAGAACCTCCTCTCTGCTGACGTTGGTGACTGACTCTATTATCGAGATGTATTTTTGGCAAATTTTGAAAAATAGTTTTTCGTGTTTGCTACAGAGTGCTTGGTAACTTTCATTACAGCCTTTTTCTTTCACTTTACTTATTAGGGCAGAGTCGCTTATTGTTTCTGACATTTTTGTTCTGCTTAAGATTATACCAATTTAAGAAATCATCAATATGTTTATTAAGCATGTGTATTTGACTTTTCTTAAGATATTCCCATTCAATTATATAATCAGCCTTGGCCTTGAGTCTGGGGTCGTTTTCTTTCTCTGCGTTATTGGCGGGTGGCCTCCAAGATCGACGCCCATCCAGATTCGCGGCGCTGGGGTGTTCATGCCAATACTGGGATAAGTGCACCAAGGTGCCGCCTAGTTCTTTTTTGATCCAATCAACTTCATCATTATCGTATTCATCGTACCTTACGTCAGTGACAACTAAGGTTGTGCTTTCGTTCAGGTGACCCTGCTCTTGGCCCGTCTTAATTTGCTTATCAAGCACATCTATCCAGTGCCGTCCGTCAGTCAGGCTCCTCTTGAGATTACCATGAAATACAAGAAAGGGACGAAGGATTTCCTTTTCAGGTCTAGTACAGTTAAGCAGGTCAATTCCGTAATGCTCACCGCACCACGGTGCCATTTCTTTTTTGAGTGCGTCTGCGATGGATACCTTTTTACAGTTTAGTTTCTTTTGGAGAAGGTTGAAGAAGGTATCCTTACCTGCTCCAGCTACTCCAGATACTCCAATGATTCTCATACGTTTATATCTTTCCCCTAATAAATTTAAATAAAAATTCGCCGGTATATGACTGCTTGCCTTTGATTTTTCCTCTGGGTTCGGATAAGAACATAGCTGTCCACTGTGGCGTCTTAGTTTTTTTTCTCAGCAAGCTACGTCAGTTCTCCGCATTGGCCTGTGTCAGCCTAGCTAGCAACATGCTTGAGCTATTTCGTCTTTGTCGTTGTGCGGTGGAACTTTTTTTAAATGACTGCTTGCCTTTTTCCTCTTGGGAGGATTAAGTTTCTAGCTTAAACTAAATGTTTACATGTCCTCAACTGCCGCTTTTCCCCGAAATAACAGTAGACTTATTGGGTCTATTTGGACAAGGTCTTTTTACGGGCCTGTGGTATCTTGTGTTGTGTGAGGTTAACCCTCACAAGCTGTTCACCGCCAACAAAGAACTGTGACCAGTATAGCAGCTCTTGGTGGGATGTCAAAACAAAAATTATTTTTCTTTCTCTTCTTCTTCGGGAGTTAAGCTTTTGCTTCTCCAAAAGTTAATGATATGAATCAAATTTCTAAAGTCTTTCTCTGTCACCCTCGAGCTTTCGCACATGTCAGACTTGTCGTCAAGCATTTCGCAGAAGCTATTTATTTCTCCGGCTATGTATTTTGCGGTCATTGGCCCAAGCTCTATGGTCTGTTGCCAAGCGTCATAAGGCCTTTGGAGGATGAAATACTCAACCTCTTCTCGCTCTTTACTTTTTCCTGACCCAATCAGCATTTTCTTGGTTTTTGTTCCCACCATAGCTGAAGTGACCAAGCCCTCCAAGGCCAACTCCAAGGCGACCTTGTCTACCTCTGAGTTTTCAAAATTGGTTTTGCCAGACTGTGTCATGGCGTTTACAAAGTCTCTTTCTACCACGAAGGAGTCATTTGTTCCGAACCATTCAAACAGTATATTTGATGCGTCTTGTATCGTCATATAATATCCCTTACCAGTATGTTATCCTTCATCTCAAAAAAAACAAAAAAAACATGTTGACTTTTAGAAAAAAGTGTCTATACTATTAACATGATTGAAAATCAAAGAAAAAAAAGAGGACGGCCACCGGTTAAGATCCAGTGGCCTGACGTTGAGTTTACCGCTCAAGATGTTGTAGAAACGTTGCCCAACAAGGTTTCTAGGGTTACTATCCACAGCAAGCTTAATCAGGCTGTAGATGCCGGGAAAATCAAGGTAATAGGCAATGAAAAGCCAAAAAATGGACGACCGCGAGTTAAGTACGTTAAGGTTACTCAAGTAGACCTAAGCATGCCGCCCGCATCGGCCCCTTCTGGCTTTGTAGGATAAGAAAGATATTATTATGATAGCTTTATTTTTTAGCTTATTGTTACTGTTTTTCATAGCAAAAATTCTATATTTGTCATTTAATCCAGATGCCTAGAAGACTAACTTGGCCAGAATACGCCCTCGAAATCGCCGCTACCGCAGCGAGGCGAAGCGAAGACCCCCACCGTCAGGTGGGGGCTTGCGCTTTGAACCATCAGAACATGGTGGCTGGTGTCGGGTACAATGGATTATCGTCCGGGATTGACCCTCCACCTGAATTCTGGGAAGACAGGGATCAGAGAAGAAAATTCATGATTCACGCGGAAACCAACTGCCTGTCGCTTTGCGAGCGTGGGGGTGTTAAGCTTTTGGCCGTTACCCTTTTACCCTGTTCTTCCTGCGCCACAATGATAGCCTCTTACGGGGTGCAGGAAGTTTTTTACAGCAGGCTGTATGAAAGGGACGAGAAAGCCCTAGAGATTTTTGATTTTTATAAAATTAAGGTAAACAAAATTTGACAGTTTGAATTTTTAGTATAAAATATATATGTTATGGAACATATAATCTGGTCGTTTTTACTTTCTAGTTTTTTATTC
>Ga0302119_10000559_pt1 | contig 16767 bp, 9 predicted proteins | sample AG5_Tmax_MG_FD_203114 | JGI IMG/M metagenome (GOLD analysis project Ga0302119, IMG submission 203114) | Marine microbial communities from Western Arctic Ocean, Canada - AG5_Tmax | ecosystem: Environmental > Aquatic > Marine > Oceanic | place: Canada: Western Arctic Ocean | collected 2017-10-01 | reverse complement strand
TAACTTCCCAATACTGCAAAAGGAATACTTGTTGATATGAATGGTAAAGTTAGTTTAATGTCATGATACCCTTCTTTCCTATAATAAAAAAATGCTATACCTGCTACGATTAAATTTAATGTCCATGCATGTTGTTTTAACCAAACACCCCCCTCGTTTGCATATGTTGTTAAGGATAATATTGCCAAATACCCCGATGCACCGCCATGACCAACAGAAGAATATAGCATGGCAATAAAAAATAACCCAAATACAATTATCATCAATTCTGTATTCATAATAGTTGGTAAAGCAAGAGAACTTTAACAACTCCCCCCTCTCATCGTTTATGGAAAAAGGGGTCACATTAGAACGGGCGATTGAACTAGCTTGTAAAACACCTCTAGATAGACGGACAGAAATCATATCTCTAGATAGTGCATTAAATAGAATTCTAGCTAATGATTTAATATCAAAAGTACACGACCCACCTTTTGATAATTCATCTATGGATGGTTGGGCAGTGAAACATGAAGATTGTAACCCATATGGCACCAAATTAAAAATTGTAGGTACAAGCCAAGCAGGCAAATATACATCAATTCAAATCAACCATGGAGAAGCATGTAGGATAATGACAGGCGCACCAATGCCAAGGGGAAGTGATGCCATAGTTATCATCGAAGACACAGAAGTAAATGATAATAATGTAATAATTAATGGCCCCGCTCGAAAAGAATACATCAGAAAAAGTGGCGAAAACATATCTAAAGGAGAAATAACATTAATATCTGGCTCAGTATTATCTCCATCCTCCATTTCCTTGTCAGCAACTATGGGTTATCAAGAATTAGAAGTAGTATGTAAACCTAAGATTGCCATTATTAGTAATGGAGATGAATTAATACAACCAGGATTAGAACTTTTGGATGGCCAAATATATGAATCCAATTCGTTTGGTATAGCCGCATTAGTTGAAAAAATGGGGGGCGAACCAATCCGATTCGGCGTGGTGCAAGATACAATTGAGGGATTGAGAATAGCGCTGAATGAGGGCGCTAATACATGTGATGCCATACTTACTAGTGGGGGTGTTAGTATGGGTGACTGGGATCTTGTTCGTAAGATAATGGAAGAAGAAGGAAACATCAAATTTTGGAGAGTACTAATGAGGCCAGGAGGACCTCCTCTGTTTGGTAAATGGAAAAATAAACCAATTTTTGGCCTACCAGGCAACCCTGTCAGCAGCCACGTTGTCTTCACAGTATTGGTAGCACCATGGATATCATTTTCACTAGGAGTCTCTAAAGAATATGATAATTTTCTTGCTCATGAGGTCTCTGTAATATTGGAGGATCCAGTATCTGGTGCTCCAGGAAAATTATGCCTTAGAAGGATAAAAATTATCAATAGAGAAGGTCAATTGGTTGCAACCACTCATACACACCAAGGTAGTGGAAATATTCACAGCATGGTGGCACATAATGGCCTAACATTACTCCCTCCTGATAGTAGTGGTGAAGTTGGAGATAGAGTCAATGCATTGTGGTTTAGATAAATTAATTGACATATATTGTTCAATATTTTAAACCATGAATTCAAGGGCAATTGTTGCCACGCTCAACTGTAGCTGGAGCCTATATTGTGTCGCCAAAAGAAAAACCTCAAAATCAAAATGGTTGGATAGAAGTACGTGGCGCACGTACGCATAATTTGAAAGACGTAGATGTAAGTATACCTAGAGGAAAATTTGTTGTCCTATCGGGCGTTTCCGGGTCCGGGAAATCTTCTTTAGCCTTTGATACATTATATGCAGAAGGGCAAAGAAGATATGTTGAAAGTTTGAGTTCTTATGCCAGGCAATTTTTGGGCCAAATGAAAAAACCAGATTGTGATTCAATCGAAGGACTATCGCCAGCCATTAGTATTGATCAGAAACAAGGAAGCCATAACCCTCGTTCAACGGTTGCAACCGTTACTGAAATGATGGATCATTTGCGTTTATTATGGGCAAGAGTAGGATTACCGCATTGTCCTCAATGCGGTAATGAAGTAGCACGCAGAACAATCCAAGAAATTGTAGATGATGTTTTATGGCGCTTTGAAAACCATGCATTAGCAGTATGGAGTCCAGCCATTAGAAATAGAAAGGGCACACATGCCGATCTCTTCAAGGCTCTTGTAGAGCAAGGATATTTAGAGGGAAAAGTAAATGGCCGTGAAGCCAGTTTTGAACAACCTCCTGAATTAGAAAAGAATTTACGGCATGATATAGATGTTAGAATAGACAGGTTAAAATTATCTAGAGTAAATCGCCAAAGACTCACAGAAGCAATTGATTCTGGCTTACGTTTAGGAGGAGGGGCCGTTGCAATAGAAAGTTTAAATGCTCCAAAATTAGGCAAATCAGCAGATTCTAATGAACAAAAATTCCAAACCAAAAAAGGCGATAATATAGCATATTCAGAGGAATTTGCATGCCCACAGCACGGAGCCTTTCTGCCCGAAATGAGTCCACGAGTTTTTTCTTTCAATAATCCATTGGGTGCGTGCCCCTCGTGTCAAGGACTAGGAGTTCAGAGAACCTTTTCTCCTGACTTGGTAATTGATAGAACAAGCACCGTAGAGGAAGGATGCATCATCCCATTCCGCCGTTCAATGATGTCCGGATGGTATAGGAAGCAAATGATACAAACATGCGAACATTATCAAATACCTACCAATATCTCCTTTCAAAAATTAGATGAAGATTCACAAGATATTTTATTAAATGGTTCAGGGAGCACCCCAATTAATTTTGAATTTAATTCCGATGGAGGATCATCATACAAAATGGCCAAGCCATGGGAAGGCGCACTTTCTAGATTGAATAGAACCTATACAGATACAAGTTCTGATCGTACCAGATCACGTCTAACATCATATATGACAGATGAACCTTGTTTAGATTGTAATGGTAGAAAACTAAATCCTGCAGTAAGCGGAGTTATTGTTGGAGGTATTTCATTACCAGAAATCTCTGCATGCAGCGTTCTTGAAGCTTTAGCAGTAGTACAACATTGGCGTCTTGGAGAAATAGATGATACATGGGAAAAGTTAGGAAGAGATAAACCAAATTCCCTCACAGTTGAGAGAACTAATAGGTTAGATAGTCGTTCTATATTTATAGGGAATGATATAATTAAAGAAATAGAGGCCAGACTCAGGTTTTTAGCGTTAGTGGGTCTCGATTATTTAACATTAGATAGACGTGCCAATACTCTTTCAGGAGGTGAATCTCAAAGAATTAGACTTGCTACCCAAATTGGCACGCGCCTCACTGGCGTAATGTATGTTCTTGATGAACCAAGCATAGGACTCCATCCAAGAGATAATGGACGATTATTAGAAACATTGAGGGAACTCACGAGTTTAGGAAATACCTTACTTGTAGTTGAACACGATGAAGCTACTTTGAGGCAAGCAGACTGGGTCGTTGACATCGGCCCAGGCGCAGGCAAAGAAGGCGGTAGAATATTAGTCAGCGGACCAATTAATGATTTACTGAAAAACAAAGAAAGTATTACTGCTGCTTATCTATCAGGCAAATCTAGCATCCCTTTACCAAAAGATAGACAAAAACCCAAAGATGATTTTTGGTTACATATCAAAGGTGCCAGACAAAATAATCTACAAAAAATCGATGTTGATATACCATTGGGTTGTGTAGTAGTATTCACCGGAGTTTCCGGATCTGGAAAATCTTCTCTCATTTCCTCCACATTAGCACCTGCTCTTCTCCGCCAACTTCACGGTTCTGATGATCCTCCCGGCCAATATGATGAGATTGAAGGGATCGAAAAAATAGATAAAGCGATAGTAATAAACCAATCACCAATAGGCCGTACACCAAGATCAAATCCTGCTACATATACTGGCTTATTTGGTCCAATACGAGAATTATTCGCCCAAACAAATATTGCAAAGGAAAGAGGGTATAAACCAGGCCAATTTTCATTTAATGTAAAAGGTGGAAGGTGTGAAGCTTGTAGTGGCGCAGGTTCTTCAAAACTAGAGATGAATTTTTTACCTGATGTCTGGGTTACATGTGATATATGCAAAGGGAAACGCTACACGCGTGAAACGCTTGAGGTCAAGTGGCGAGGAAAAACAATTCATGAAATACTAGATATGAATGTTGATGAAGCCTGTATTTTTTTCCAAAATCAGCGTTTAATTAATAGGATATTATCCACACTACAAGATGTAGGTTTAGGTTACATACACCTTGGACAACCTGCAACTACTCTATCGGGAGGAGAAGCACAAAGAGTGAAATTAGCAACAGAATTACATAGACCTCCAAGAAAACATACATTATACATATTAGACGAACCCACTACTGGCTTGTCATTGTATGATGTACACCAATTGATAGAAGTTTTACTTAGGTTACGTAGAAATGGACACAGCGTCATTATTATTGAACACCATTTAGATGTAATAAAATGTGCAGATTGGGTAATCGATTTAGGGCCAGAAGGAGGTGAGAGAGGTGGGTTAATAGTGGCACAAGGCACACCTCAGGAAATAACTCAAAACACCAATAGTTACACTGGCAAACACCTTTTGAAATTTATATAATTCATGGCGGGCGCGGCAGGATTCGAACCCGCGGTCCCTGGCTTAGGAGGCCAGTGCATTATCCAGGCTATGCTACACGCCCATTCTCCCGAAGCAAACTCTCTCAAGAAAGGTATGGTTAGATAAAGTCTTTTTTCCATCTTAATCGGCCGATGGCATCAAGCATATGACACCACTCGAGGACACGTGAGTGATGATACTGAACTACCAACCCCGTATGGGATAGGTAGTACTTATGGTGCAGGTAATCAAAATTCTCTATACAGGCGAGTTAAAGCAAGAGATACTGGAAGAAAACTTTGGACAAAAATAGCCTCTTACCGAATATTACAACAGATAAGATTCCTTTTAGCTATTTTAGCACCAATATATACGTTATTAAGCTATTTTGGTTTGAAGTATACTAATATCAATATAAGTATTATTTTATTTACTTTACTTTCAATACTTTTGATTCCTAGCTTTTTTGCAATAGTATTTGCTCAAATGTCAGCCAGAGATCGTCTACAGTTGAAAACTGCCGATAACAAAAAATCAATAAATTCAATACCCGGAACTGAACGTATCCTAAACACACTTCGGGAACGCCGAGTCTTGGAAACAAGTAGACTCTCTGCTTCTTCAATTAGCGCTATTTTACTCTATTTCATTGCATCTTTCCAAACAGATGTTATTTTAGGATCAATATTAGTTGGTGTAGTAATAACATTAGGTTTATTTTGCTTCTTAATGTCTATTACACTTGATTCAGGAGAAATACCAATGCGGGATAACCAATTTCCATTATTATCATTACATGCACCAACATTACACCACAGTGCTCTCGAAAAAGTGATTACTGAGATATTAGTAGCACATTTAGACCCAGAAACTGCAACCTATTTTGAAGAATGGATACAGTCCTTAGAGAACAAAGTTAGACGCCACACAAATCCCGATGAAGCGGTGGAATATTTACTAAGAATATTGCACCTCAACTCTTTAAACCTCTTAGATGAAAGTAGAATGTTTAGTGAAATAAAAAGAGTATTCAAAGTATCTGCAGTAGATGATTTAAAATCTGATACCAAATTTAATTTACATTCATTACAAATATTACTACAACATACTAAAAGTTGGCAACCATCTTTTTTCAGAGTTATCGATAGATTGGTTGGGGACGTCCAAAGAGGCCATTATTCAATTATTGAAGACCAGTGGAGAATGGATTTAGAAATCCCTCCACTTGCTTCCGAAGGACAAACAGATCTAATAGCAATGGTTCATAATTTCTCGGGAGAAAAACAAACAATAGAAATAGAAATAATTTCTGCAGGAGGAGAACCGACATCACAAATAATCAGATTACAGGCGCCTTCTTCAAAGCGATTAAGGAACGCTGTCGCTCTTGGGAAAGAGGGAGAAGATATAGTAAACGCATTAACTGAAAAATTAGATACTTGTGTTACATTATGGGTCGGTTTGGCATGGCCAAATACGATATCTGGAAGCCGCCCAGTACAAATCAATCTCAATCTCGCATCAGGAGAGACTCTCTTGAGCACAGTTGTACACACTGCAATATCTGCGGGTGCTCATGCAGAAAGTGCAGGATATAAGATGATGGATGCTGCCACATCAGTTAGAGAATTGGCACTTAGTTTTGCAGAATAATTTTTGTTAACTTGGAAACCCTAGAAGCGTCATGTTCATGAGATTATTACGTCTGGGGCTGTATATGGAGTCATGGGAAGTAGCAATCGTTGGGGCCGGCCCGGCAGCCCTTCGTGCCGCTATAGCATCCATTGATAGTGGCGCAAGTACAATATTAATTGATAGTGAAGGCATAGGATCTAGACAAGGTAACCCCCCAATAGCAGGTATTGCTGCGAGCATCGGAGAAATTAATTCAATCGCGCATCGAGATGATACGATAAATGCCGGCGGCCATACTACAAACAAAGTTTCAGCTGCAAGGACTTGTGGTGAAGCAATAACGGTAATATCGGAATTAGAAAGATGGGGTTTAGTATTTCGCAGAAACCAGGATGGTCTCCCTCACGTATCAAAGGCACCCGGGCACAGTAAAGCAAGACTAACTGGTTGTGGCGATGCATCAGTAAGAGAAATAACCAGAATTTTAGAAGAACAAGTGATTAAGCGTAAAATTACTAGGAGATACGACTCATTAGCCATTTCATTAATATCTGACAATAAACAAATTCGGGGGCTTACATTACTTGATACTACAACAGGACAAGTAAACTCCATTCAATCCAAGGCCGTAATTCTCGCCACAGAAGGATATGAAGGATTATGGACCAATCCCTCAGAAGGAGCAGGAACAGGAGCGGCATTAGTCGCCAACGCCGGAATAGACCTCGTGGGAATGATGAATTTTCCAAAACATCCGTTATCTGTGAAAGGAACTAATATGCATATACCAATAGAGGTTCTTGATGCGGGCGGCCGAATCAGGAAAGATAACGGAGACGATGCAGAACCTTCTGATATCGAAGAAGAAAATTGTGTATTAGATCTTAGGGGCTTCGACTCAGATGCAAAAATTTGGTTTTCTAACATCATATCAGGTATTAAAAATAGAACAGGATTAGATATCAATGTTGACGTAATCCCCATTTCTGCTAAAGTTATTACAACGGGGGGCGCGCCTGTCGACTCAAAAGGCAGAGTTACATTCAATGATGGTAAAATGTGGTTCACTGGTTTATATGCTGCCGGAAGATCATCAAATAACGGCATGCATGGTGCAGGCGCTTTACCAGGAAATATATTTTTAGAAGATTTAACATCAGGACAAATAGCAGGTTCACATGCTTCTCTATGGGCACTGAAAGAAGAATTTGCAAACTCTATTTTAATACAAAATGAAGAAGATACTAATTTACAACAGATTAAAGAATTACACAATCCAGAAGGTAAATCTGTTGGGCAAATTTCTGCAAGTCTCAATTCTTTGATAAACAATATAGAACAAGATGATAGCGAATCATCATTAATTACAATAAGAGAAAATTTAGCTGAAATAAATAACACTGGGATTAAATTAACCGATACATCTAAGATTATGAACACCGAACTCGCAACTGCCATTCAACTAAAAGGATTAATATCAATAATGGAGCAAATAATATCATAAAAAGGACGTGATTATTTGGTAGAAGAAAATACAATTTTTTCATTGATAATTGAGGGAAAAATACCTTGTTATAAAGTATATGAAGATAACTTAGTACTTGCTTTTTTGGACATCAATCCATTTAGCCCGGGCCACACATTGGTAATACCGAAAGAAAGAGTGCCAACTTTGGATAAATTATCCGACGACTCATCAGCAGCAATTGGTAGAGTCTTACCAAGAATATCTTCTGCGATTTTGAAAATCACAGGCGCCAAAGAATTCAATATCATTCAAAATAATGGAATAAATGCATTCCAAACCGTTTTTCATGTTCATTTTCATATTATTCCTAAATTTGAAGACGGCCGCGGTCTACAGTATCCTTTCAAATCTAATAGTATAGATCCCGATGAAGCAACTATAATGGCAAAGAAAATAAGGGAATTAATCCATACATAGGTCATGTTCTAAATCTAACTTCTTTTGCGCACTTCATGGAGGGCTCTTTAAATCAACCAAAAGATATCGCGCCTGAATTATCAAAAAGTACAAAAAAAATCAACATCCAGAAATTAGAAAGTGTTCCATGGGCACATGATGGAACTCACCCCGGCTCTCCTTGGTTTTGGAAATTTATTGTAACAATCCTATTCCTTCCATGGACTTATTTATTTAGGAACAAGGAAGTAGAAAACCCACATTTAACAGATGGAGGCAGGTTATGTGTCGCAACACATGTAAATGGGTTAGTTGATCCAATTTGTATTACAATGAGCAATCCAAAACAAAGAATGGTCACTTTAGGGCGGCATGACTTAACAACTTCTGTCCCCTTTATTAGTTGGATAGCCCGACGTGTCGGCTCTCAACCAGTAATTAGGAAAGCAGAACAAATGGAAGGGATTGCAGAGACAGAATTTGCACATAAAATAAACCAGCGAAGCATGTTAACCGTATCGCATGCCCTATCTGGGGGTTATTGCGCAATAATCATGCCCGAAGGAGTAGGCCATCAAGACTCCCAACTACGGCATTTGAGAACCGGCTCTATGCGTTCTGCAATCAATGCAGCGTCTATAGCAAAGGAACGGAATTTACCATTACCAGTATTCCAACCAATTGGTTTACATTTTAGAGTGCACCATTGGTTCAGAACCGACTTATATATCGAGCAAATAGAACCGGTTCAAGTACCATATAATCCAGATAAAGAGGCACGAGAGAAATTACTACAAGGTATATGGGTTGAGCCACCCGAAGATTTAGTAATAAATTTAAGAGATGAGTTAAGAAATAAACTTGCACCAATCTCCCGAGACGCACCCGATTGGCAAACATATAGGGCTTGGCAATTATTAGCACACTTGGACGCAAATAATAAAAATAATACTTTAAAATCCTATAAAGAAGAAGTTTTAGCTACTAGAGAAATAAGAGAAAAGATACGTAAAATTGATTCTGAAAAATTAATAGAAACAGCCACAGAAGCCTCTAAAATACTACATTCTTATGATTTAGATGGCCGTACGGTTAATTTAGATATGAAGATAAATACTAAATCTAATATTTTAAAGGGAATATTCGGATTATTAATAATGTCATTATTTGCCCCATTGTCACTTACATCAACTGGAATACAGGCATTTTTAGCATGGTTTATGGGAAATAAAACAGATGAAGGGATCGATGCTAGAACTTCATATCATATGATAGCAACCATAATTTCTCCACTTACTTTTTGGCCAATAATATCAATAATAATTTTTATTTTAATAAGCAAAATAATATATGCGATTCCAATTATTATATTCCCATTTTATTTGATAATATCAATACTGGTTTTCCATCTTTCTAATGTTTTATTTTTACAAGGTTACGACCTATGGACGGATTTTAGAATATCACAACGCCGCCGTGTATTATCAAAATCTAAAGAGGGGCAAAACCTTACTATTTTGATTAATCATATACTCCTGGGGCTCGGCGCACTAAAATAGGGCGGCCCGGTCATATCATACTGTGGACGCGCAAGAAGCAACCAATGCGGTTAAGAATTGGCTTAAAGGAGAACGCCTTCAATTCAAAGAAATTCCAGACCCACAGGCACATATTCATTTACATTGTAAATATCCTCCCACGCGTCGAGGCCATGTTTTTAACATAGTAATTCCAAAGAATAGAAATTTAGTACTTGTATATTCAATAACTAGAGTAGATTTAGGACAGCAAAATTTGATGATTGAAGAATGTAAACAGAATTCAGATGATTGGGAATATTGGCTTCATAATACTAGACTTGAATTAACAACTAGTGATTTAGATTGGGTTCTTCACATCGGACATAAAAAAGATCAATCAGGGCCCTTACAGGCATTTAATCTATCAAGACCAATATGGTTTGATGGGCTAACCCAAAATGAATTCATGCACACAATGAGAAAACTTTGGCTTACTAAATTATCACTGATTCATCAAATTAAATATGCTTACGGTTCAGGTATTGGTAAACCCGGACCAGTCGATGATTGGAAAGCTAAAAAAGCTAAAAAAGCCGCAATTGAAGAGTCAGAAGCAACCCAAATTGATACTGATGAAACAGGTGGCTTTGGTAAAGATTTTGATCCCTCAGATTGGATATAATTTTTTATTTATTATATTATTATGAACTAGAATAAGTGACGGCTAAGGGGTTGAGTTAAGTATTCGAAAAACATCACTATATCCGATGCAGAGGTATTGCGAGAGCCGAAAAGAAGAATCTGTTAAAGTTAGAAATAGTTTTGCTATGGTTGGATTAATGCTTTTGAGCCTTTTTGCAAGTATAGATATTATTCCACAGGCACAAGCGAGCGATGTAGTTTTAACAGATCCAATTCAAATTGTTAATAGTGGAACACACAATGATAGAATGATGGCTATAGATTCCGATTCTAATGGTAACATACATTTGATATTTAGTCGTAATACACAACATTTGTGGTATCAAATGCAAGATCCAAGAGGAGAAACTATAATTTCAGCCACTCAAATTTCTAATCCCGGTAATCATCGAGCATGGCATCCAGATATTGCTGTAGATGATGATGATAAAGTACATGTAACCTGGACAGATAAGGCCGGTCAGTACAATATAGTGTATACTCTTATTGATCCATATTTAGATGATAGGAACGGCGACGCAGCATTAGACTCAGTAATTTCAATAGTGAACGATGTCGAGGTAGCAAATAATCCACAGAATCGCGATTATCCTGCTATTGCTGTAGATTCTAATAATAATCCACATATAGTGTGGGAGGACTCTTTCGAACCGTTAGAAAAGTTCTATCAACAACCACAGATTTATTATAAAATGTTTGAGATTGACTACACAACTAGAGAAGCAATTGTAGCAATCGATAGCACCCTTTTAACCCCAATTCTTGGCCATAAAGGACATCCAGATATAGCAATAGATGTTGATGACTTTGTTCAAATCGTATGGGATGACACTCGTGGTGGAAAGGTTGAGATGGTAGTCCCAATAGATACATCTGGCTCGATGAACACTGAGTGGGCTGATATGTGTGTTGTATTTTATGGAGGTAATTTTGCTAGTGGAGGTTCTTTCCCAGGTCTAAAACCCCTACTTGAAAGTGCAAATATGACAGTTTATGAAACTCTATATGCATTAAGTGGAAATTGGCCGGCAGCATCTCAAAGCGGAGCTTGCGCGCAGGCCTACCAGACAGGAGGGTCAGGTAGCCAAGGACCAAGAAATAATCCACTTGGCTCTTCACCCAATGATAATTCTGGTGGAATTAGATATCTCGATGAAGTTGTGTATAATAATGCGGCCGTAGATTTACCTGCTGATGGAGGTTATTTTAGTGAATTTTGGGGCCCTGCTACAACGTGGGCCTGCCAATCATGGCATGATGCTAACGGCAATGTTCCAGGAAACCCCCCAACACAAATGGATCATCATTGGAATCCGAATGCCACAAAAATAGTAATACCTATTTCTGACGAAGGCCCTTATGGAGGGACTCCTTTTGATAATGACGATACTCAAAGTATCAATCAGGCACACGACGCTTGTGTAGTGGCAGACATAATCCCAACTCCGCTTTGGGCCGGTTCAGATACAGGAGTGGGCTCGTATATGATGGACATGGCTCAATGCCCAAATGGTTCTGGGCTCAATGCAAGAACCTGTAATGGAAATAATTTACGATTAACAAATGCGGGCGGCCAAATGTATGGTTTCCCAACTTCCTCATCCAGCTCATCCGAATTGGAAATAATGGTGGAAGCCATGGTTTATTTAGCGACAAATAATTCTCGTGAAATATATATGACGGTCTTGGATCCATTAGCACTTCTTGATAGTCCATGGCCAGGATGGGTCAAGGGAGATTCAGGAACTGAAAGTGACACCAGTACTAACACATATACTGAAGATCTTGGCCCCTCAGAGGACATACAAGGATACGGCCATTTAGTAGTAGTAAATGATACTAGGATCACTCTCAATGATGCATATAGTTTACATCCATCTATAGCATTGGGCTCATCAGGATTAACTCATTTAGCATGGCAAGATGGGAGGCCATATGGGTTTGATATTGATGTTAATTATGAGGTATACTATACTAGATTGAAATTAAGAGGTGCAGCAGAATGGGATGGAGCTGCTGAAGGATTGCCCACGTTCGGCATCAAGCAAATTGCTGATGCTGCCATTTCGGAAGTAGAAGGCCTATCTGGATTAAACCCAGACCGCCCATTTGGTGCCAATTCACATCTCCCATCCATAATTACAGATTCTTTTGATAATGTACATCTTGCATGGTTAGATAATTATAATGAGACACAAGGAGAAACTTTAGTTTATACTCGTCTAAATCATACAAATGATGATTATCCCAATGGATTCCCCTTAAATTCTATAGCCTCATCAATATTTGATCCATGGACCGTTATTCCGGTTACTTCTTGGCAATCAGACAAACTTGGCCCAAACTCTCCAGCAACCCCAGATTTAGGTCAAACACCTGCTTTTGCAAATGATTTGGGTAGTGGAGCACATCTTGGATGGTCAGACACAAATAAATGTAATGACGAACCCAATGGGGGTAAGTACACCCTGTGCTATGTTCATGTATTAACTGGTTTAGTTGATATTTCACTTGCATGCGATGAGAAAGTAGTAGCGAACCCTAATTTGGAAGGATATCCCTATAATTGCCCAGAGGAGGCAGAAAGTTACTACCATAAAATATACCCAGGGGAATTTACTACTTACAATATGACAATAGCGAACCCTACTCCCGGTCCAGCCGAATTAGTCCAAGATACATTCACAGTAACTTTAGAGGGTGTACCAATGAACTGGAGTGCAACATTATTTTATGCTACAAATAACACACCGATATTTCAATCAACACCCTTTCATTTGGATGGTGGAGAAATAGTTCCAATATACATGCGTCTTCGAGCACCAACAATATACCAAGCAAAAGGAGATGAATTGGCACAAGTAACAATTAATGCAGTGTCCTACAAAGATCCGGCAATTAGGAACCAAAGACTAACAATAACACATATGGACGTAGTACATGGGATTGAGTTAGATACAAGCCATTTCCAAGTAGATATTGAACAAGGCCGTTCTGCTATTTTTTCTGTTTCTATTAAAAATACTGGAAATGTGTATGACACATTTGCGTTTTATGACCCATCTACGTTGGAAGGCCAAAATGAATGGGCACTACCATTTGGCTGGGGTATAGACTTTCCCACATCAATCTCATTAGACCCATTACAGTCTGTAACCAAGAATCTCCAAGTCAGTGTACCTTCATCTCAAGAGCCTGGAACTTTTGTAATATATCTTAAAGGATGGTCAACTGGTGAACCAGTTTTATCTGTTGACAGAGGAACTTTTGATGTATTAGAACTTTGGATAAATGTTTCAACAAGAACCACTGGGAATATTGTTTTCGCTGTAGGCGATACAACACAATATGTACTGCCAGGAGATTGTGCTGAATTTGATATTGAAGTTACAAAGCATTTTACACCCGGATATTTGGTATTCAATGTACCCGGGGCCCCTCCCGAAAAACCATCTAATTGGACTGAAGAAACTTGGAGATATGATCATTGGACAGTAGACTTAGATTTTGAAAACGCACCAGGGGGCAATAATGGGGCCGATGACGACCCGCGATATTGGGCTCAAATTAACATGCCTTATACAGTTACAGCAATTATGTGTGCCCCATATAATGCAACAGCCGGATTAGGAGATTCAGTAGCAGTAAGGGCCCACCTAGAGGGCCAACCTAAGATCCGAGACTCAGTAGTGATATTGACTAATATTGTCCAAAAATATGATTTAGATGCTAAGGTATCTGAAACCATTCTCGATTTATACCCGGGCCAACCTTATCAAATGGATACCAGTATTGAAAACCTTGGAAATGGACCAGATAGATTTGATGTAACCATAGAATCTATTACAGATACTCAAGGAGATTCGTATGTTTGGGATATTGAAATACCAAGAATATTATTTGGAGAATTAGATAGAGATGAAATTGGAGAATATCCAATTATAATTAATGTACCTGATAAAACATTAGCGGGCCAGTATGAAGTAACTTTCAATATTTATAGCGAAGAAGAATATCAGGGAACTAAATTACGTGACACAATTACTCTAAATATTAACATAATCGAATTTCATGATATGAGAATTTCTTTAGATCCTTCTGTTGAAAGTAAGATAAAAACAACTGCACCAAGTAGAATTGTTAGATTTACTCTAAACGTAACAAATTATGGAAATGTTCCAGATCAGCCTACCATTCATAATCATACTATTGATGCTGCTGGAGGATGGGGAATTATGCCCGGACTCAATACATTGTCTAATTGGCAAATCCAATATGCACTTTTAGAAGGATTTGATACAGAATATCCCTTAGAAAATCTATGTGTAGGCCAAGCTCCTAATTTCCTAACTTTAGCAGATCCAATACCTTCAGATGGTTGTTACCTATCGGCACAAACTGGGGCTCTTACTCTACCAATTATGGAAGCATACACTACTTTACAGATTGTAGTGATAGTTTCTATTGCACCGGACGCCGCATTACAAAATAGAGAAATAGGAATAAAAGCACTTTCAATGCATGGGTCATCAGAAAATGACGGAGATTATGATGAAACGCCTGGATGGGAAGATTCTTGTACCTTAGATTCTAATAAAGATGGATTAGCGGATAATTATCCGCCAGATTGCGATACAAATGAACAAATCTTAGAGTTGCGTTTACGGGCTCCAGATTTGGAAATTTTAGAAGTTACAACAGGATCTAAAAGGGGCGCAATTGGTGAAATGCTATCTGTAAGTGTAAAAATTGTAAACCGTGGTAATGCGCACGCTACTGATGTAAATGTGATTCTTTGTAAAGACCAATCGCCAAATGATATTAAGAAAAATGGCTGCGATGAAAATAATATTGTTTATAGACAATTAATTAAAGCAATTATGCCAATAGGAGATGGAGGTTTGGAAGATCCAGATCCTATTACACTTCTTTACATGGTGGAAGCTGGAAATCACCAAGTTGTTGTTGTTGTTGATGCAGGTAATAATATTGTTGAAACAGATGAAACAAATAATATCATGAAAATACCTGGAGGCGAAATGAGTTCTAATTTGGGTGCGGGAGATGTCGTTATTGATGTTATAGCACGCTATTCAGTTCCTACTATTATTATTGGTGCAACGTTTTCATTAATTGGAGTAGCGGGCTTCGTGATGTATGGAAGAAGAATGGATGCATTACAGGCATTTGCAGAAAAGACTAGTTTGATGCCCAAATCAGATGAAGATGACATACGTTACTAAATTAGCGTGCTAACCACCAGGGAAGAGGTGTACCTTTATTTGCTGCAATAAAATCACCTTTACTTGCTGCAAAATCTCTCAACAACCTTTCGCGAAGACTATCCATCATTTCTTCTGCATCCATTGATTGTATTCTCATTCCATGAGAAAATAAATCTAAGTCTAAAGGCCTTCTTGGTTGATTCATTATTGCATGTGCCATCTGCCTCTCTTCATAGGAGTCTGAGTGTTCTGATACACTTGAAGAAACCTTCTTCTTTACCTGTTGATGCATGGCAATAATCGCATCTCTTTGCTCATCTATTATTTCCAATACTCCATCTAACTCTCCCAAAACATCGATTGCTTCAACGAGGTCTAACTTTCTTTTTGTTCCCACTTTCCTAACTACATTATCCAAACTTTCTGGAAGTTTATTTGAAAGTTTCATTACACCTCCACTGGGTATCTTTCTATGTTCAGTACGAAATAAATCAGGACCTAAATCTAATCTTATTGAAAAAGATTGTTCAACTTTATACATTTTTTTTGGAGGCCCTCCCTTTTCAGACGCAACCATTTTAGAATTAACAAAATCTGCTTTTTCTAATACTTTTAAGTGTTTTACAACTGCTTGCTGACTGACATTAATTAATTCAGAAAGCTGTAAAGGATAATGAGGCTCCTTTACTAAGAGCATCAAAATTTGTCTTCTAATAGAATTTTCTAGTATAGACAAAGCCTCATCAAAGTCAACCATGTGCTTACCAACCCAAGGTTGGGTAGTCGGCCCTATTCTAAAAACCCAATTATTCTCATTGATTATCCCAATCTTCCCATTTGGTATCTTTTTCTGGTTTTTCAATTTGCTTTATGACATTTGAAGATTTATTTATGAAAGGGTCTGGAACCTCACTTGGAGATTTAATTATTTTAATTTCTGTACCTTTAGGATCAATCATTAGGGAACTATCCATTTTAACACCTTTGTCGATACCCTTCAATCCCTTTCTCCACCCCATTATTGCTAAAATAAATGCTATAACGCCTATTGGAATGCCCAAACAACATCCAATACTAAAGATAAAAATAGAAGTGGTTTGACTCACATCTCTTTGATTTGATACTTCATCAATAAGCCAGAGTGTATTATTCCCTTCAT
>Ga0302119_10000556_pt1 | contig 16784 bp, 18 predicted proteins | sample AG5_Tmax_MG_FD_203114 | JGI IMG/M metagenome (GOLD analysis project Ga0302119, IMG submission 203114) | Marine microbial communities from Western Arctic Ocean, Canada - AG5_Tmax | ecosystem: Environmental > Aquatic > Marine > Oceanic | place: Canada: Western Arctic Ocean | collected 2017-10-01 | reverse complement strand
CCCCGTTCCCAGACTCAGTGCCTGATCGGTGCACCAAAATTCTCGGTGGACAAGCTGTGGGCAACTGACTTATGGGGTTTTTTCAGAAACCTCATGGCCCATGATTCGATCTCTCCCTGTCAGGAGAGCAATCACCATGAACAGCACCCGCCCAATCAAGAACGCAATCCCCAACACCCGCGCGGCCACAACCGCCCGCGTGCGCCTCAATGCCCTACGCAGCGCATCGTTTCTCCTCTTGCTCAACGGGGAGGATCGCAGGGACTGGGTTGATGGGCATTTGGTTCCAGTGGCCCTTGTGCCCTATGTGCGGGACGTGCTCAAACGGCGATACCTACTGCACGAGATGGCCGAGCTCCTGAGCATCCTTCCGCATCACATCATTGAAGCATTTGCCCCCATCAAGCCCGGCATCGAACCAGAAAAGACCACGAAGAAGGCACTCGACCGGGCGATCAACCGCGCACTGGGAGACCTCACAAGCCGGGATCAGAAAACCCTCCTCAGAGGTAAGCCGCCCCTGATCACGCCCCGCGTCTTGGCCGTGATGCAAGATCTCAAGCTGAACGAACACGCCGCCCTCGCCTTCTGCGCCAAGCACAACGCGTCACCTCTGCCCTACCGCAAGGCCTACATGGTACGAATCGCCAATTGGACACCATGCTTTGGTTAGGGGTCCAGGGGGATAGCCCTCAGTCCTGCCAGGCCTTCATCACGACGCCATCTTCCAAAACCACATAGGTGCTGTGCTCTACGCTGGTCTTGTTTGTGGAGCTGATCAGCAGAAAGACTCCGCCCTTCTTGTCGGTGACCATCGCGTAGTCCCAACGCCAAACCCACGAACCATCCTTGCGTTCGATGCGAGCAGTGGGCTCGCCAAGAACCTCCAAAGTGAAAGCCTCGCTCTCGCCGGGCTCCACCAGAGCGAGGGTTTCTATGGTGACCCGCGAGCCTGTGTAGGAAACTTCACTGCTCCCCGAGACGAGGCAGGAAGGAAGCAAGAGCAGCATAGAAAGGGCGAAGGCCTTGCGCATGTGCGATTGAAGACAGGATTGGTTGGACTTGGAGCGTTGCATGGGGACTTGGCTGAACACGAGTGGTCTTTGTTGAGGGTGACCCTCAGGGTACCTACGGTAAGGCAGTTCGATGAATCTAGGCATCATTAAGCTGAAATAACCGACACTTGTGCCTTCTCTGTGGCGTTTGAGGCCCTCCCGGGCATCGACCCGCAGGGCCCCCGGACTTCTCATCGGGGTTCGCACCTACGAACAACCGGCGGCCACGAACCCATTGGATTCGTGGCCGCCGGCCTTGGTTGGTTGACTTACGGTCGGGCGCACGATGGCGCCGGCGCCGTTTTCAGCCAAGCTCCTTGCACTTGCCGAGCAATTCGCCCGGGTTGCGCTCGCCGCCGACACCGGCGGACTCGGCCCATTTGACCGTACCATCCTTACCGATCAGCACTGTGGCGCGATCGGTGATGCCCTTATCGTCGAGCATAAGGCCGTAGGCAGATGCCACGCCCCCTTTGGGATGGAAGTCGGCCAAGAGAGGGTAGGTGATGCCGTCAAACGACTTCGCCCACGCCTTGTGGCAAAACTTGCTGTCAACGCTGATACCCAAGACCTGGGTATCACAGTCCTCGAATCGCTCTTTAAGCGCTTCGAGTCCCGGGATTTCAATGCTTCATGTGGGCGTGAAATCCAAAGGATAAAACACGAGCAGGACGTTCTTGGAACCTTGGAAGCTCGAGAGCTTGACCGTGGTGTCCAGGTGACTGTCCAGCTCGAAATCGGGGGCCTGGGCTCCGGTATCGATCATGGTTCTGGGGGGGTTGGAAGTTGTTGGTTTCGGTCCTGTCCCTCATGGGACGGCCGCACAGTCTAGTCCAAAGGGATGGCAACCAAAGGGGGGCGTCCCGGGAAATTAGGCGAGAGCTCTATGGGGCCAGGGCAGGGGCTAGGGCCTTGAACTCCCCCGTGCGGCCGTCTGCCCCCCTTCCCCGATCAGGCTGACCGTGCGCGTGGATTCCGACTCTTCACCCTTGAAGCCTGCGCCGCACCTCGTCCAGATGCGCGGGCCCCGTGTGACAGCAACCTCCCACCAGGGTGGCACCGGCCGCGATCCAATTCTCCACCGCATCCGCATAGGCCACCGGATCCAGAGGGCGCCCGGGGGTGCTCTCGGGGTCAAGGGGATTAAACTCCCCCACGAGGGCATCCACCGCATTCGCATAGCCTCCCACGGGCCGATCGGTGAGATTCACAAGGCGCGGGATCGCATCGGTGATCAAGTTAGCGGCGCAGCAATTCACCAGGTAGGCATGCACAGGGAGATGCGCCGCGAGGGCAAATGCTTCGGCCAGGGTTTCGCCGCCCGAGAGAATGCCCGCGCGGTTTCCTTGCAGGGTCCAACTGAGCCAAACCTCCGAGTCTGTTTCGAGGGCGACCTCTGCCGCCACTGCCGCTTCGCGGCCCAGGGACATGGTCTCGCAGAGAATCAAGTCGGCCCGGGGGCCGATGACTTGGGCGATTCGGCTGTACTGTTCGCGCAACGCTGATTCATCGGGCACTAGGTCCGCCCGGTAGCTGGTATCCAGGGGCGGCAAGGACGCGGCGATGCGCACCTCCTGGGTGGACTCTTCACGCGCGCGCTCGGCGAGGGTCAGGGCCAACTCGGTCAACTCTTCCACGCGCTGGCCCATGCCCTCCCGTTCCAACAGGATTGGGGTCACCGCATAGTTGCAGGCGGTGATCACTTGGGCCCCCGCCTCGATGAATGCCCGATGGACGGCGACGACTTCGTCCGGAGCTTCGATCAGCGCCCGCGCTGACCAGATCGAGGTTCGATGACAGGGGACCTCGACCCCCCGCGCGCGCAACTCGGTTCCGGTGCCTCCGTCCAGGAGAGTTAGGTCTGATGTGCCCATGGACCCGAAGGATACGGCTTCGGATCCCAGTTTCAGGCCCTTCTGGGCCAAATGGGGAAGGCGCGGGGAGGGTGATCCACACCCCCACGGGGCCCAAGTCATTCAAAGGCCAGGGTTTACAGCGAATCCAGAGCAGCCCTCAGGCGCCTCCCCCCGCCGGTCAGTATTCCAGGAGCCCGGCCGCCTCAGCCCATAGGCGCAGCCCTTTTCGTCATCGTTGCTGCCCTGCCCAGGACTGGAAGGGTGCCCTCCTCGCCGTACTGCCACAGGGCGGCAATGGACTGGACCTGGTCGCCGCCGTCGGGCGCATCCTGTGGACTGCGAGTGCTGCGCCTCCACCTTTGATTCATCTCACCGCATACTCGGTAACCACCACCGAATGCCCCCATCAGCAACCACCGGCCCGTTCGATTCACCCCGCTTAAGGGATGAGTTATCCACACCCGCCAACCTCGCAAAGGTCGGAAATACGGCTCCACCTATCCTGATAACTGCGATTTGGCCACCCTGCCCGCAGCAGCTCGTTCCGCGCAAGAAGAACTCCAAGCGCACCGAAGTCCTTCACAGGAAACCACTTGAAACCGTTCCCGAGACCACAAGTGAAACATCCGCAGCGCTCAACCCTAAATTTGCGAGCCACCCACCCCACCATGGAACCGCACCCCCCGACCCGAGCATTCGCCCGGACTCGAGACCCAAGGGTGCACTCACTCACCCATCACCTTTGAACGAATACCATGAAACGAAACACCTACGAGACCTGTTCCCCTTCGCAACACTCACCTTCCCCCAGCAGGCGCCTAGGACGCCCAATGGCAGCGGCCCTGCTGCTGCTCCTCTGTTCGGCAACCCTTCCCCAGGGCGGCGCCGTTCCATGTGTTCCTGAAGGGGGCTGTGTGGTCGTCGAATGGCCCAATTGGGCGACAGCGCCTAACGTTCCCACTAGCGCCCGCCCCCTGGACAATCAGGGTATTGATGGACACGAATCAGATCCAATCACTCCCGATGACGACCTCGGGTCAGGTGCCTGGAAGACCGATGCCAATGGGAACACCTACCCCACCCTGGAAATCTGCAACCGCGGTGGCAGCCTTTCTGGACCCAACGGCAAAGACCAAAACGGCGGGTTTGAAGGTGACTGCATCGAAGTCAGCGTTACATTCAGGATTGCATACAAGGTAACCATCACCTCTGGCCTCACAGCTCACCTCGCTCCGGGAGGGGTTGGCACGAGCAGCACAGCAAGCGTCACCTATGAAATCTGGATTCGTACGACAATCGAATCCGAAGTCAAGGAGGTGTGTCCATGTGGATCCAAATGACCACACCTGGAGGCAAAGGGCCATGGATCGCAGGGATCATTTGCCTTCTCCTGCTGGCGTTCGCGGTGGCCTTCAAGACTGATGCGAGGGAACAAGCGTTGAATTCTCCTGATCTGGTAAATCACCAGGATGAGGACTCTCACTCCACCCTTTTCGGTGAGCTCCGTGGGACCCGAATCGAACCAAACCCCACCGAGATTCCCATTGACGAAGTCGAACCTGACACGGAGGCCATCCCAAATTCATGGATGGGTCTTCCTCGAGGGGTGCTCTTTGGTTGTGTCTATGATTTCGATGGTGTCCCCCTGACAAATTACAAAGTCCATTTCGAACCCGACGGAGACATCCAGGGCACGGTCTGCAGGACCAATCACATGGGTAACTACCAAAAGTCCCTCCCCCCCGGTCTCTGGACCGTCAGCATGGTATGCCACGAAAAGGAAAGCCAGGGCGCGGTTGGCTCGATTCTCCTGGGCGAAGTCCAGGTGATTGAAGATGGCAGGCACATGCTGGATCTCTACCAAGCTGGTACCCATCAGTTGATGGGAGGGATTAGCCTTAGGCTTGGGCTCAAACTAGGGAATGAGTTGAACCTGCAACCCAATGAGTCCGTCGGAGTGAAAATCAAGCTCTTGGATCCCTACGACGCAAGTCGGGTCATTGCCACGGCCTTCTCCGGTGCAAACAAAAGCAAACACGATAAATACTTGGCACGCATCAGTCCGGAGAACACCGATGTCAGGTCCAAACCAGTCAAGTACGAGCCTGGACTCGGCTGGTTCTCAATGAGCGGCCTTGATCCGGCAGTCTATGAACTGCGTGCCTATCTGGATGTGGCCGAGAAGTACTACGTGAGCATGAGAATCGATCTTACCAAGGGCGATATGGAATTTGAGCCCATCTACCTTTCGGAAGAAGACTTCTTCTCCCATCGAGTGTTGGAGCTCTAACCACGATTGCGAAGACGGCGTGATTTATCCTGCCGGGAGCAAGGCAAGAACGCCTTGCTCTCGGCAGGAACTTGTCGAGGAGCCCGTTGAGCACCTCTAAATCCCTGTGGCCCAAGTGCTAAGTCGAGCCCATAAAGAACCAAGCCTGCCTCACGCCCCTCAATTCCATTGCGAACACATCCTGGTAAATCCTCTAGCCCCAAACCCGTCATGATTCTCCTCATTGCCAGCCACATTCTAGCTGCGACCGCAGCGTCCTCCTGCCCAGCGCAGGACACTCCTGCCGAACTTGACTCCACCTGTTGCAGCTCAACCGAACGTTGAGTTCAATCTCCCCGGAGACCTTCAGATTAAGCCAGGAACGAGTACTCTGCTTGGCCTCACACGGGCTGACTTGTTGATCACCGGCGATCAAGAGACAACGAGCCGAGGACTCTGCCCCAAATGATCTGGCCAACCAGCAGGCGCCTGGCTGGGCTTGGCATGGTCGTCATCGCGACCTTAGTCATGACCTGGTTCATGGGCAACAAGCAAACCGACAAGCGGCTGGTGCCAGCAACTGAAGCGCCAGTGACCCGTGACTTGCCAGATTCCCGATTAGTAGATCTCATGCCTCGTGCTGCCGACCTCGGTCTCCGCTGCCGCGTTTTGGGGCTGCACCCGGATGCCGAACTGGAATGGACTGTTGTGGATGGTTCCGTGCGCCGACAGCAAGGGAAGCTGCCCAGGAACCGGATCATCCAAAGCAATCTGGAGTTTCCGGCTTACATCCAACTTCAGATTGAGGGCCAGCCCGCCTGGGGCTGCGTCGTGGACGGGGAGCTTGAGCAAGAGGCCCAGACCTCTCATTCGCGCAATAGGGTGCAAAGCTCCCCATCCAGGAGGCCCAAACGGAGGGATCATGGGCATGGAGGGTATACCGGGGAGGGATGCGGGCCCGGGAGGCTCTCAAGGGCCTGTCTTTGGAGTTATCCACACTCCCACAGAACCCAAAGGTGTGCCCCCCACCCCTCCACAACCTTGAGAGTCTGCGATTTTGAAGGGTCCCGGATCCTGCGCAGCCTGCGCCATAGAAAAGCCGTAAGCACCCTAAGACCTTCAAATCCAAGGGGTTACAGCAGGGCTACACAAGCCCCCAGACCCCTGCCCAGCCAGATTGCACCCGCCCAACCGCCTGCTCCCCTAAATTCAGGTTGTGCCCAGCGGGGCACTTGCGAGATGACCAACTCCCTCCCGACCCGATCCCTGATGTGCAGCCCCGGCCTTGGCCAGGGTGCGCCCCGGTTGTCGAGTTGGGTTTTGGCTAACTCAATGTTGCTTTGCGTGTCCTATGCGGCTCCATCCTCTCTTGGAGAAGAGCCCACCACCAACCAAGCAGCCCAAGTCCCCGCAAGGACACTTTTACCCATGTCGGACCTTCTCGACAGGACAGACCTCCATGAACCTAGGATTCAAATGAAGCACCCAGATCCGGGGGTCGCTCGATTGCTCGAGCGCTTCCCCAACTCGCGATTTGTGCTCAACACGCTGCCGACCTTGCCCGACATGTTAAGTGTGGGCCCGGCAGCTGTTGTGAAACTACTCACCGAGGGTGAGGAGTGGCATGAGGCCGTTGGCCATCATTGCCGCGACCTTGCTCTCCTGCTCAATCACCACGAAGTGGCTGATGAAGGCGCGATTGCATTGGCCTTGGGCCTTGCCGAAATCGAAGAGGACAGCAGTCTTCTCGATTGGAGCAAAGAGCACCTTAGCAGCGCAACCAGCCTGATCATTTGGCGCGAGGAAGAACGCGTGGGGCAAAGAGGTGAAGTCCTGGTGCATAACCAACAGCACCTGCGCATGACCGCTGTTCTGGGGGTTCCGACCGCATCGGGCCCTGATCTCTGCTGCGCCTTCAACGGCCTGCCCTTGCCCCTCCGGCAACCCCTCTACCGGGTCGCCTTCGATGGACAATCGGTGACCGACCTTGCTAAGGAATCCGGCTGGGATCCCGCGCATATTCGAACCGCGATCAGTACCGCTTTGTACAGCCTGCAACAGCAGTGCCTTTTGAAAGAGGAGGTGACCTCATGACGATACAACCTAAATGGATGAATGACCCCGAGCTGAAAGACTTGGCTGGTGTCTTCGCCGCGAGAGGATCGACCATGTTTACTCAGGATCTTGCCGATGGCGACAACTGGGTAACTGGAGATGACGAGCGAACGAAATCCACCAGTGCGCAGATTTCCGATCGAGTGCTGGAGTTCCAGGCAGATGACTTGGCTCAAGTGATTCGACAGTATGTTGGGTATGCTCTTTTGGAGCGGGATTCCAGGAATCGGATGGTTGCTGTTGGCAAGGATGACCCTCGCAACGCCCCTAAGTGGCGGCGCTTGCATCCTATCGCGGACGCGATGGTCAACGCCTTCTCCTCCAATGGTGCTGATGAATCGCAGGGCTTACTTTGCGCATTGGAAGTTGCACGGCGCCTTGCACCTGGTGTCCGGGTGGAGAACATGTTGGCTACGCTCTACTGCAACACAGGTCGCTTTGAGCAGGGAATCGTCCACGCGCGAGAGGCGCTGAAAGCCACAGAGGTTCCATACCTGAAAGCCATGGCTTGGACTTGGTTGGCCGTTGGTCAACGAGGCGCCAACGTCGAGTGCCCGGTGAGCTCTGCCCGTGAAGCGGTGAAGCTCGCCCCAGATTACCTGTTCTCCTGGATTGAGCTCTTACGTTCTGGATGCCACGAGCAGGACATCCAGGCCATCGAGGATGCCGTAGAAAGCATGCGCAGCCATCCGCAGATGTGTTCAAGTGAGGCACATGACACCCCCGACACGCCGCCAGACGTGAGCCATTTGCCTCCAGAGATCCAAAACGCCGTTCCAGAAGGTCTCTGGCGATATGTCTCCTCGAATGACTCCGAAGGAGGTCAAGCATGAAACTCACAAGAATAAAGTTGTTGATCGGTGCGGCTGCCCTCCTGGTAGTCATGGTCACGGTTCACCCCATTGCATACGGAGGTGGAGGCGGTCCTGTTCTGCCAGCATCCCCAAGGGACGACCTGTCCGCTCGAGGCGGCACCGGGAGCCTCCCCAATCTGATTCCCCCGCCCGGCCCGCTCCCGCCCCCGCCATCCGGCGACCGTGGGACCAGGACCCGAGCCCGGCCCGAGGTCGGTTCCCGATCCGTCCGAACCACTCCGCCCCCTCCGGGCGGTTGATTCCGACTGATCACCAGCAATGAAACCTATGCCCGCCAGGCCTTGAGCCTGGCGGGCCACTTATGAGAACGAACGTCACCACCCTATTGGCCCTCGCGCTCATCCTGATTGGTGGCGTTTGGCTTTGGAGCCAAGTCACGGATGAGCCTGGGCAACCAACCCCTGAGAATCCGATTGTTGGTCGGACCGCTCCAGGCCCCAACCGAGATCAAACCTCGCCCAACAGCGCCGAGAACTCCGCAGGGGATGCCCCGGACTCGGCAGCCAGCGAGTCTCCAATTCGCGAGATCGAATCCGCCCCCCTGCTCCCGGGACAAAGCGCCCTGCAAGTCCTGTGGGCCTGCCCAGCCCCACAACTCCACGCCACCTGCCTGGGCACGAACTGGCCGGAGGTCGAACGCAAGCAGAGCGTCACTCTTTCCGTCAATCAAGGCCGCAGCATCAAAGCTCCGGACAACCCCTGCAGCCCAAACCGGGGCCCATTCCTGATTCCTCTCACCCCGGCCTTTGCCGCCACCCCCCAAGAAGCTGCCCCGGGCAGCGAACGCTTGATGGTGAGTGCGAGCCCAACCGAACCGGTCGGAGTGCTCATCATTGGAGCAACTGGCGCAAACATCGCAACTTGCGAGCTAGAGGTCCGCTGTCTAGCGAATACCGACACGCCGGGCTTGAGTGTTGGCTTTGTACTGCGACGCGTCGTGAACGCCGGCGAGGAATTGTTCTTGCCCGCATTTGAAGGCCACGCCCAAATCATCGCCCGTTCCAACGACCTGGCGGGCACCTGGGCCGGATCCCTGCGCTTGAACCACAACAAGCCCATCGAGATTCAGCTGGGGCCCGCCTTTCCCCTCGCGGGCTACATCAATCAAGTCCCTGGGGATGAGGACCTTACCAGCTACGGGATCAGCGTAAGGCCCAAGGGCAACCTACCCAACTCAGCCATCGCCAAGTGCGGCGTGGATAAGAACGGTTTTTGGGACTTGGGCGAGATCCATGCGGCCCCAGGGAGCGAGCTCTTGGTGGCCGCCGAGGGCGGGTCCATGCTGCCCCAAGCCAAACAAATTCTCGCCCCGGCTGCGGGCACCATGATGACAGTCAACTTCTCGTGGAAGGCCGGATTACCAGCTCAGGTGCATGTGGTCGACATGCAGGACACTCCCCTGCGGGGAGTCGAGGTCCAAGGCTTTTGGTACGACCCCGAGGAAGCGGCCTACACCATGGTCAACGCTCGCACGGACTCCCTGGGCATCGCTGTTTTTCCCGCCATGCTCGTTGGCGAGATATCCTTCGCCCTCCGCGAGCCTGCCTGGTCTGGGATGCAGTACGACTACATTCACCCCAAGGCCAACAATGAGCCCTACACCCTGCAGGTGTCTCCCGCATCGATTCTAAAAGGCACGGTTCGGCGCAACGGCCAACCGGTCAGCGACTTCCAACTGGCCTTCATCAACCAGCGGCAGCACACCGCTTGGAAGTGGTTTCGCAACCGATCCGATGGCAGCTTCATGATTGTTGACGCACCCTCGGGTCCGGTCAGCGTGATCGTTTACTCCCTCGACTGGGACGAAACGAGTCAAGCCCACGACATGACGATTCCGGCGGGCAGCACCAGGAACCTCGATATCGAGTTAGAGGCCAACACTCATGCGCACGGCCAAGTGGTTAGCGCCGACACCGGCAAGCCCATCGAGGAAGCTTGGATCGCCACCAAGGATCCCCTAGGCCAAATCCTGATCGATGTGGAGCGCGACTACACCATAACAGGGCCCGATGGACGCTTCGAGGATCTCCCCCTAGCCCCATCCTCCTCATGGGTTTATGTGTCCGCCCACGGTTTCCAACCAAGCGCTTTTGCAGCCGGGGGAACGGATGTGGATTTGGATCTGGGGAGGATCAAGCTCAACGCGGCTGGCACCTTGACCCTTCGTCTTGAACCGCCACCGGGCAATGAAATATGGACCCTGGTGGAAGCCGGCCGCCCCCAAGTCACGCCTGATGGGAAATTGGTCCTTCACAATCGAGGCGCAGGCTTGCAAAGTTTCCGCTTCGAACCGCCCTGGGGAGCATACGTGGACTTCTTTGTCACTCCACGGGGGTCGCCCCCTTGGGACGTGGTGTTGCACCGGCCACAAGGACGAAAGGTAGTCCTTGTGATGGAGGCGGAAGACGGCGGCCCCTTTGTTCCGGACAGCGTCCAAGCATTGCGCGTCAGTTGGTCAGACTCGATGGATGGCACCTCGACTCTTCTGACTACCTATGTCGACCAAGAAACAGGCGAAGCTACGATCGAGGGAGTCCCACGCTCGTGGATTTCGGTGGCTGTAATCGCCAACTCCACGGACTTTTCCCATGTGGAACTCGATGCTAGAGCTCCGGGGGATCTTCGCCTCAATATTCGACCCACGACATCTTCGGGGCGCGTGCGTTTCATCGGAACCAACGGGCACTCCACATCCAACGTCGCCGCCCATTTCCAATTGAACGAAGGCGTCCGCGCACGCTTCGAGGCCACCGACCCAGAGGGCACGGCGAATCTGGCGGGCGCAACCGGTTTGGTGCGCTACTTGATTAGCGATCCAACCCAAGAGAGCCTCTTCACGGGAACGATTGAGGTCCCAAGGGGCAACACCCAAGAGATCCCTGAGACAATCGACTCCAGCCACAATCTGGCCGTGCACTTCACCGACCGCGGCGCTCCCGCGAGCTACCTGACAGCTATGGTGACCCCCGTTGGTTGGGGCGGGTCCTACCAGGTCAAAATCACCAGCGACCAAGAGGGCAACTCCCCGGCGCACGCTTGCTCCCCAGGTGAGTACCGGGTCACCCCGATCAACGCCGCCTACTGGCAAGAGCCCCTGACCTTTCACTCTTCCGCTTCGGGTCCAGCCCAGGTGGAGGTCCGCCGGGTCGGGGATCTGGGCATCCGCGCGATTCAAGCGGGCGAGCCCCTCATCGGAATCACAATCCAACTGCACAACACCGAGCGCGACACCGACGTATCCACCTGGGTTACCGCCCACCGCATCAACGCCTATCCAACCACCGACCTTGACGGCCGGACGATCATTCGGGGAATTCCCAGCGGGCTCTACACGATCCAGGCTCAACTGCCCAGCGGGCTCGTCAGCGTGCAGGCCCAAGTCATCGGGGGAACCGAAACCTGGGTCAGCTTAGGGAGCCAGTAGGGAAACCCGGCCCGCGGCTGCATCATGCCTGGTGCGGCCTCACCGGCTTTCGCATGACGCCAACCACGCGCGACCGAAACGGTCCACAATCTCAGCTGCGGGTTCGACCTTGTGCACCCCTGCGACACTCTTGCCTGCTTGGTAGGAATCCCGGTAGGTCAGCCCTTGAGTGCTCGAGCGTTTCAGGCTGCGCAGGGAGCGTAGGGTGTAATAGGTGCGCACCCAGTGCTTGGTCTTGCGACCACGAAGCAACCAGCGCGCGATGGGGCCGGCCCGATAGCCCACCTTGTCCAGAACAGGATTACGCAACACGGAAACGTCAATGCCAGAGAGCTTGTCGGTTAGAACTACGTCGTCTTCATCCGCCTCGACAATCGCCTGGCGATAGGAATCATGCACGGCGCATTCGGGTGTAGCGATGAAGCGCGTACCCAGTTGACATCCTTCATAGCCCATCTCCAAGGCCTTCACAAACCCAGCCTCGTCGCCAATTCCACCGGCGCAGACCACTGGTTTATTCAAAGGTCCTAAATCCGCCAAGACAGCCGCAGGGTCCAACTTGCCCGCGTGGCCCCCGGCCCTATTGTTGACTGCAATGAAGCCGTCCACGTTCGCCTCAAGAGCTTTTTCGGCCCACCGGCGCTCGGTCACATCGTGGTAAACCTTGCCTCCGGCCGAGTGCACCACATCGCAAACCCAGGCGGGATTGCCGAGGGCCGTGATGAAAAAGCGCACATCGCGATCCAGCGCCTCTTCGATCCAAGTGCGCATGCGCTTCTCATAGGCCTTGACGCTCTTTTCTACGATCGCATTGAAACCCAATGGCTTGTCCGTCAAATCGCGCACACGATCGAGCCCAGCGCTGAAGGAACCGCTGTGCACATAGGCAAAGGACAGGGGTTGGATGACACCGAGGGCGCCGGCCTCGCTGACAGCAGCCACCAACTCCGGGTTCGAGCAGGGATACATGGCGCCACAAATCAGGGGGTAGCGCACGCCTGCATCGCGGGTCAGGGCGGTGGATGGCTCGCTCATGCGGAAGCCTCCGGCTTGGGTCCCAAGCGCCAGATGATGCGCCCGATGGCCACCCGATCCCCCGACGAATCAAAGATCTCGGCCTCGACAGTGTGGTCCATGTTCTTGTCGATGATCCCTGGCGTCCGGGCGCTGCTGCGCACGGTCAACAGTCCGCGGGCTTTCTTTTCGTAGTCCATTTCGATGTGAGTCACGATGCCCCGTGCGGTTGGGGGCAAACCGGACAGCATGGCTAAGCCACTGGCCAACTCTGCCAAGTTGATCAAAGCGATCGCATGGATCGAGTTCAGATGGTTGTGCACACGCCGCCGGTCCGGAAGCTGTATTTCGCACGCCCCCGGAGCAAGCCGGGTCACCCGAGCCCCGATGGAACCCGAGTAGGGAACACCCCAGCCCAGTAGGAATGAGAAAAGGCGACGGCCTAGAGCCGTCCCCCCAAGGCGAGCCCAGGCCGCCATGATTCGTGTGGGATCCATGAACCGTAGCCTAGCGTGATGCCGCGTTCGGTGCTACTCGGCAAACACCCCGACGAAGGGGAATCGACAAAACTCCCCACTCAGCGCTTTCGCGAGCCCGTAAATAGGTAGCCCCAAACCAAGCAAGCCAAGAACGGCGCCGCAGACAATCGCAACCGGAATCAGGACGATCGTCAACGCGCTGATGACAAGCAAAATGGACATGATGAACACAAAAACGTTGAGGGCCAGGGCCTGCTTGGCAGCACGCTCTTCCTGAGATCCATCCTCCGCGCCCATCATCATCAAAATTGGCGCGATAATACCTCCGAAGGGGACCACATATCCGGCAAGGCCAGAGATGTGAGCCAGCGCAACGGTGCTTCGGTTTACTTCGTCGATTCGTTCCATGTTCAAGATTTAGCTGGGGAGTGGAGGACTCGGCCCGTCAAGGTAGACCAGCAGAGTTCTTATTGGGAGTTGTTCTTGTCCTCTTTCACCGCATCCGAGATCTCTCCACCTTCAGGAGGGGCCCAAGCGCCTCTGCCAACACTTCCGCCTGGTGAAAAAAGCCCAAGTCAGAAGGATGAGAGCCATCCACCGTGTCCCCATCGGACAATAGGCTCGCGCCCTTCACGAGGGTCAGCCCCCTCACCCTCTGCTTGCGCAATCGCTCCAGCCCGTCTGTCAGGGCTTTACGGTTGGCCGCCTGGTGAGCGCGTTTGCTGGGCAGCAGAAAAGCGTTCCCATAGGTGCGGTCCTCCACCAAGAGGATCGGGGTTCTAGGGTGGGAGGCCCGCAGCTGCTTGACCAAGGGCTCAATCCGCTCAGCCACCATTTTTCCGTTCATGTTGGGCAGACAGTCGATCACGAACACCGCCGGATCCAGCTCGCACAAAAACTGGCCCACAGTGGTCTCCATTTTTCCATTCCCCGAAAACCCAAGATTGATCACGGGGCGGTCGAACCGACGGCCGAGAAGGGCGGTGTGACAAGTCCCCGGCCTCGAAGCGCAAGCCCCATGGGTGATCGATGTGCCATAGAACACAATTGGCCGCCGATGTCCCTTGCCGCGTTCTGCGGCGGGCTCCAGGCTACGCCCCTTCGGTACACCGACCTCGCAGTGACTGACTCCGTTGTAGAGGGGCATGTAAAGGAGGTATTCACGTTCCCCTGGATCCATTCCGGCAATCAAGACGACGTTCATTTCCTGCTTGTCGGGACGCGGGCACGCGAGCCAGCGCCATGCGCCCTCGCCATCACGCACGAACAGGTCAACCCCGCTCACTCCAGTGGCGGGCATGTGCGCCATGGCTAACTTGCTAGACCGTAAACCCCAACGGCAGAGGATCTTGGTGGCATCGGTCGTGAACCGCGCACAGATACCGGCCGAGTCTTGGGAAAGCCGCCAGACCACATCGCTCACGGTACCCTTCGCTCGTAAGGGAAGCCTGTCAAATGGAGATTCGAGATCGCTCCAACCTTGGCCCTCTACCCTCAAATCATGCAGTGCAACCCAATGCACGGAATCGTCAACTTCCTGCACCTGAGCCGGGACAAAGGCCGCAAGGAACAGAGGGAGTCCAAAGAAGAGCGCCCTAAAAGGATATTTCATCTGCCCAGCATGGCGACGATGAGGTCAAGGGGGGAAAAACATTTCCTATTCCTACCGCTTAAGCGAGAACCCCCTCCCCGATCGCGCCCCCGGCGCCCATGGGAACCATACCACCCAAAAAAAAGAGCAGGACCAAGGCCCTGCTCTCTCTGTTCATCGTGATGCTCGGACCTTACTGCTGAGCTCCAGCTTCAATCCAGTCGTAGATCAATGCTAGATCACCCGCGTAGGGCGACCCAAAGGGCATGGATTGCCCGCAGGTCTGGGTGTTCGCCAACTTCTGATAGAGCAAGCTGCCATTGGCATCCCCCGCAATCACGCGAATGTTGCCGCTTCCGCAGTTCGCAGCTGTGCCCACCAAGGCAGCATAGGCGCCAGCTTCGGTGGACATGTCAAGGTTCGCGAAACCCCCAACCCCATGGCAACCCAGGCAAGACAAGCCCACGTTGGGGTCGACCACATTGAATGCAGCCCAAACGGGAGCAAACGTGGGAGGCCCAGAAGTCACTTCGATCACCAGCAAGTCTGCCGCTGATCCAGCGGAACCGGTGGTCACCAATTCAACGAGATAGGTACCAGGCGCGCTGAATGTGTGGCTCGGGTTTCCAGCAGTGCTGTTTCCCCCATCGCCAAAGTCCCAGGCGAAACCACTGGCTCCCACGGCTGCCTGAGAAAACTGAACAGTCAAGGGCGCAGTGCCACTGGTCAGGTTGGCCGAGCAGTCCGCGGTAATCCCCACATCACGGAACCCAATCGCAATTGCATCGGTGAAGTTAGACGCGCTGCCCGGGTTGAGGTCCCGGTACCAGGCTTGAAAGTGCCAGGTATCACCCCCGGCAATCGCGGTCAACGGGTTGACCGGCAAGGCCAAGGTATCCACTACAGCTGAGATCGTGCCCGAGTTGCCGCTGTTCATGACTTGACCGTTAAATCGGCCAAGACCACCGCCAATACAGATGGTGCCCTGAGAGCCGCCGGGGTTGGCGACCAACCCCGTGGCTGGCCCCACGAGGAAGAACCCAAATTGATTGTTGGGCATGCCGCTCGCCAGCAAATTGAGGGCATTTCCGCCAACAACATCGCTACCAGTAGCAGAGATAACCGCGGGGCTTCCGGTGGAATTGTTAGCTGCGGGGCAATAGTACTTTGCACCAAGGCTCTGGGCAGAGGCCGAGGCCATGAGAACTGACGTCAGGATGGTGGCTTGAAGGGTTCGCATTTGGAATTGATTTGAAGCTGGGTGAATAGTGTCGCTTATCAGGTGTCTGTGGCCGGCACCCCAATGAGCCCTGCCCCTAGGAAGGAGCACAACGGGACAAGGGTGATTTAAAATGAGGCAGCAAGTCTGTTCATGAATTCCGCGGCCCCGCCAGTGAAACACCGCCGGGGCCGCAGAATAAATGAATCCGAAGGTGAGCCTAGAAGGTCACCTCGATGCCATTAGAGAAGTTCGAGTTGGCTCCGTCTCGGAACCACAGCTGGAACATCCAGGTGGACCCGCCAACAATCGTGCCGCCCGGGGGGTTCGGCAAGAGCGATGGCACATCAAAGCCTGTTCCCGAAAGGGAGGTACCAACCAGGTTCACCAGGACTCCGCCAGCTTGGAACTGGCCAAGAGAGTTCCTTACGCCACCGGCGGACGCGTTGTAGCGGCCTATGGGAGTACTCAGGCAAAGGATGCCGGAACTCACGGGAATGCCCGCGTGGGATCCTGCAGAAAGGAGGAAGAAGCCGAACTGTCCCACGGGGCCTTGATTGACTTCCATGTGGAGGCCAGCCGGACTCAGTGATCCGCTCAAGACGGCGGGGCTACCCGTCGTGTTTGGGCTAGCGGGATCACAGAAAGCTGTGATCGGGCTGCCGCCGCCGCCAATGCCGGCAACGACCAGGTCATAGGGCCCAGCATCTCCCGCACTGTTCGGCCAAACATGCACACGCAGGATGCAATCCATGTCCGCACCGCTGGTGTTCGTCCAGGTCAGGTTTTCATCATCCGAGCCGGTAAAGCCACAAGTCAACGTCAGATTGCAGCCCGAGCTTTGGTCGTCGTCGCAGTTGACCGCCTCGTAGAGCATCGCATCGATA
>Ga0302119_10000555_pt1 | contig 16797 bp, 13 predicted proteins | sample AG5_Tmax_MG_FD_203114 | JGI IMG/M metagenome (GOLD analysis project Ga0302119, IMG submission 203114) | Marine microbial communities from Western Arctic Ocean, Canada - AG5_Tmax | ecosystem: Environmental > Aquatic > Marine > Oceanic | place: Canada: Western Arctic Ocean | collected 2017-10-01 | reverse complement strand
GAAAAGAAAATAGATTGGGAATTAATGAATAAGGGGGACTTGGATGTCCAAGAAACTCCGATGAGGGAAGATAAAATGCACCATTCAGAACGTTTTGAAAATAGTGACTGGAATTTATTGGAAGAGGCAGATCTAGAAAGAAAAATGTCGATGGTCGAACACGCTTCTATCGCTATTTTATACTGTATCACAAATGAGCGTTGTGCGGGATTGGATGCTACTAATGACGAACGCCATTCATTTGTTTCAACATTGAATAAGATAGGTGAAGAAATGGCCAATCGTCATGCTGATTATCAAGAGTGTTATGACGGTAGTGATTGCGAGCGCAAAGACATGGAAGAGGTTAGTAGAAAAGGGCCAAGAGGCTTAATGTCCAGGATAAAACATTCCTTAGATGAAGATGATAGTGGCCAAGAAGCTTGTGAGGCGAATGGCAGAACATGGGCCGAAAACCGAAGAGAATGTTATTCTGAAGATGATTATGATAGGAAAGATTTTCAGAGATTTGAAGTAACGCAAGAAGTATGTGAAGATAGAGAAGGAATATGGACCCAAGCACCAGATAGGTTAGGTGAAGATTACTATTATTGTGACTGGTCTATATACGAATTCGACCATCCCACATCGGATGATTCTGATGATTCTAAAAGATAAGAGTAGGTTTGCTGCACATCGCCTCCCAACCTTTGAAGTATAATCAGTATTCGTACTTACATGGACGTTGATAGTATTCCCAATTCTTCGGAATCTATGGAACGTATTGCAAAATTGACTTTAGTAATGGCTATATTTATGCTTATAATTTTAATAATGCTCCCATTCTCTCTATCTTCTTCAGAATTTGAAGATATCTTCCCATATTTATTATATTCATTATTTCTTACAAGCGTAGGGGTGTTGATTGGGACTTCAATGACGTGGTTATTGAATAGACCTAAATTTTCTAAAGAAATTATAATTCCAGAAACGGAGAGAAATATTACAAATAAACGTAGTATGTTATCTTCTGCAGAAAAATTAGTGGTTGATATATTAGAGTCTAATAATAATAAAATGTGGCAAGCAGAATTAGTTCGTCAAGGAGGATTTACAAATTCTAAGGCCAGTAGATTACTTTCTAATATGGAATATAATGGATTAGTTATACGTGTACGTGATGGGATGGGTAAACGCGTTGAATTAGTACACTCGGAGGAATTATAATGGATCAAAAACAACAAGAAAACCGTAATTTTGTGATAATAGGGATACTTATTATCATAATTCTCGCTCTATTGGTTCGCATCTTAGTTATATTAGAAACAAACACCAATGAAGATCTTAATGAATCTGGAACTTTTATGCTTATACCGTTTTCGTTCCTCATACCAACCTTAATTCTATTTTTAGCCGTTTCATTTAGATGGGGCCCATTTGAAAATAGAATTAAACCAGTAAGAGAGGATGGCGGTATCGTTTTATTACTTATCGCCATGTTTATTCTTGGATTTTTGATTGAACCCTCATTAGATTTACCTTACTTTGGTATAAATAATGATATTTTAGGATTATTTATATTGCTATTACCCTTTGCCATCATTATTTTTATGATATATAATTTCCAGCAAGGTAGTAAAGGCATACCTACAAACATTATTGAAGAAGAATAGTTATCATAAATTATGATATTATTATGAATAAACAATATAATGCTCACTTCTTTTAACTATTTTAGTCAATGCCTATTTGTGATGTACCGTGCGAACAGATAAGGTTGCATTCATGGGAGAAGGAAAATACGGCAAAAGTGGCGCCACCGACCTCTCAGACTGGGGAAGGCCTTTGGCTAGATTTTTAGCATCTTATCTCAAAAAAACGCGCATAAGTGTAATCCAAGTAACTAATTTCCATCTACTCCTTTCATTTTTAGGCGCATGGCTTATTATTTCTGATGATACTGTTGAAGCCTGCCTCATTTTGGTCATTAAAGGAATTATTGATGCGGTCGATGGTGAATTAGCACGAATGCGTAAACAACCTTCACATGTAGGTAGATATTGGGATACTGTTGCCGATACTATCGGCCTGATAGTTATAATGGTGGCATTTGGACAAACTTTAGATTGGAGTAATAAACTAACTATTATTATAATTTTAACAATTTTATTTCAATATTCTCTTTTTAATCATTTTTCAGTAAGGACGAGAATTTTACATTCTGGAGATACAACTAGTAGAGTTGATGAACAAAAATGCCCAGAAGCTTATCCATGGGAAAATCAGAAAAATGTCAATACTCTCCATTCAATATATGTGATATTTTTTAGTTGGCAAGATAAGATAATTTCAAAATTAGTAGGGCAGGGTTCAAAAAATCTAGTATTTGAGTTAACAATTTCATCGATACTTGGTTATGGCATGCAATCTGTTTTTATTTTGTTATTAGCCATCACTCAAAATCTTCAATATATCCCTCATTTAATTATTGGAATTAATTCTATTTTGATGGTAATAACCATAATTAGAAGTAGATTTTAGGTAATTTAGGCTTTATTATCCAGAAAGAGAATACTAAGTATTGCCTCCCATTGGCCATAACAATGGATACAGGTCTAGATGGTAAAGTGGTCTTAGTTACCGGAGGCGCAGGAGGCATAGGACAATCAATTTGTAGAGAATTTGCTTCTGAGGGTGCAAAGGTAGTAGTTCATTACTACAATTCTTCTGAAAAGGCTATTTCATTAGCCAATGAGATTGGAGGCATGGCTATAAAAGCAGATCTCCGAGATTCCGATATATCCATTTCTATGGTCAATTCATTAATTTTGAAATACGGCAAGTTAGATATTTGTATAGCTAATGCTGGTTATTATCCTCCTGAGCCAACCCCGTTATGGAAAATAGATAACAAAAGGTGGGATTCTACTATATCATCTAATTTAGGTGTTACAGTGAATACAGCTAGAGCATTTCTCTTACATGCTGAAAAAAATGGCACAGGGTCATTGGTATTAATCGGGTCAACTGCTGGAATATATGGTGAATCGGGGCACTCAGATTATGCGGCTGCAAAAGGGGCTATTACATCCGGACTTCTCATGTCTCTGAAAAATGATGTAGCAACAATGGACAATGTCCGAGTTAATGCAGTTGCCCCAGGATGGACTGCAACTCCTAAAAAATTAGAAGAAGGAATTGATAAAAATACTGTTAATTTGGCCACAGCCACAATGGCACTTAAAAAATTAGCAACTCCTGAAGATGTTGCTAAAATTGTTATATTTCTAGCATCCGACATCATTTCTGGACATGTCACAGGCCAAGTGATAGAGGTTGCAGGAGGAATGGAAGGAAGGTTAATTTACTCTTGATAATTTTATTAATTATTACAACCAATCTATTTTCTATGATTAATCAAGTCATCAATAATTGCTTGCCTTTTATCAGCAAGTAGGGACAAATGCCCATGCCCTTTCTCTAGTTTGGCGATAGCCCCGGGTATTCTTTTGAGAAGCCACTTACCATGAGAAAAAGGCACCATTAAATCTAATTCTCCTTGCCAAATAGTTACTGGTACAGTTATTTCTGAAGGATTGAAACCCCAATTATTGCAGAAAACCATCATATCATCTATCCACCCATCCAAACCATTAGTAAAACATCGACGCATACTACTTGCCCATATTTCTGCCAAACCTTTCTCATTTAGTGCTCTTATGTCTACTTCTGGAACTAAACCCCCTAGTGCTGCAGCCAATTCTTCTCCAGCAATTGTTCGATACGGTTCTGCATTTTCTTCCATCCAAACCCTAAGTATTACTTCCCCTTTAAGGGCCATTCCAAATTCTTCTACATTTTCCGGACCCATTCCTTCTAAAAAATCTAAATCATCTTCCCCGTATGGGCCTACTCCAGCAAGCGATGAAACACCTTTACATCGATTAGGCAGTAATGCCCCGCAAGCCAAAGCATGAGGGCCACCTCCTGACCAACCAATGGTGATAAATTCTTTAATGCCAAGATCATCTAAAACATCTTCCACATCTTCCACCACACTAGCAGCAGTTCTTCCGGCTAAACGATCAGATAATCCATACCCTGGTCGTGAAATTGCCACTAATCTCAAGTTATTTTGTAAAGCATCATCATGCCAATCATTCCATATTGTAGCATCACTGGGTGTACCATGATGGCAAACTAAAGCAAACGATGAGGTAATATCGCCATCAATTAATACATCTAGTTTTCGCCCATCTCGGGCATGCAGTGTTCTAATCATAGTCCTTCATGACACGTTCTTGATTTATGCATTACTGAATTAAAATGCCATCATTAGGTGCATATTAACCATATGCTGTAGTTTGAAAATCTCTCTAATCTCCAGAGTTAGAATTTTTATTCAAATCATGTTGAATTGGGTATTATTAGCATAGATTTCAAACATATGACGCATCAGGGTGATGCATGGAGTTTTCTTCTTCTCGCCGAATTGATTTCCCAATGGTTGATATTGCTGGAATAGTATATTACCCTAAATTCTGGGATTTAGCACATCGTTTTTATGAAGAATCGTGGGAACATACCTGCGGCATTCATTATAATGAGATATTACAACATCATCGCATTGGGTTTCCTTTAGTCCATAGTGAAGCAAATTTTCTTCACCCATTAAAGTATGGGGATACTGCATTTTGTAAAATATCAGTAATAAATATTGGAAATACTTCTATCACTTGGTCCTATAAGATTTTTAACCAAGATAATGAATTATGTTGGACTGCAATCCAAACCACTGTTTGCACAAGTATGGATTCAATTAAGGAAAAAATCTCAGTTCCAGATTGGATGCGTACGGGATTGAAAACTATCTTATCAAATTAAATTATTCCTTTGGCCATTTTTTTTTCAATGCGTCACGTAGAGAGTCATCGAGTATTGCGTCCCACCAATTTGCATTTCTCCAAACTGCATATCTCCCTCTGACTCCTCTCATGTCCGCACCATCAAGACGCGCTCCCTGTAGATTTGAAAGACCGAGTTTTGCTTTCATCAACCTAGCCCCTCTAAGGTCCGCTCCATCCAAAGCGGCTTTCATCAAATTTGTCCCTTGAAGAGAAGCGTTTCTTAAATCGGCACCAGATAAATTCGCACTCTCCATATCAGATTTATCAAAGACCGCTCTACGTAGATTTGCCTTTACTAACTCAATTTTTCGTAAGTCCTTTCCAATATGCGAGCTAAAAGACCAGTCTACAGGATCTTCTTCCATTTATTCACCTCATAAGAAATAATAGCATGACATATTTTCCTTCCTTATACATACCATCCCTTATCATTACATAAAGTTAGTTTATTCGATTTCTAATTTTAAAGTTAATAATTCCATCCGTGAAATTAAAATTGGTCACCCCTGAGGGAAGGGCATGGATGAAGGCACTGGCGCAGGGTATCCTTTGGTTTTACATGCCGAAGCGGACCCTTCAAAATTGGGAGGTGTAGCAATTTGTGGATTTTCCACAGTCGGCTCAGTAGGTGTAATAGCAACGTCTCATTTAATCCAGTCTCTGAATCTAAATCCAATGGGAACTGTTATGCACCCAAAATTCCCAGCAATTGCATTGATTCACGATTCGGTACCAAAACATCCTGTTAGGGTGTATCAAGGAGATAGTATAGGAGTATTCACAGCCGAGATTCAATTTCCTAGTGAAAATGATGTTTATTTCGGACAAACCGTTTTAGAATGGTTCACAAAGGGAGGATTCAGTAAACTAATTGTTATAGATGGAGTAGTTAGTAACGATTTAGGAATTAAAGAAGAAAGTGATTTATGGGGGGTATCATCAACTACTGCGGGGAGAGATAGGTTAGATAACTCTAATATTAAAAGAATCCAACAAGGCATAGTATCCGGTATTGCTGGTTATTTAATTGCAGAAGGAGAAAGACAAGGATTGAATATCACGGCCTTATTATCTGAATGTAATCCAATGTATCCCGATGCAAGAGCAGCACTCATTGCTGTAGAAGGACTTAGTGAACTATTAGATATGGAAATTCCAGTTAACAGCCTGTTTGATGATGCACGAAATATCGAAGAAAGAGTACGTGAAGCATTTGAGAGAGCCCGATCAATTGCTTTACCTGCACCAGATTCTGATGACGAAGACGATGTCTCGATGTACTAATAGAATGGATTTGTACCAGCAGCGTGATCTGTAATGTCCACTACTTCTAAGATACCCGGAACTTTATCTTTTATCATCACTTCAACGCCCTGTTTTAGAGTAACATCAACCATTCCACACCCTTGACACCCCCCTCCAAATGAAATTATTGCCTTACCTTCATCCACTCCTATGAAGTTAACATGACCTCCATGTGACGCCACTGCGGGATTAACTTCTTCAGTAATTATTTCAGCAACCGCTTGAGATAATTCATCCATCCAGAGAGGATTTGGATTATCAAAACTAAAACCTCCGCCCATTAGGGTTTCTTTGTAATCAATAGTAGTCCCTTCAAGGTAAATCTTACTCTTTGAGGCAACCAAAACAGCCATACCTTCAATCTCAAATTCGAAATCGTCACTTTTACCTTCCTTTTTATTTATTAATTGTAAATCATATTGAAATCCTTTAGCACCTCTCCCCACAATCTCTATTCTTAGTACTAATTCTTCTGAATCTTCTGCATTAATAGCGAATTGATCAAGCATTTCTCGTGCCTTTGGACTAATGACTAGCATGGTTCTCATACCCTCGTATAATGTGGTCTTTATTCAATCTGTCCAATATAGGGAATCCTCATCATCTCTGGACTTTACGCCATGCCATGGCTTCTGATACATATGGCCGTCAATTACGCGATTTACGAATTTCGGTAACTGACAGATGTAATTTTAGGTGCAGATATTGTATGCCTAGAGAAAAATTTGGGGCCGATCATACCTTTATGCCCCGTCGGGCATTTTTATCTTTTGATGAAATAGAGAAAGTAGTAATTTCATGTAAAGAATTGGGGCTAGAGAAAGTCAGAATTACTGGAGGAGAGCCATTATTACGCCCCGACCTCCCCGAGTTAGTAAAAAAACTTTCAAACTTGAATCTAGACATTGCACTGACTACTAATGCATCATTATTACGAAAACAGGCAAAAAAACTAGCTAATGCAGGATTAAATAGAGTAACAATCAGTTTAGATGCACTAGATCAAGACATACATTCTAAAATGACAGATAGCAATACTTCAGTAGCCACAATTCTAGATGGAATAGATGCTGCAATAGAATATGGACTAACTCCAGTCAAAGTAAATTGTGTAGTGCAACGAGGAGTAAATGAAAATCAGGTTAAAAAATTAGTAAAACACTTCCAAGGTACCGGTGTCATTGTTCGTTTTATTGAATATATGGATGTTGGCCGTACAAACGGCTGGAAGTTAGGACAAGTAATACCTTCGGCAGATTTAATCCGCCACCTCCAAGAAGATTTTGATATTGTCCCTGCTGAACCCGTAATCACAAGTGATGTAGCAAAAAGATGGATGCATTCCGATGGTTCAGGAGAAGTAGGTGTAATTTCTTCCGTTTCCACGCCCTTTTGTGGAAATTGTGTCCGAGCGCGATTATCCGCCAATGGTCATTTACATACTTGTTTATTTGCATCCGGAGGGCATGATTTGAGAGCCATAATTCACAATAGTGTAGACTCTAAAACTTTAACAGATGCTATTAGGGCAATATGGACTAGGAGGGACGATAGATATAGTGAACTGCGTTCTATTGAGAATTCCGCTTTACCGCGGATAGAAATGTCCTATATTGGAGGATGAATGAATAAAGCGGTGTTTACAATAACATCCCAAGGCGCATCAGTTCTTATGGATGGTTTTTTACCATAATTTACTAAACTAGCCTTGTATCCAGATTCTTTCAATAATTTTACTAATTTTTTCGGACTCGGCGGCGATCCAATTTTTAACCAACTCGATAAATAATCAACAAGAATATGTTGAGAGGTTTCAATAGCATTTGCTTCATCTGCTAAATTTTTAACACTACGTACTATTCTTCTTTTTTCATTTTCAAACTCTTTATCCGACCAATTTAATATATCTCCATTCCTTTTCTTAGGTACACAAATTTCTATAGCACGGTCCTCAGTCATGAATGCCAAAACCTCTTTTTTACCCATATTACCAATCCATAGTGGGCCAGATATCCTTTTGTCATTGCGTCCGATTGGATGTGAAAGAGGTAGGAAACAGTCCATGGGCAATATATCTAAATTTGTTGGAGGAAATAATCCTGCATCAATAGATGACATAACTTCTTCAATAGTAGGAGAATGTATCCTCCATCCCAATGAATCTTCAAATTTATTTGCCCCTTCAATACTTCGTACAACCCTAACCGATACTCTTAGATGGTGTGAATCCCATATCGACATCAATGGCTCTATTTTTCTTTCATGTTTTGATGCAATCCTTCCAACGGTAGCCAATAATACTCTTAGAGCCGAATCATGACCTAAACCATCATTTCTTACTCTTGCACCATAACGGCGTAAAAGTGCATTTTTGGAGGATCCAGTGAGAGCAGCAGTATCAGTAGCACTTACTTCAATAATCCCTTTTCGTGCAATAGACTGGATTGCAGTATCAAGAAATGCAATTGGAGAACCGTAAGGATCAATATCTATCCAATGCCATCCCTGCTCCAATATTTTTACTCTAAGATCTCCCTCAATTGCCCTCAATTCTCCCTTATTATGCGTAGGAGGAAACTCTTTGTGTGTTTTTATTGCCAAATTAAGTGCAATTGAATTCATATCAATCATAGTCGCATGTATCCGATTAGCACTGAGGGGAGGTAATTCATTCAACCATCTTCTAGCTCGTAGTCCTGTAGCAGACAAACCATCTACAGCATATATTGGCCCATCTCCTAATAATCCATTTTCTATGGCATATTGCATTAATAAAACACTTCTCGTCCTACTTCTCGTCATGGCAGGATTATAAAATACAGGAAACTCACTTTTTATTGCAGGGCCTATCTTATCTCCATCTGGACTAGAAAACAACCTCATCAGAGTTTTACCTTCTCTGTGAATGATGCTAGGCCAATCTTCGACGGTGTGCACATCCATAACGTTCCGAGTAACTACTTACACAAGGTTTTGACGACTAATTATAATTCAATAATGTTCAAAAATTATATTAGAATCAGCATGTATAACCTTTCTTGCATTATCTTCCACTGCACCTATTATTTGAGAACCAGGAAGGCGCTCTTGTAACCAATTAGCCACTTCTTTGGCACAATTTGGAGATACAGCAATTACCATCCCCATCCCCATATTGAAGGTTCTATGCATTTCTTTGTTGTCAATCAATCCAACTTCTGCAATCCAATTAAATTCGGGAGGAATAGGTAAAGGATTGCTAATATTCCAACCCAATGAATCATGTAGTCTAAGTAGATTTGACAAACCTCCTCCTGTAATGTGCGCTATTGCTTTCAAATTATAAGATAGACAAGGGCCCTCCTCTCTCCTACATGATAATATTAAATCAATAACGGGGTCTACATATATTTTAGTTGGATTAAGTAAAACCTCACCAATACTGATATCTCCACTAGAATTAAGAAATCTTTCTATTGTTCGCCCATCATGATTTGTATCAAAAGGCGCCACATCATGAAGGGACAATCCGGATCTTTCCAAGACTGCCCTTACTAATGAGTATCCATTAGAATGTATTCCGCTACTAGGTAATCCAATTAACACATCTCCAATTTGTAGATTTTCTCCTGTTATTGCTTCTCCATTAGGAAACCAACCTAATGCAGTCCCAGATAAATCTAGTTCATTCACAATTCCAGGTAATGTTGCAGTTTCTCCCCCTGCAAGTGTTATTCTAGCCCTTTTACAGGCTTCTGATAAAGAAGCACCTAGAATTGCATGAACTTCAGGCTTAGTTTCCGGGACAGCGATGTAATCTACAAACGCCAACGGTTCCGCCCCTACGCACAATAAGTCATTAACATTCATTGCAACACAATCTATACCTACTCCCTCCCATTTGGCAATTTCATTTGCAATTTGTAGTTTAGATCCAACTCCATCTGTAGCAAGTACTAATCTTGAATCACCAAATTCAATAATTCCACCAAAACCACCAGGTAAATGAACTGGTGCACCTTTTTGTCCACTTTTCCTAGTGGAGCTACCTAATGCTCTTATTAGGCTAGAAACAGCCATACTTTCAGCATCTATATCTACTCCACTTGACGCATAATCCATTGGCTCGTGCGCATCCACGACCTCTCCGAGTAGTTGGCACACTTTCATCCTCTCGGATAGTCATTGTATTTCATTAAAAGATTGTCTTAATGGCCATTTAGACACTTTTTTAATGATACTATTTAAACTATTTAGATAATAGAGTCTATAAGTGTTACACTTTGTGGCGAGCCACGGAGTGTGTGTACACAATGAACAATAATAAAATAATTGCAATGATGATGACACTGAGTATGTTTGCGGCAGCGTTCGCAGGATGTCTCGGTGGAGATGAGGAAAAGGAGCCATGGATGCTGACAGTCGCAGATGACGTTGATGCAACCTTTGTTACTTCTGATTGGGATCCAATAATTCCTAACTTGACCGCCAATGATGGAATGTGTGATGCAATTCTATCCGCTATGACTATCACGGACGCTCGTGACCTTGTAGTTGATTTCACTCGTGCATACTATACTAGCGCACAAGGAGTCATTGGAGCTAGTGGTTCTGCTGCTATCTCTGATGTATCTGAATTGAATGCAGCAGGTACAACTATAGCACTACAATCTGGAACTACTTCAGATTTATACGCTGCAGATAATCTAGGATCTGCTACTATTCAAGCATATGCGGGCTGGCCTGAAGTAATGGCTGCCGTCGGAGATGGCACCGCTGATTACGCTATTGGAGATGCACCTGTTGTTGCTCTACAAGGAACTTTATTGACTACATTCTCGCCTGAGAATTTCGGTATTGCTATCCGTGACGATGCTGATAATGAATTAGAAGACGCACTCAACGTTGCTATTACTGCAATTGTCGCTTCTGGTGAATATGATGCTCATATTGAAGCATGGTTCCCTGGTACATCAGGAACCTTAGTTGATACTACAACTGCTTCGACAGCAACTGCTTACCCAACTCCTACTGAAGGAAGTACATTAAGCGCCGTCCTAGAATCAGGATCTTTAGAATTTTGTTCAGATACTACTTACCCTCCGTTTGAGGAAATGAATGCTGCTGGAGTACCTGTAGGGTTTGATGTTGACATCGGTCATGCAATTGCTGATGAAATCGCTGAACACTATGCTGGCGTTGCAGATGCCACAGTTCTTGGTTGCACAAACATGGAAGCAACCAACTATGATGCTAATGCAAACCTAGATGACGCTTCTTGCGTCGTTATAGAGTCAATGAAGATCGGACTTCTAAATCCCTCAACTGGGCCTATAGCTGTTTATTCTGGTCCATTCACTGTTGCTGCCAATATGGCAATAGCCGACTTGAATGCTGATGGTGGAAACTTCGAACTTGTTGAAGCCGACTCTGGCTGTGCCGGAACAGTTGCTGCTACTGCTGCTCAAACATTAGTTGATGCTGGTGTAGTGGGTGTTGCTGGTGCCGCATGCTCTGGTGCTACAATGGCTGCTAATGCAGTATTGAGTGCTAATGGCGTTGTCCAAGTTTCTTACGCAAGTACAAGCCCTGCTCTAAGTGATTCAACCATTTACCCCGGATTCTGGAGAGTAGTTTCATCTGATGCAGTCCAAGGACCTGCTATGGCCGACATGGTCACTGCAGTAGTTGGAATGGCAGGTATACCTGCAAGTGCATTAAGCCCTGCTCTACTTCACATGACTAACGATTACGGATCCGGTCTTGCTGATTCTTTTGAAGCAGCATGGGGAGCAGATAATCTCTGTGCTAAGATAGGATATGCAGATACCCAAACTGACTTCAGTGCTGAAGTAGCGGCTGTAGCAGATGCAGGTTGTAATGCTGTAGTATTGGCCAGTTATTCTACTGACGGTGCTGCAATCCTAGAAACTATGGCTGCCGGCGGAGTCGCCGTACCTGTTTTCGGTGCGGATGGAATTGCTGATTCAGCATTCTTAGAAGACTTCAGTGTACCAGCAGCTGCCAATGGAGTGTTTGCTACCAAACCTCGCGCTGGCGCATCTGCTGGAGATTTCGTACAACGCTGTTCAGATGATGCAAATTGTGCATCTGGCATCTATACCGCTGAAACTTATGATGCTGTAATGATGATAGGAAAGGCTGCTCTACATGAGGATGGTCAAAACATGGCTACCCATCTAAATATGGAAGGTACTGATTATCAAGGAGCCGCTGGAGTACATACATTCGATGCGGCTGGTGATGTTCCAGGCGCAGGTTACGATATTTGTGGATTTAATGCATTATCCTCAACCGATGTTTATTTCACATGCCGTCATTACTGGACTCTTGATGGAGGAGTACAAGACGCTTCATTTGCGGGAATGACTGTAAAACTCGGATTCTTGAATCCAAGCACAGGCCCTATTGCAGCATATTCACCTGGATTTAGTGTCTCTGCTGGTATCGCAAAGGAGATGATGAATATTGCAGGATGGAGTAATGGCCTACAGTTCGAAATTGTTACAGTTGACTCTGGTTGCGATGCTACCACTGCTACTGCTGCTGCTCAGACATTAGTCTCTGCTGGAGTGGTTGGAGTTATTGGAGCAGCTTGTTCTGGTGCTACAATGGCTGCTAACGCAGTATTGAGTGCTGCAGGAATTCCAATGATATCTTACGCAAGCACAAGTCCTGCTCTAAGTGATTCAACACTTTATCCACACTTTTTCCGTGTGGTTTCTAGTGATGCACTCCAAGGACCTGCTCTCGCTGATACTGTAACTGCTGGACTCAGCACTAATCCTGCATTACTACATATGACTAACGATTACGGATCCGGTCTTGCTGATTCTTTCGAAGCGTCATGGGGAACAGATAATCTGTGCATTAAATCTGGATATGCGGATACTCAAACTAACTTTGATGATATGGTTCAAGCTGTAGTAGATGCAGGCTGTGATAGCGTTGTACTTATTTCATATGCTACTGATGGTGCTGCACTTGTAGAAGCATTATCTGCTTCTGCCTTCACTGGTGCAATTTATGGTGGAGACGGAGTCGCAGAAGAAGGCCTGTGTGCAACAATGACCGACCAATCAATATGTGATGGAATTATAGCTACAAAACCAGGAAATGCTGTACCTAATGAGCGCTCTGTTGCGTTTGCAGCACTTTGTAATGCAAATGAATATTGTGCAGCCGGTATCTACACTGCTGAAGCATTCGATGCTTTCATTATTATGGGTTACTCAGTATTTGCTGGTGCATCAAGCCCCGGAGTCCCTCTTACTAGTTTGATACCAGCAGTCGGACAAGGCTTTGTCGGAGCAAGTGGCATTCATACCTTCGACGCAGTTGGAGATGTTTCAGGTAATGGCTATTGTGTCGGAACTTTCAACTATGATGCAACATCTATGGCACTTACTTTCGACTGTAATAGACATTGGTCAGAAACTGGCGGATTAGTTTCTGCTTAAGTGTTAAAAAATAGGGACATAAAGTATCACGGCGGAGTAATTTCCGCCGTGATCCCCCCCCAACAATAATTACTGATTATTGCTGCCATCAATATGGCGATACCTCGCCGGCGATTCAGATGAAACTACTTGATGATATCGGGCACAATCTTAGAGGTCCCCAATCAAGGCTATTTCAAAGATCAATACTTGCTTTTATAATTATAATAGATGCTTACATAGGCCTTCTATATTCATATGGAATTTTGAATATACTAGATATGATATTACAGAATAATCTACCAAATGACTTGGTCTGGCTCCTTCAAACATTACAGGCCATATCTGGAGGATTTATAATAGTAAAAATATTATTTGATGATGTTAAAGAAGGTAGATTTAGGTCTATATCTATAGCCACATCTCCACTATTACTTCTTTTCATAATATTGTTAACTTTAGAATTTCTGTTTAAAGGGTTAGAGGAAGATGCTCTTATCCGATTTAATTTCGCTTCAATAGCCATTAATACTCTCAATTGGGCTTCCACATATCTTGCAATTGCGGTCGCCTTAACTTTAACATACAAAGTTCAGCGTTACGGAAACTTTGCCCAAAGTGAACTATTCATGATTGGCATGTACCTCGCTCTTATCATGACTTGGACTGACTATTTCTTCCCACTTTCTGGAGCTCCTATGGATGGTACTTTGGCATGGAGTCTTCTAATATGGACGCTATTGGCCGCATTTGTTCTTACAGGTATTGCTGGTATCATAATAGACCGACTTGTGTATAGTGGTTTTCGTAAGAAAAAAGCCACACCACAAGTAATGATGATTGCATCCTTAGGAGTCGCGTTAATACTTCGGGGTATAATTTACCTAAGATTTACTGCTGGAGCCAGATTATTTGAACCAGATGCAGATTGGCGCGTTCCACAGACAAAATGGGATTTCCCTACATATTATCTCCGACTCAATCTAGGAGATAGATCAGTAGCAGATGGCTCATATACTTCTCAAAACTGTAAAGAGTTGACTAGTCGTCCATTATTTGAGATATACAATCACTCCTCCTGTAATGATTTGACTCAATCCACCGTAGGTTTATCATATTACAAAGCCATGTTGCCAATAGTTGTATTCACATCAGTAATTATACTTTTAATTTTACTTAAAAAGTCCAGACTTGGCCGTAGGATGAGAGCTGTAGCAGACAATCCAGACTTAGCCGCAAGTAGTGGCATAAATATAGAAAGAATACAGATGACAAGCGCATTCCTTGCAGCAGGTATTTCTGGAATGGGCGGTGCAATTTTTGGAATGACTTTCCGATTTTCACCAGAAACACCATTCACTCTTCTACTACCTTCTTTCGCAGTAATTGTTTTAGGAACTATTGGATCTATTCCCGGTGCATTAATCGGTTCCATACTGATTGGATTTGTACGTTCATTTTCACACCCTATTATGACGGGCGTAGGACAATCTTTACCCGGTAGTAGAAGTAATTATTCCGCTCTTCCAGAAATTATGCCATTCGTCTTCTTAGTTGCTGTGCTTTTGATAATGCCCGAGGGAATCGGTAATGTTTACGACAAATGGAAGGTTAATAGATTAAGAAAGAGGGCGGAAAAGAGGGCGAAAAATATCGATATCCCCTCTAAAAAAATCGGATTAATACTTGCAATATTTTTTGGTTGGTTGGGATTACATAATTTTCAACAAAGAAAATCTGCACGTGGAGAATCAATGATGATAATTACTTCAGTTGCATACCTATTCAGTAAATTTACTGAATTTGTTAGTAATAATTCATTTGCTAAGGGAACATGTAATGATAAATGTTTACAATTGGAAAAAGAGTCTAATTTAGATATGTTAGATAGAAACAATGATGGCGTAATTAATATTTTAGATGCACCATTTACTTTGGATGATGTACCAACACCCCCTTCTGATTTGGCACCTTATTTACACCCCGAATGGTCTACAAATGCATTGGAATCGATGAATCAGTCCTGGCTCACTCTAATTAATTTTGAAATTGATTTCATTCAAGCACTAGTTTATCTTGGAGATATTGTATGGCCAGTAATACCAATAGTTGTTTGGTTAATTGCCCTTTCAGAAGGATATTCTATGTTTTATGGTAATGATAAAAATCAAGTAAATTTAATATTTCAACAATATTTGAATAGAATATCTCAAAAATATACTAAATTAAAATCGTCAATTTCATCTCATTATTCAATAAAAGGACCTATTAAGATTATTAGAAAAATTATTTATGGAATTTCTCAAATACCTTTATTATACTCTCAATATATTAAACAATTTGATAAAAATATGTTATGGATTTTATTTCCTCTAGTTTTAGTTTCTTCTAGTTTTATATTAAAAGCCAGTGGATTTATTCTTCTCTTCTCATTAATTGTAATGTATTCTATAACACGAATGTCAGATCGCAGTATCATAGAAGAATACCACTTTAGAACACCATATGGCAAAGAGAGCCCCTTTGGCTCAACAATGTTATTTTGCTCTCTGATGATTATCATATTATTGTTGATTATCTGGCTTCCGGTTTCGGATGGACCTAATCAGAGTAATTTTACAAAAACTTCACAAGTTTCACAGATATTAGCACTTATATCAATATACGCCCTATGGTCGTTTACACTAAATTTACATACTGGAATAACGGGAATGACCAATTTTGGTATTGTATTTTTTGCAGCGATAGGTACTGTAACAGTTGGTTTGTTGACTGCCCCATCACATCTAGGAGGATATGATTGGTCTGTATTAACAGCCGTTGTTGCTAGCATCATATTAGCCGCATCAATTGGTTGGATACTTGCTTACCCTACTGCCAGATTAAGAATGGATTATTTTGCAATAGTTACGATTTCTTTAGGTGAAATATTGAGAGTCCTCCTGAAAAGTGAACCATTACTTAGGGCAGGTACTGCCGGCTCATCAATTGGAATATCAGGATATAAAAAACCTCTCGAAACTTGGTGGTTTTGTGGAAAAAATCCTCCCATAAATGAATTTACAGGTAATATCTCTAGTCCACTACAATGTAGAGATGTAGTAGGAATTGGAAGTTTTGCTGAGAAATTAGGGCGCTCAGATATTCCTAAATTAGATGGCACAGGA
>Ga0302119_10000554_pt1 | contig 16808 bp, 10 predicted proteins | sample AG5_Tmax_MG_FD_203114 | JGI IMG/M metagenome (GOLD analysis project Ga0302119, IMG submission 203114) | Marine microbial communities from Western Arctic Ocean, Canada - AG5_Tmax | ecosystem: Environmental > Aquatic > Marine > Oceanic | place: Canada: Western Arctic Ocean | collected 2017-10-01 | reverse complement strand
CGAATCATTCGGCAGGAACCAGTGCGCGATCAGGTCGTTCCCAAGGAAAAAGGCCGCGGCGCTCCCGAGGGCGATCAGGCAGCCCAGCAACCAACCGCTCACAACAATCGGCCGCCAGCGCGAAAACGCCTGCGCGCCCCATGCTTCCCCGATGCGCACCGTGAGAGCCTGTGACAACCCAAGCGGCACCATGAAGACCGTCGCAATACAGGTGATCGCCACTTGGTGGGCGGCAAGGGCATCGGCGCCAATCCAACCAATGATGATCGTTCCCATCACGAAGGCGCTCGATTCCGCCAGGATTTGTAGACTGGTGGGGAGCCCAATCTTCACCAGATGCCGCACTGCGCTCCAGTCTGGCCGGCGAAACCAACGGGCCGGAACCCAGCCTTTGAAGGCGGGCAATTTCACACACAGCACGATCAGTCCGACCAGAGTAGCAACCCGGGCCAGAACGGTCGCAAGACCCGCGCCTTCGAGCTCCAGACGCGGTGCCCCGAGATTTCCATAGATCAAGATCCAGTTCAGCAGGACATTCAACACCACGCCCCCCAGAATCACCCAGAAAGCCGGCCACGGGCGATTCATGGCGTCGGAGTGGTTCTTCAACGGCATCGAAGCCATCGCGGGAATCATCGAAAATGCGAGGATGAGGAAGTAATTACGCCCCGTTTCAACCACTCCCGCCTCCTGCCCGAACAGGGGAAGGAATGGCAGGAGGGCGAGCGCTAACAGAACGGTAGCGATCCCCACCAAGAGGGTGATCAAGAGTCCGTGCCGAAGCGCCGCCCGGGCTGCTTCCGGATCGTTCGCCCCCCGCGCCTGGGAAACGCGAACGGAAACCGCGATGGACATCCCAATTCCAAACATGAAGGGCAGGTGGACCACGTTGTTGGCAAAGGTCGCAGCTGCGAGCGGCATCGTTCCCAGCCGCCCGATCATGAGGGTGTCCGCCACGTATATGAGCATCTGGCTCACCTGCCCGATGATCAGGGGCAGCGCCAAGGAGATCGTGGCGCGCCCTTCGCGTAGCCATTTGTCAAAAGATCGCATGGAGTTTGTTGGAGTGATCCGCAACCAGCCGGTCTCCATGGGGTCTCCGAAATCAAAAAGCCCGCAGGAGAATCCAGCGAGCTTCGGAAAATTGAAAGAGACATTAAAAAAATCAGATTCGCTCGCAAGAAGGTCGGCCTTCGCGGCCGACTCTCGTCATTGGTTTGTGCGCGGTCTTCATAGTGGGCCCTGTTGATAAGTCTGCGCCCGCGCCCTGTCAATCTTCGGGGGAGAGATCCGTGCAATCATTGCCGAGCGGGCAATCTCCGCTACACTCCGCCCGTGCCCGCCACTTCCTCTGTTCGCAACTTCCTACTCAGCGATGAGTGGCAGACGCGCTTTGACGATTTTGTCCTGAGCGATGGGAACACGCTCGCCAAGAAACGCCGCGTGAGCGATCTCGCTTGGAGTGCCCTTGAAGACGGAGGCGGCCTTCTCGCGGCCCGGGTGCAGGATCTCGAAGGAGAATATTGCGAAGTGGAGATCTCGCTCTGGGAAGAATCCGATGAGAACTGGGCTTTCGATGCCTCCTGCTCCTGTCCCTATGCGCACTCCTGCCAACACGCCGCCGCCACCCTCCTCGCCGCCGGGAAAGCCCCCACCCTCGATCGCTTGCTCAAAGGTGGAACCGCGCACCTTTCCCTCGACAGCGTCGCCTCTCGCCCGCACCACATTCATTCTCGGGAGCTTAAAACGCTGCGCACAAAACCCGAATTCGGCATCGGAATCCAGGTCGAGCCCGCCAACTCGCGTCCTGTTCAGCTCCTTCTCCAGTCGCTGCGATCCTCCAATCGCGACGAATGGCTCGTGGCCCGACCCGTTGCGCTCTACGGTGAGCACGAGCTCCCGCTCCATACCAGCGGAGATTCGATCGAGACCATCGAGACCCCCGCAGGTCCCCTCCAGATCGAACGAGATCTGCACGCCGAAAAAACGGCCGCCCAGCAAATCACTCAGCTTGGTCTCACCCACCTTGGCGCACAGCCAAGCTATCGCTTTCTCTTGGGCCTGGAACGCAAGAAGAGCGATCGTGCCACCTCGTGCGCCACGGCTTGGTTTCCCGAACCGAGCTTGAGCACCCCGGATGTCTACTGGCCCTGGTTCCGTGCAGAGGCGTCCCGCAAGCTGGAAGCCAAGGGATGGACAGTTGAGATCGACGACGAGATCGGCTACCCCGTCTTCGAGACTAGCCCTGGCGATTGGGAGAGCTCCCTCGACGAACAACCCGGCGGTTGGTTCTCGCTTTCGGTCGGTTTCGATCTCAACGGACAGCGTCTCGACTTGCTCCCCATTCTCGCAAAGCTGTTAGAGGACGGCACCCTCGACATGCTCGATGAGTTGCCCAGCCGCTCCCATCACCTTGTCTATCTGCCCGGGGGAGGAGCGCTCCATATTCCCATCGATCGCCTGCGGCGAATCTTGCGCCACCTCGCCGCCTTGGTCGATCCCAACAAACCATGGCTCCATCCCGTCGATGCCGCCAACCTGGCCAATGAATCCGAGCTCTCTCTCGACTCCCCGATCAATCTCAAGAAGCTTTCCCAGCGTCTGGGCGAACTCAAGAAACCAAGCAAGGGAGATCCCCCCTCGGGAGTGCAAGCGACCCTCCGTGACTACCAGTTGGAAGGCTACCATTGGATGCAGTCGCTCGCCTCCTGTCGCCTCAACGGCATCCTGGCCGATGACATGGGTCTGGGGAAAACCCTGCAAACTCTCGCCCACATTCTGACCGAGAAGGACTCGGGCCGTTCGGGGGGAAGACCCTGCTTGGTGGTGGCTCCCACTTCGGTGGTCCCCAATTGGCAGACCGAAGCCGCCAAGTTCACGCCCTCCTTGCGCATCCTGGTCCTGCAAGGCGCCAAGCGAAAAAAAAACTTCCCCAACATTCCTTACGCCGACCTCGTTCTCACTTCCTTCGCACTCCTGCAACGCGACATCGAAACCCTCCAGCAGACCCCCTTCCACATTGTGGCGCTCGACGAGGCGCAGAACATCAAGAACCCCTCCGCCAAGGTTAGCAGGGCAGCCTGCGAACTCGATGCCACCCATCGCCTTTGCCTCTCGGGCACTCCCATCGAGAATCATCTTGGCGAACTGTGGTCTCTGATGCGCTTCCTTCTTCCTGGATTTCTCGGCACCCACGAGGCCTTCCGCACGCGCTTCCAAACGCCGATCGAGAAGGAGGAGGACGAAGAACGCCGGGACGATCTCAAGAATCGCATCGCTCCGCTCATCCTTCGCCGCACCAAGGATCAGGTAGCCTCCGAGCTCCCGCCCAAGACCATCCTCATTCATCCCATCGACCTCACCACCGAACAGAAGGACCTCTATGAAACGGTCCGCGCCACGATGGATAAGCGCGTGCGCGATGCCATTGCGGCTCAAGGAATGGAGCAAAGCCGAATCGTCTTCCTAGCTGCCCTCCTCAAGCTCCGCCAGATCTGCTGCGATCCCCGCCTCCTCTCCCTGGAGGAAGCACAGGGGCTGAAGTCCGCCAAGCTCGACTACCTTGGCGAACTCCTCACCACCCTTCGCGAGGAAGGCCGGCGGGTGCTTCTCTTCTCTCAGTTCACAACCATGCTGAAACTCATTGGGGAGAAACTCGATCAACTTGGAATCGGCTACATCAAGCTCACCGGTGCCTCCAAGGACCGCGGTGGCCTCGTGAAGAAGTTCCAGGATGGCAACGTGCCTCTTTTTCTCATTTCACTCAAAGCAGGTGGTACCGGGCTCAATCTCACGGCCGCCGACACCGTCATCCACTACGACCCGTGGTGGAACCCCGCCGCCGAAGCCCAGGCCACCGACCGCGCCTACCGCATCGGCCAGACCAAGCCCGTCTTTGTTCACAAACTCATCTGCTCCAATTCCGTGGAGGAGCGCATTCAGAAACTACAGGCCGACAAATCGAAACTTGCGGACGATCTCCTGGCCGGCACCAACAAAATCACCGCACCGGATGAAGACACCCTGAAGCAATTGCTGGCCCCGATTTGAGTCGTGGGCTCTCCCGTAAATTCGCGGTGCCCGTGAGGTCGGCAACATGGAGCAGGGCTCACATCCCAAGACCCTCATTATCGGCGGCGGCCTGAGCGGGCTCTATGCCGCTCATCTCCTGCTGGCCCGGGGCAAATCGTTCCTCGTTTTGGAGGCGCGCGCAGAGTTTGGGGGCCGCATCCGCACCGCCATTCACGCCGACCAGCCATTTGATCTCGGGCCTTCGTGGATCTGGCCCGATACTCAACCCCGCATCGCTCGTCTCATTGCAGGACGGCTGACCTACTATGCCCAACACACGGTCGGAGAAGTCCTCCTCGAAGCCGCCGAGCGAGCCGTTGCCGACTGAGCTTATTTCTGGCGAAGAAAGAGGCGCATTTCGCGATAGGTGATCACGGCGTCGAGCTCCCGCATAAAGTCACCCCCGTAGATCCCGACCGACTCTTCGCCCTTGCCGAGATTCGCGGAGAGAATCCTCCGGTTCGCGAGCAGAGTGTCCCCCACCGCAAGGGTGGCAAACTTGGTAACTGCCGCCGGTGCCCGACCGCCAATCCCGTAGACCCACTGATCCATGGGGCCTATTTCGCACTCGTTTTGCTGCGCGCCCTCCACATTGAACAAGCTCCCGTCCGCTCCGGTATCGACCATGAACTTCACCTTGTTCCCGTTCAATTTCCCATCCACGTAGATGTGGTTTCCGATGCGCTCGGTATCGAAGGACTGATAGCCACGCAGGTTGAGCAAATCCTTCACGGTCAGGTTACGACAATTCTTTTCGAAGTTCACCGCATCCTTGCTCCATCGCCGGATGAAGAGGGCATCGTCCGGATCGAAACGATCCACCGTGAAGCTCCGCTCCTTCTCGTCGACCACCTCGATGGTGACCCCGGTCGGGGTCTTCTTCACGATTCTTCCCCTGATCGTGGTCTTGTCCTTCAACTTGAAGAGACGAAACGCCAATTTCTTGTCCTTGTCCTCCGCATCTTTCAGGCCCTTCACTTCCGAGCTGTCCCCAAGATCCGGCCGCAGAAAAATCAGGCGCTCGCGGTAAGAAATCACAGCATCCAGCTGGCTCAGAAACTCCGCCCCAAAAATGGCGTCCTCCTTGATCTTCACCCCTTCCGGCATCCCATTGGTGAGATCTGTGGCGAGGATTCTCCTGTCCTTCAGCAAGGTTTCTCCCAACTGGATCGTGGGCACCTCGGCCCAGCCCGCAGGTGCCGTTCCGGCCACCCCCGCGATGACTTCCGTCATGGGGCCCACCTTGCAGCTGGCTTCCTTGGCAAAGGCATCGTGCAGCACCGTGCTGTGCGCCCCGGTGTCGATCAAAAAGCGCGCCTTCTTCCCGTTCAGCAAGCCGGGTACAATGATCGAGTTGTGCGCGAACTCGAACTTGAAGGACTCATAGCCGCGCAGTTCGAGAAGCTCCCTCACCGTGAGAGTGCGGCACTGTCGCAAGAACATCGCCTTGGTCTGATCCCAGTTCTCGATGAACTCCCGATCTCCCTTGCTGAGGGATTCTAGAGGCAACTTGAAGGGCTTCTCCCTACCCTTTACTTCCAGGGTCACGCTGGTGGCGCTCTTCGAGACGATGATCGCTTCAATCGTCTTCCCCTTGATGTTGGTGAAGGTGCGGTATCCCGCGCCCTGGTCCGCCGTGATCCCTGCCGTCCCCGCCAGAAAAGCTCCTACCAGGGCCAACCCCATTTTTGTTAGCTTGCGTGTGTGCTTCATTTGAAATTCTGACTCCTGATGAACTGAATCCAGTCCGCCTCAAACTCAGCAGCAGTCTTGAATCCAAAAATCCTTGCAATCTCGATCGGCACGGGCACCGAGGCGGAATACTCGATGCGGCGCACAAGCTGCGCGAAGGCGTTCATGCGATCCGGAGTGCTCTGCAGGTAGTATCCGAAGGAGTATATCAAGACCAGTCCCTCCGGAGTGAGGTCCTTCTGCTCCCACATGAACATCTTTTCGAGGTTTGGCTTTACCTTCCCCTTTCGGACCATCTCACGCAAGGTCTTCGCCCACGAGGTCCCGTCCTGGAATCCTTCCGCCTTGGTGATGTCGTCGTTATCGTAAAGCTCGGCGTCGATCAGCATGGTCTCCGTTCGCTTGGCGAGCTTGATTTCCTTGTAATAGGAATGACCCGTCGTGATCGCGAAGTAGCCCTCATCGGCATAGTCCGCCACTCCTCCCATTTGCTGGCTCAGGAGCGAGCTGGCCAGGGAGTGCGTGGGAAACGGGCCGAAGACGTCGCCATAACTCTTGGCATTGTCGCCGATGTTGAAAACGAGGGCGGTCTCAAAGAGGCCTAACTTCTCCACCAGCGCATCCGGAAGATACATCGCCGTGGAGCCCGCCTCATCCCACAGCAGGCGCGTGCGGGCCGCCACCTTCACCATGTAATCACCGCCCAGGGTCTCAAGATGTTTCTTGTACCAGTCCCCGAGGGCGTCAAAGGCGTCGTCATTCTCGACTAGGAAGACGAGCTTGCGCTTGTCCCCCCAATCCTCCCGAAAGTTGAGGTGTTGAAACGCCATCCCACGCCACAGGCGCTCCGCCATCTCGGCCGTCTTGATCGGGCGGATCTTGCCTGCCGTGACCACCAGGAAGTGGGTGGTCTTCAAGGCCTCGAAATGGAGCTTGGCGTCCGTTCCGAGCTCAAGCTTGTCCTTCAAGCGCTCGAACTTCCTCGTCATGTCTCGCGCATCCGCTTCGGGAACCCCAAGTCTCGAGCTCCTCAAAATCTTGGGGTTCGCATCGCCGTATTCCACCAGATACTGCCGATCCACCAGGCTGAGATCCTCGATCTTGAGTTTGATCTCCCTTGGTTCCGGCGTCACCAGAAGGGCGTTTTCTCCCTCCACCCTCAGTAATTGCGCGGTCACATCGGCGCCTTTCCGGGATGTCCAGACTCGCTCCTCTGCTGCCGTGCAGGTCCCTCCAATCGCCGCGCACGCGCCGAAGATCAGTGATAGTGTCCTTACTCGCATTTGGTCCACCCCTTACAAGCGAAAGGGGGACCTGTCCATGTCCATATGATTTTGGCCTCTCATCCAATCCACTCCCAAGGCCGGTCTCAGCGCTCCAAAATTCCCTCGGGGGCCTGATTTCGCACTGACCTCCAGACCCGCTTCTCCCTCCGCCTCAAAAGCCTAGCCAAGATGGAAGCCCCACACCCGTAACAGAGCAACCCATGCAGGCGCTCGATTCACTCCGCCGCATCATTTCGCCTTCTCCGTATCTTGCGATTGCCGAGCCGGCCTCCGACGGTCTCATTATGCAAGTGGCGCATCCTGCCGCGACCGCGACCATCGCGCGGCACGGCGCCCATCTCATGTCGTGGCAACTAACTGATGCCAAGCCTCTTATCTATACCAGCCCGGACACCATCTGCCGGGAGGACAAGGCCATCCGCGGGGGCATCCCGGTTTGGTGCTCACCCCACGGACCTCTCCAAACCGTCCCACGGGTTCGCTCGCGATCGCTTTTGGGACCTCGCCCACGTCACCAAGCGCGAGGACGCCCTGCAGCTCGGATTCCAACTCCCACCCCTTGCCGCTGAAGAGCGCCCACTCTTCCCCCACCCCTATGCGCTCGAATTCACTCTGCACAATGGCCGCCCCCTCAAAGTCGTCGCCCTCGGCGACTTGCCCGACGCCGCCTTCCGCGATTTCGTGTGCATCGAGACCGCAAATGCAGGTCCTGATCTCGTCACCCTTCTGCCGGGAGAATCCTCCACCTTGCTGGCCAGGATTTCCCTCTACCCGTTTTCCCGTCTCCCGGAGATCCTGCACCCGTGTCCTGAACGGCTCCCTCCTCCGGGAATCGAGTTGTGCACAAGCCCCTCATCAAAGCGCCGCACTCCGGTCCTCGACTCCCCGGACGGACCATGGCAAGTTCCGTCGATCTAACTGATTTCGAGGAATGCTCCACATCCCTATTCTAGCAGCCAGCGAACCTTCCGCCCTTGCCAAATGGTGGACTACTCTTCCTTCTTGGGAACAAACCGGCATCGCAGTGGCGGGGGCCTTTCTCATCCACCTCTTCGTCCGCCTCGTTCTCATCCGCGCACTGAACAAACTGGCGAGCTCTACCGACAACGACCTCGACGATCGCCTGGTCTATTTCATCCGGCGCTTCTATCTCATCGTCCTCAGCTTTGCCCTCCTCCTCGTCATTCTCAAGATTCACGAGATCAAGATCACGCCCTTCCTCGCCAGCGCGGGCATCGTCGGAATTGCCATCGGCCTCGCGGCCAAGGAAACGCTCTCCGACATCCTGGCCGGGATTTTTCTCATCACCGATCAGCCCGCGCGCATTGGCGATCGTGTCAAGATCGAGTCGCCCGGCACTCACTGGGGTGGCTGGGGCGATGTCGTTGATGTGGGTTTGCGCCGTACCAAGGTGCGCAACACGGACGGTGTGATCGTGAACTATCCCAACAACGTTCTCGCCAATTCTGTCATCACCAACTTCTCCTTCGAAGACGAACCGGTGCGCGTGCGGGTCCGTTTTCAGGTGAACTACAACTGCGACCTCGAGCAGGCGAGCGAGGTCGCCCGCCACGCCATTCAAGCGACCGCCCGCGTACTTCCCGACACTGCCGAGATCGTGGTGCGTTCCCTCTGGGACGACAAGAGCGGCCACATGGGATCCGGCATCCTCATGGAGGGACGCTACCGCATCGAGAATGTTCGCAACCGCACCAAAATCCGATCCGAGGTCCTTAAGAACATCTCCAAGCAACTGAAGGCGGATGGCATTCCCCTCGCCAGTCCACGCGTGCGGATCGAGCAAGTGTGACTGCCGATCACGGCTCCTTCACCATCCAGACTCTCCTCGTATCCAACAGTTCGTACTCCGGATCTTCCAAGGCAAACCGGTGCAGCCTTCCATACTGCTTCTCCACCTCACTCCAGGGCACGGCCCTCACCTTCACCTTCTCGCCCGCCTTCCATTTGCTGAGTGCGGTCGGCTTGCGATCATCGATCGCTATGCCTAAGAGCACGAGTTCCGCCGGCAGCTCTCCGTTCGAACCGCTCACTTTCTTGAGCTTGACCTCCATCACGGCTTGCCGATAAGGCGCCCTCGTCAGGGGCGGCACCTTCGCCACTTGGGCGATCGTCCCTGCAATCTCAATCGCTCCCTCGCCTCCGGGATCATCGGAAGCATCGCTCCCTCTCTTGGGCATTGGCAATCTCTTCCAATCTCCGAAGGACAACTCCCGGGCCGCGAACTGCCATACCACAACCGCCTTCCCCTCAAGTCTCTCCCGCTGCCGAATCAACTCCTGCCGACTTGCAAAGGCGCCGTCCGCATTGCGTACAATGCGGTCGATCGAGAATCCCAGCACTACGCTCAAGGTCTCTCCCAGACCCCCACTCACCCCCCAATTCATGGCGTCCAGGGAGAATACATTCGTGAAGCTGTCTCCCAACAAGAGCACCGGCGCATCCGGGGCTGGTGTCCATCTGAGAGGCCCCTCGCCCAATCCCACGGAACTCACCGTCACCGTTTCCCTCCACCTCTTCTTCTCCACTCCGTAGTGCAGCACAGCAAGGTCTCCCTCGTTGGTGACTTTCCGGAAGGTCACTTCAAAGCCTTCGGTCCGGCCCGCGGGCACCAAGCCTCGCTCCCTGATCAACTCTGCCAGCAACTCCGCACTAAGACGCATGGTCTCGGGAGTCCAATGGCTATCGGTCTTCAGGAAAAGGGGTTCTCCCTTCTTCTCTCGCTCGGCAAAGTGCGGAGCGAGATCGAGAACCGGGATCCCGTGCTTCGCCATCACTGTGAGAAAGCTCGCAAACCCCGCATTCTGCATCGGCGCCTCCCCCCTCCCAGCGAACATCGCCTTGGAAGGCGTTGGCATCAGTACAAGCCGAATCCCCTGCTCACGGAGTTCTCGGTCAAAGTCGAGGATCGCGGGAAGGGGACTCTTCGTCCGCTCATCACTCGGCTCTTTCTTGAGCGCAAGGTGCCTGTTTCTTCTCCTTTGCGCCAGGAAGCTGCGGCCCATCACGTGTTCGATGTCCGGGAGGTAGTAGAGTTCGCTCCCCCGCACCACGACATCATTCGCATCGAGTCCCATCCACGTTCTCACTCGATTTACCGGAGCCCGCACGTACTTCGCGCTCTCCTTCAGGTAGACCTCATCCAGCGATTCACTCCTCCACCGCCCATAGGTGCCAATGCTCAAAAAGTTCCCGAACTGAATCACTGCCAGGTAGCCCATCGTCACTACCACCAGGATGCAGGGCATCTTGGCGAGGCTCATCGATCTGTTTTTCGGTTCTTCAGGCACGATATGTTAGAAAAAGTAATAGAGAAACGGATTCCCCTCCTGGGCACCCATCGCGATAAGGCACGACCAGAAGAGAACGGTCAGCACGAACCACTTCCACCCCTTCGAATCGACCACGAATTGGGAGGCTGAAACCCCCATCCAGGTCACCAGCGCGGCTCCCACCAGGATCGCCCCCGTCTCCCACGAGAGTATCAAGCTGCGAGTCCACCAGTCCGGCCCCACCAACTCAAGCCCCCCAAAAAGGGCGGCATAGTAGTCCCCCGCCTCCCCCAGGGAGTCCGCGCGGAAGACCACCCAGCACAGGCTCACCACCACAAAGGTGAACAGCACTTGGAAGACTGCCGGGGGCGTCTTCCTCCACTTGGAAAAGCGCGCGCGCATTGCACGCTCCAACCCTAGGAACAGGCCGTGCAGCGCACCCCAGACCAAGAACTGCCATGCCGCGCCATGCCACAATCCCACCAGCACCATCACGAGGAAGAGATTCATCGTCGTCCGTCCGGGCCCCCTTCGGCTCCCTCCCATCGGATGATAGAGATAGTCGCGCACCCACGAGCCCAGCGTGATGTGCCACCTCCGCCAGAAGTCGCTCAGCGAGGTCGCGCGATAGGGTGCCTTGAAGTTGGGCGGCAGGACAAAACCCAACATGAGGCCAAGCCCGATCGCCATCTCACTGTACCCGCTGAAATCGAAGTAGATCTGGAACGAATAGGCCAGCATCCCGATCCAAGCCGTCAAGACATCGAGTTCCGCCGAGCCAAAGGCTAGGTCCGCCACCGAGCCACACGGATTCGCGAGGAGCAACTTCTTGGAGAGTCCAATCACAAGAAACCCCACCCCTTGGTTGAACTGGGTTCGCGTTTCCCGGCGCTCCCGCAGGGCGGCCGCCAATTGCGAGAAGCGCACGATGGGGCCGGCCACCAGTTGCGGAAAGAGCGCCACGTACGCCGCAAAGTCGATGAAGCGTCGAGTGGGTTCGATCTCCCTGCGATAGACATCGATGGTGTAGCTCAACGATTGGAAGGTGTAGAAACTGATCCCCAGCGGCAACACGATCCCGCCCGCCAACAGGAGGGTCTCCGCACCGGGAACTCCCACCAGGTCATGGGAGACCTGGACGAAGAAGCCCGAGTACTTGAAGAACGTGAGGACCCCGAGATTGCCCACGATCGAACACCAGAGCAGGCAGAGGCGTCGCGCTCGAGAATCGCTCTTCGCGATGCCCAATCCACATCCGAAATCCAAGAGGGTTGAGAAGAGAAGTAGCAACACATAAAGCGGATTTCCCCAGCCATAGAAGAAATAGCTAGCTGCGACCAACCAGCCATTGCGCGCCCGCCGTGGCAACAGGTAGTAAACTGCCAGCGCCAGTGGCAGAAATCCGTAAAGGAAGATGGGTGTGCTGAAGACCACGATTTCTGCTTCAGCGGTCCTTCACCACCGGAATCTTCGTACTCCACTTCTCCGCTCGGGTGAATTCCCGGGCCGAAAAACACCAGACCACCCACCTCTTGTTCACCCAGTAGTCACGATGCTTGGGACTCCCTCCCCGCTGGCGGTAGAGATTCACCCGCGCTTGGTTGACGCCGTCCCCAAAGGCCGCGATCACTTCAATTCGCCTTGGATAATACTGATTCAGGTAATCCGGAAGCCCCCCTCCAATTCCATGCAACTCGGGGAGCGGATCCCCGAAGACCGCAACGTGGCTGTCGCCCAACAAGATCACCTCACTCTTGGGATGATCGTAGCCATGCCCGGGGCCTCGACTCTTCTCATAGATCACTTCATCGAAGGTGATGCGCTCCTTTGGGAAACTGAGCTCGGAGCGCATCTGCGCCAAATCCCCCGTGATCTCACGCGTCCTGCCCACGGCGCTCTCTCGATCTGCTCGCACTTTCGGCTTGGCCCTCTCGATCCGCTCGTAAATCAAACCGGCGGTCAGCTTGCAGGCCTCGGGCGACCAATGCGAGTCTTGCGCACAATAGAGCAACCGGTTTCCGCCGACCTTTTGGTGCTCCTTGAAGAGAGGATCCAAGTCGAGAACCGCCAGGCCGGCCTTTCGCATATGGTGGAGGTACTCGGAATGCACTCCGTCGCCTTTCAGTTCCTTGGAAAAACGTTCGGGATAGAAGCTCACCTTGGTCGGAACAGGCACCACCAACAATTGCACGCCGACCTTTTGCAGCCGCCTTTGAAAATCCAACATCGCGGGTAAGGGATCCACCCCGGCCCGAGAGACCTTCTTCCAGTCCCTTTCCCAGAATCGTCCCGTTTCGGCGTGCTTGAGCTCATCGGCGAGGAAGAGCCATCCCTCCGCACTTCCCTTCACCACCCCGCTCTCCAACTCCCCGCTCTTTCCCGCGAGCAGCTTCGCCACTGCCGGAGCCGGACGGGAGAGGGGATCATAGTAAAGCACCATTTCACGATTTAAAATATTGTCCACGATCCGCGCCCTCTTGAAGGCTCCATGATCCAGCAGACGATCCAACTTCAACCGCTCCATCGAGCCAATCTTCGACGGTAATCCCTTCACCATTGCGCGCTCCCAGACGGCCCACTTCACCACTAGGATCGTCTTCCCCCCGTAGGTTCCCTCGTGCACTGTTTGCACCTCGTATAGATAGGTCGCCAAGGCCCGCGGATACGGCCTCACCTGCTCGACCGTCGGGGCCGGGGTCACCTGCAGAAGCTTGGCCTCAATCTCCAGCGACTCCGCACTCAGCGAAGTGGCCACCGCCCACCCCACCAAGATCATCGCACGCACTCCTGCCGCCATTCCGCACGATTGATGCAGCCCCTCTCGCTGTCAATCTTCCCAATCCCGGATTGACGCACCTTCGTCCTGCGCCATGATATTAGATCGTGTCTCGCCTCCTCTTCGCCCTTCTGTTTTTTCTCCCCCTTGCAGGGCTGCACGGTGAAACGAAGGTGGGGACCTGGTCCAGGAAGAGCAATGTCGAGTGGTGGGCCATCCACTCCACGCCTGACGCTTGGATCGCGGAACAGCAGTCGATCCACGACCAGCTGCTCACGATCCAAGATCGCGTCACCCTCAAGCGGGCTCTCGCCAACAAGAACTTCACCGGTTGGATCAATCACCTCAAGTGGCTCTCGCTCTTTCCCGAGAATTGGCACGAGCACGAATTCTTCAAGAACCTCCGCGCCCAACGCACCTTCATGGCCCTCGCGCTGCAAAAACCCGAGGTCCGCGACGCCTTTCTCAACGCCCTCTCCCCTTACGACGATCACGAAAAAGCGGCCCAGATTCTTTGCCGCATCTTCATGAACCGCGCCACGGATGCCTTTCAGTTTCCCGCGCTTGCGATCGCCATCAGCCTGGTCTTCGATCAACCCTTTCCCGACAGCTGGCCCCATCACTTCGTAGAGCCCAGCTCCGTTGTGCGGACCGTGGTTGATCCCTCCAAGCGCTTTGCCTTCTTCGCCAAATCGCAGCACGACGGCGCCCTCTTCTATGACTTGAAACACCTTGCCATCTCCGACCTCAAGTTCGTAGTCGATACCCCGGTCCCCATTGAAGAGCTTCAATACGTGCAATCCGTGAAGATTCGCAGCGTCAAGCACCTGCACAGCCTCTTCACCACCATCAAGTATGACATGCCCCGCCTCCAGCGGAAGGGCTACCTCTGGCCACATGGCGACTACAAACTCTTCACCATCGGTCAGAAGGGCGGTCTCTGCGTGGATCAGGCCTACTTCACTTCCCACACCGCGAAGTCCAAGGGCGTGCCCAGCATTGTCTTCCTCGGACAAGGCAATTCCGGCGAGCACGCCTGGTTGGGCTACCTCGAAGGCTACGGTCGCTGGAAGTTCGACCTCGCCAAGTTCCGCAGCGAAGACTACCCGGTCGGCCAAGCCTTTGATCCCCAAACCTGGCGCCGTCTCACCGACTCCGAGTGCGCCTTTCTCAATCGGCGCTCCGCCGCCGATCCCAACCTGATCAAGGCACGCCACGCTCTCGCCTGGGCCGAGCTCAATCCCGAGGCCAACTTCTATCTCTTTGCTCTCCAGGAAGCCCGCAAGGCGGCACCACAATACCTCTGGGCCTGGGAGCAGGAGGCCGCTCATCTCGCCGAGACCGATGCCGACGTCAAGCAGCGCACCCGCTTTTGGAATGATTGGATCAACAGCTTCCAAAGTCAGAAGGACCTGCGCTTTCGCGGTGAGAAGCGCCTCCTAGGACTGCTCGAAGAAGCGGGCGAAACCAGCGAATACAACCGCCTCCTCCGGAAGATTATCGCCACCAACAAGAACCAACGCTTCGACCTCGTCGTCGGGGTGGCCGCCGAGAAAGTCTTCGTGCACATCGAGAACAAGCGCTGGGAGCAGGCCAACAAGACCTTCCGCAGCGCAATGCAGAAACTTTCCACCAAGGCCGGCGGTCATCTCTTCTACCAACTCGTGCAACCCTATGTGCAATCCTGCCTCGAAGAAGGGCAAACCAAGTTTGCCCAGGCCGCCATGGATCACGCACGTCGCACCTTCAAGGATACCCAGGCGGGCTCGATCCTGGACAAGGATCTCAAGGAACTGACCGCTCTTGTGAACGCCAAGGGAGTATGACATTCGTCCTAAGTGCTCCGAAGTCCCAGGCTTTGTTACGTTCCCAATTCCTCTGAATGACGAAATTCACCAGGGCGTTCCGGACTTCGCGGTTCTGATCGGAATCCGCTTGTTCGGCCAACAACCCGTTGCCGGGTCTGGCTACTACAATACCGTCCCCGTAGCCGACTGAGTTCTTCCCCCGGACATTCCTCACACGTCCACTCCCATTCCGATTTTTGTCATTCTCGATACCCTCGATCTCTCCGACACCCTCGTCTGGGAGTCGGGAGATTCCGACTGCGCCACCACCCTCCACTTCGCTACTCGTGCTCCTTGCTCTAACCGCCCTCGCCCACCGGCGACGTTAGCTTCCCGCCTGGAACGACTCCCGAATTTCAAGGAGCACTTCATTGGCCAGCGCGCGGTCAGAATGCCGATCACACGCAGGTGCCAGGAGATGGATTCTGACCCTGGTCCCAGGACAAGATCTCAACCCAAGAACAGTTGAACCTTGGGTTCTACAGTTGACTTCAACTGAAGCGGTGGAGCTTGGCCGGTTGGAGATTTGCTGGCACTCCCCCGCGCCCTTCCTTCCTCTATCTCCGTCTCGGCCGCTTGGTGCCATCAAAGACCTCTCCCGCCGCGGTCATGGCCTCGTAGGCAAACCCGCTTCCGGTCATCGTGACCTTGATCAGGTGGTTCACGGACCGCGCCTCCACAAGATAGGATCTGCTCTTCCAGTCCTTGGGCACCTCGCGAATTTTCACTCCCCACGCACCATCTCCGAGATAGAGCACCCCGCCTTTATCGTCCCGTTCGCCACCGCGAATGGGATGAGTGCGCTTGTAGACGTGATGATCATTCTCAAAGACCGCATCGACCTTGTGCTTTTCAAAGAGCGGTGACCATTCGCGCCGGATATCGATGGCGTCCTCCTTCACTCCCGATCCCCAGGCCGGTCGGTGGTAGCACACGAATTGCCGTGGTACCCTCGCTCGAGTGGCCAACTGATCGCTCAGCCACTGCGTCTGCGCCTTGATGTTTGCCGTATGTCCCGAATCGAGCCCAATCACGCTCAGGTAGTTTCCAAAATCGATCGCGACCTGTCCTCCGGCAGCCTGTCCCTTGAAGAGGCTGTAAAAGAAGGGAGCCTGGTCTTGCCCGGGAGCGTCGGTGGGTTTGAAACTCGTTCCCTTCACCTCGTGGTTCCCGATCACCACGATCATCGGAATAAGCCGGCCATCGGGCGCCACCGCACACTTGTTCCACGAGTCTACCCACTCCAGCCAGCGTCCTCCTTTCGAGCCATTGGCGTAGGCAAGATCACCGCCCAACAAAGCGAAGAGGGGATCTTCTCTTCCCGCCCGCGTGTTCATGGCATCAAGGAGTTCCCGATTGTGAAACATGTCACCCCCCGTCACGAAGGTCATCCCCTCCTGGAAGTTCTCAGGGGCGGTCTCGAAGAACCAGGTCCCAATCACCGCACCTCGACGCGCAATCTTGAACTCGTAGCGCGTCCCGGGAATCAGGCCCCTGAGATCGACTCCAAAGACATCGTGATCACTTGGCCCCAAGGGCCGGGCGCGAACGGTCGGCCGGCCCCAGGCTCCACCACCTTCCGGACGATAGGCCAACTGGTAGAGGGGCGCCGCAACGTCTTCCTTGGTCACTTCGGTCCCCTTGGTCCAGTTGGGGCCCGGGTCTCCCCCCGCGAGATATGACCACTTGGCCCCTTCCTTCACAAGCGGGGTCAGCTTTCCATTCGCACGCCAATCCAGACGCGGTCGCAGCGTAAAATCGGAGCTGCTCACCTTTTCATTGTGACCTTCGATTGCCACCACCCCCTTGTGGCCGGCAACCGCAGGTCCGAGCTTGAAGTACTCCC